>Ga0116216_10000025_pt1 | contig 145450 bp, 132 predicted proteins | sample Sb_taG_11_FD_89696 | JGI IMG/M metagenome (GOLD analysis project Ga0116216, IMG submission 89696) | Peat soil microbial communities from Weissenstadt, Germany - Sb_50d_3_AS metaG | ecosystem: Environmental > Terrestrial > Soil > Wetlands > Peat | place: Germany: Weissenstadt | collected... | reverse complement strand
CGGGGCCTCGGTCTCGACTACGTCCGAGGCGCCCGCCGGCCGACCCCCACCGGCGCATGCAACAGCGAGGGCGAGCACGACAGCGAGAGCGGCAGCGCGGTGCGTTCCCGTCAACTTCTTTCTTTGGACCTCCACTGCTCAGCTTGCGCGCAGCCGCGCGTTTCGTCCAGCCCCCTGTGGCGGGCCTTGCTCCATGCACTCGTGCGCCGATCGGACCGAGTCTCGCATGATCGTCCTCGAGCGGCAAAATACCCGCAACTTCGCACGGCCCCTTCGACGCGCCGACGCGGCCCCGACCCCCCTCTCGTCTTCGGCAAGTTCAGCGCGAAAAAAAATTGCACCGGCGCGAACCGGGAAATATTCCTCGACATGCGCGGCGGAGGAGGTCGGAGCAGGCCACGCCGGGTCCAAAGCCAAGCAAGTCTGACTAACGGGCAAAGACCCGCGCCCGGTCCGCGGCGCCGAGAAACCGGAACACTCCCGGTGCGAGATCGCCGAGGGGGAGCCGACCAATCCGTGCGCGCACGAGCCGCAGCGTGGGATGGCCGACCGCCGCTGTCATCCTGCGCACCTGGCGGTTGCGCCCTTCGCGCAGGACGAGCTCGAGCCAGCTGTCGGGCACCGTCTTACGCTGGCGCACCGGAGGCGTGCGCGGGGGCAGCGCAGGGGGAGGCTGGATCCGCCGAACCTTACAGGGGCGCGTCCTGCGCGCATCGATCACGACGCCTCCCGCGAGCTGCGCGAGTGCCGGGTCTTTGGGAACGCGCTCGACCTGGACCCAGTAGGTCCTGGGATGACCTCTTTCCGGGTCCAATAGCTCGCGGGTGACGCGAGCCTCGTCGGACAGGAGCAGGAGCCCCTCCGAATCCGCATCGAGCCGCCCCACCGGATAGACCCCGGGCGGGAAACCGAACTCGGCGAGCGTCGGGCGACCACTCGCGTCCTTTGTAAAGCGCGAGAGCACGCCAAACGGCTTGTGAAACGCGAGAAGCATGGTCCCTGGCGCGCCTCTCTTCTCTTGGGGGTGAGCGACGCAGGGACGGCCCGATTGCCCGATGCCCAGACGAAGGGCGTGCAGGGGCCTGGGCCGAGGCCCGTGCGTTTTTTGGGCCGCAAAGAAGCTCTTGATACCGCCGAGCCCGAGCTAAAACCCGATGGCCCGCGAGATGAGGCCCACAAAGCGGGTGAACAGGCGTCGTACCCGGGGCGTCATGAGGCGCTCCTGGGCAATCACGAGGAGCAGCATCATCCATAGCCGACACGGCCTGGAGCCGCGGATCGCTCAGCTAGACGTTCCGAGCGCGCAGCGCGAGCGAAACGAGCGAGACCCCGCTGAATAGGAAGTTGATGCCGACCAGCGTGCCCAGCGCCCAGACCTCCGAGCTCGGGAGCTCGTTTCAAATCATCGCGCCGGGACACACACCGAGAACGCCCGAGACGAGCACCCAGCCCCATCCCTCGCCGGGTCGCAGGTGCAGACCGAGCCACATGCGCACACCACCCTCGACGAGAAGGAAGGCCGCGAGAAAGACGGTGAGGGTGAGGGCGCCACCCATCGGGTAGAGCACGATCATGGCGCCCGCTGCGAGATACAAGAGTCCGCTCAACAGATGGAGAAAGAAGCCCTTGGCGCCGCGACCCTGAAAGGCGTGCACGACCTGAGCCACGCCGGCCACAAGAAAGAGCCAGCCCACAAAGAGCGCGCTCGCCACGGTGCCGATCATCGGCACACAAATCGCTGTTGCGCCGAGAACGATCTGCACCAGTCCGAGGACCAAGAGCCAGCCCCAGTTGTGTCGAAGCACGTCGGAAACAGAGGTCGGGACGCTCGCCCCCGTCACCTACTGCTCGATCCGCTGCGTGGCAGCGACGCGCAGAGCGGAATCCACAAGGCTTACACCGGGGATCGTGGGGCTCCATCGCATGACGGTCCTCCTGGGCGAGAGCTTCGAGCGGTTTTCGCGATCATACGCGCGGAGGACACACCCTGGGAAGCCGGCTCCTGGCAGGTGAGGTGCTTGCGGAGGTGAGTCACCCGGACTGCGGGGTTTCCTCCGCAGCGGCGGCTCGCGCTACACGGGTTCGAGGTCCACCGCAAACAGCACCGCACCCGAGAGATCCCGGAGAGAGACGGTCAGGACCTCAGTCGCCCCGTCGATCTCGCCGAGCCCAAAGAACTGCAAGCCTTCGCTCGGTGGGCGGTTGGGAGGCATACCAGGGGAGACGCTCTGGAAGCGGATTTGAGGGCCGAACGTCGCATCCAGCTCGTTGGGTCCGAACGTACCCGCGTGGATCGGTCCCGCGACGAACTCCCAGAACGGCGGGAAGGGACCAAAGCGCGCGCGATCGGGATGGTAGTGGATCGCGCTGGCGTAGTGTACATCCGCCGTGATCCACACAAGATTGTGGATCCTGTGGCGCTGCACAAAGCCGAGAAGCTCGGCGATTTCCAGCTCCCGCCCGAGCGGCTCGCCCGAATCGGCGTTCGCCCAGGCTTCGTACCATCCCGGGGGCACGTACGGATTGAGATCGCGTACGACCAAGCTGAGCGGCATGTCGCTTGCGATCACCTTCCAGGTTGCGGAAGAGCTGAGCAGTGCGTGCTTTAGCCACTCGAGCTGCGGCCGACCGAGAAACGCACTCGCGTCCCCCGACTGCCGTTCACGGTTCGGCCCGTTCGGGCCGCGGTACGAGCGCTCATCGAGCAGAAAGACCTCAACGGAGGGACCGTACGCGAACGAGCGGTAGATGCGGTTCGCAGGGGTCCCGTCGAGACGGAAGGGGTTGAACTCGAACATCGCCTGGCGTGCGCGCTCGGCGAGGAGCGATGCGTTCGCAACCCGGTAGCGCGGATCTCCGCCGATGGGCTGTCCGGGGAACCAGTTGTTTTTGACCTCGTGGTCATCCCACTGCACGAGAACCGGCACCTGCGAGAGGAAGCGGCGCTTGTGCTCATCCATCAGGTTGTAGGCGAAATTTCCACGGAACTCGTCGAGCGTCTCGGCCACCTTCGCCTTGGCGGGCGTCACGAGATTGCGCCAGCGCATGCCGCTGTCGAGCACCACTTCCTCTTGCAGGGGAACATCTGCGTAGATCTGGTCGCCGGAGTGGACGAAGAAATCCGGCGCGGCGCGGCGCATCGTCTCGTAGAGGCGCAGGCCGCCCCATTCGGGGTTGATGCCCCAGCCTTGGCCGACCTCGTCCCCCGAAAAGCAGAAGCGAACGTTGCGGCGGTCGGCGGGGGGCGTGCGAAAACTCCCCTCGAGGGGATCGCTCAGCGTTCCGGCGTCGAGCAGGCTCCGAAACTGGACCCGATAGAAGATCTCCGCACCGGCCGGGAGATCCCGCAGGTCGAGGCGCACGGTAAAGTCACTGCCCTCAAGCGCTCGGGGGCCCGCAACGCGCGTCGCCCTCCCCAGGTCAGGAGAGGTCGACCACTCGACCAGCATCTGCGCCGGCCGGTCGGTGCGGCTCCAAATGATCGTGCGCCCATCCCGCATGTCTCCGCTCTGGACGCCAGAGGGCAGCTGCGGCCGACTCGCGGGCGCGGGTACGAGTTGAGGAGCTCTTCCGAGCCAACGGGCTCCCGAGCAGGAGGTAAGCGCCAGCCCGGCGCCAAGGCTGGCCGCGCGCTGGAGGATCGTCCGGCGCGTATACGTGCGTCGAACGGAGGACATGGGTCCACCATAGCTCGCACAGCCGCGCAGGGTCGGGCCCTTGGCGAGCGTGCAGATCCGAAGCCGAACCGTGCGCAGATCGACGCAGGTTCGCCTCAGCAGGAGGAGACACTGACGGCGTCGGCGGAGCCCGGCCGGAGGCGGCAGCTCCCCCCAACTGGAGCACCCCTCCATCTCTCATATGCTGCGCTCCGGCCCTCCGCCGTCCTTCCAGATCCAGCAATTCCCGAGCCCGGTGCCGGATGGCCGTGTGGAACACGAGGGGCTTTTGCCGTGAAGACCTCGGGGTGAATGGCGCTGCATCGCCGTATCCTCGGGGTCGGGTCCGCGCGCCCCGAGGCGACCTAGATCGGTGACACCGCGCACGCGGTCGCCCTCCACGGCATGCAGCGTTCCACGTGCTCGGACCGGCCCCATGGCTCCGCCGCCAACTCCTCAAGCCACCACCGCAGCCGGCGCCCGATCAGCGATGCGGCGATCACGAGGGCAAGAAGAAGGGCTCACGATCTCGGGCTCTCGATGGGCCGGGGCGACCCGGAAGGTGGGAGCGCGAACGACGGCGATGCATTTTGCAACGCTCGAACGGCGCAAGGCTCGCCCCGCGAGACGGCTGGGCCGCCGCCCACCGAAGCCCACGCAAAGTTCAGGCCGACGGCGCCCGCCCCGCGCCAAGCTCGTTGGGGCAAAGAGCGGCGGCTTTTTCGAGGCAGGAGAGGCGACCAGCCGTTTCGAATTGCACGGCCTCGCCTCCCAAGTTGCATTGCACCCTGGGAGGAGAGCAGCGGGGATTGAACTTCGCACCGCATGATCTTTCGATCACCGCGCTTGTAGGCCAGCTTGCGGCGCACCGAAAGGATGGAAAACCACTCCCTTGCGCGAAACCGCGGCTCACCGCGGCGCCCTCGGGCAAAGGCCCGCACACTCTGCGCGACCGACAGCGGAGCCCGCCCGCGCGTTCTCCACCTCAAGTTGCGTCGTGTGCGCCTTCCTCCGCGCAATCGAGCCCATCGCGGAGCATTCTGCCGCCACAAGGGGCGGCGGCTGAGCATCGCGCGGGCAGCGTGCCCGAATCCGCACGTTCTTGTCGCTGCGTGCGCCAGTAGCCGCGGCACGGGGATTGCAGCGCACCGCGTCATACGATCTGACCCGAGGGCGCCGCCGATGAGCGCGATTGTTGCCACACCGCAGACCTCCTTCGTCGGCGAGAGGGCTGCAAGCATCGCGCGCGTGAGCGTTCGCCTGGGCTCGATCGACGTGAGCCGTGGATTCACGATCGCGGGCATGCTGCTCGTGAATGCCGCGGGCGACTTCGACCACGTCTACAAGCAGCTCGCCCACGCGGCGTGGGACGGATTCACCTTCGCGGATCTCGTCTTCCCGTCCTTTGTGTTCTTGATGGGTGCATCGATCGCCTTTTCCTTGGACCGGGCCCGAACGCAGCCCACACCTCGGCGCACGCTTTGGGCCCGCGTCTTCCGGCGCACCGTGCTGCTGCTGCTCCTCGGGCTTTTGGTGAATGGCTACCCATCCTTCGATTTTGCGACGATGCGGATCCCGGGCGTGCTCCAGCGGACGGCACTCGCCTACCTGGTGGCGGCTTCCGCGTTTCTGGCCTTCCCCCGCGCGGTAACCCAGCTTGGAATCGGCGCGGCGTTGGTCGTCGCGTATGAGTTGTTCCTGCGCGTAGGCGCTGGCCCCGGGGCCTGGCTCACGCTCGATGGAAACTTTGCCGGAGCTGTGGACCGACTCATGTTGCGCGGACACATGCTCACCCCGACCTTCGATCCCGAAGGACTCCTCGCGGTACTCCCCACCGCAGCAACCGCGATTCTTGGCGTGCTGGCGGGCCGGTGGCTCCACAGCGCCGAGCGCGCCGCCCCGCGCATCGTCGGCCTCACCGTGGCAGGCTTCCTCCTCGTGGCAGCCGGCGTGGCTCTCCATCCCGTGATCCCGATCAACAAGAGCCTGTGGAGCGCGTCGTTCGTGCTTGTCACGGGGGGGCTTTGCAGCCTCATCGTGGCAGCGCTGCATGGAGTGATCGACGTTGCGGGAATCCAGCGCTGGGCCGTCCCCTTCCGCTGGCTGGGCCAGAACCCGATCGCGATCTACGTGCTCTCCTCGCTTCTTACGACGACTTTCCTTGCCATCGTGATCGGGATGGGCGGGCCTGCGCCTGCAACCCTTCACGTCTGGACGTTCGAGCACCTGTACCTGCCGCTCGCTGGGTGCCCGGAGACAGCGTCGCTGCTCCACGCAGCCACCTTCCTCGGGATCTGGACGGCCATCGCCGGATTCATGGAGCGCAAGAAGATCTTTGTAAGGGTCTAACGCTGCGAAGGCCAAAGGGGTGGGGCGACCCCCTTGGAGCCACTCAAGCCTCAGAGAAGGGCGGATTGCTGCGCGCCGTTCTCCAGGCATCGGGGCAGCGGACGGCAATCCTCCGGCCGCTTTCTGCGATGATGAGGATCGCCGGAGCACGTTCTGTCCATCTCACCCATAGCCTTGTGGAGACCGGCGCACCTGCACTACCCACCCGCCATGGGCACTGCCGAGGGCTTCGAGGATCTCGCACTTGGCCGCACCACCGTGCTCTTCGGAGAGCGCGGAGGCCGCTACCCGCATGGGAACTCTCTTCTCGTCGTCGGAAGCGAGGAGACGCTGATCATTGACCCCTCTCTCAGCGTCATCCCGCGCTTTGGTCGACTGCCACGCGTCGACCGGGTGCTAAACAGCCACTGCCACGAGGACCACATCGCCGGCAACCATCTCTTTCCGAACGTGCCCTGGCACTTTCACGAACAGGATCTTCCGGGCATCCGCTCGCTCGACGGCCTCATGGCGATCTACGGCTTCCCCGCGCCCTTGGACCGTGCCTTCCGCAGCGTTGTGTGCGAGCAATTCCATTTCATGCCGCGCGCGGACCCCGTCGCACTGCGCGACGGGGACACCTTCGAGCTCGGGCGCAGCCAGGTTCGTGTGATTCATGCGCCGGGCCACACGCGCGGCCACTGCTTTTTCCATGTCCAGCCCGACGAAGTGCTCTTCCTAGGTGACGTCGAGCTCTCGAGTTTCGGCCCCTACTACGGTGACGCTTGGTCGAGCCTCGAGGACTTCGAGGCCACGCTCCGCGCGGCCGCGGTGATGCACGCCCGTTTCTACGTGACATTCCATCACGTCGGCGTTCTCGAGGACCGAAGCGCATTCCTAGAACGCATCGGGCGTTTCTCGGCGGTGATTGGCGCGCGCGAAGCGCGCCTCCTCGAGTTTCTCGCTGAGCCGCACACGCTGCAGGAGATTGCGGAGCACCGCTTCGTCTATCGGAAACAGGACGCCGTGCCATTTGCCGACGCCGTGGAGCGCCGCAGCATGGGTCAGCATTTGCAGCGCCTTGCGACCGAGGGGCGCGTTCGTGAGGTGGAGTCCGGCCGCTGGCTCGCGCTCCCGAGATAGCTTGAGGGACAACCACCGCGCGGGCTCTCTGGCGTCTGCTCGCACCCTGCGCTGGCCCCCCAGCGCTACTCTGGCCGCAGGAAACTCGGCCCTCGCGTCTGGGGCGAATCGTGTTGTACCCCGCACTCCTCGCGCACGAGCTCGATCGCCCGGCCCAGAACATCGAGCCGCTTCTCGAGCGTCGTCCCCGCCGGTGCAAGGCGCAGCGTGGTGATGCCCGCATCGCGGTAAAGTCGGATGCGCTCACGCACCATTTCTTCGGTCCCAAGAAGGTGGGTCTTCAAAACCAGCTCGTCCGGCACACGCGCAGCAGCTTCATCGCGTTTGCCTTCGAGCCACAATCTCTGAACTTCGGCCGCCGCATCTTCGAAACCTGCGCGTCGGTACGCGGCATTGTAGAAGTTGTGTCGACGCGATCCCATGGCGCCGAGCGTGAAGGCGAGCTGCGGCTTGCGCGAGCGGACCATGCGCTCGACGTCGGATCCGAACTCGACGGCGCCGCCGACCTGAAGATCAAGCTCCGCCAAGGTGCGCCCGCAAAGCGCCGCGCCCCGGCCGATGTGGGAAAAGAAGACATCCGCGTGCTCGGGCATGAAGGAGGTGCCGAGCCAACCGTCGGCGAGCTCCCCGGTGAGCTCGAGCCCCTTGGGTCCGAGCGTCGCGAGATAGATCGGGATCCCCGGGTTCGGGGGGTGCGCAAGGCGCAAGGCCTTCCCCTCGCCGCCGGGACGCGGCAGCACGAAGTGCCGACCCGAGTAGACGAGCTTCTCGCCTCGAAAGGCCATCCGAACGATCTCGACCGTTTCGCGCAGCCTCGCCAGTGGGTGCGCGAATGCGACACCATGAAGCCCTTCCACCACCTGCGGGCCCGAGGCGCCAAGGCCGAGTGCGAACCGGTTCTCAGTGATGCCCGCAAGGGTGAGAGCGGTCATCGCCGTCATCGACGGCACACGTGCGCTGATCTGCAAGATTCCCGTTCCGAGCTTTAGACGGGAAGTCCGCGCGGCAAGGAAGGCCAGGGGCGCGACCGCATCCTGCCCCCACGCCTCCGCCGACCAGGCGGAGTCGACGCCGAGCTTCTCGGCTTCGCAGGCGAACGCAACCGCCTCTCTCCAGACCGCGGGATTGCCGCTGCCGGGGCCTCCGATCTGAATCGCGGTCCTCAGGGGCGTCCCTTCTCAGGCGTAAAGCGCACCGGCATCGATTTGATGCCATTGATGAAGTTCGAGCGCAGCCGCGCCACAGGCCCTGCCAGCTCGAGGTCTGGGAGCCGCCGCAAAAGCTCTTCGAACATGCAGCGCATCTCCATGCGCGCGAGCGAGGCACCAAGACAGAAATGGAGACCGAAGCCGAAACCGAGGTGAGGATTGGGGTCGCGCGCGACGTCGAAGCGAAGCGGATCGGCGAAGGCATGGGGATCGCGGTTGGCGGCGCCGTAGAACATCACGACCTTGTCCCCTTCGGCGATGCGCTGGCCTTCGAGCTCCGTGTCCCGCGTCGCAGTGCGCCGGAACTGCATGACCGGGGAGACCCAGCGCACCATTTCATCGACGGCCGTCTCGAACAGCTCGGGCTGCGCAAGCAGACGCGCACGCTCGCGCGGAAACTCGCAGAGGGCCTTCATTCCGCCGGAAATTGCATTGCGTGTCGTTTCGTTGCCGGCGATCACCAGCAGGAAGAAGAACATGTTGTACTCGACCGCCGAAAGCCGCTCTCCGTCCACCTCCGCATGGATCAGGGTACTCGTGATGTCGTCGCGCGGATCGTGGCGGCGCTTTTCCGCCAGAGCCATGGCGTACTGGAAGAGCTCCATGACCGCAATCTGTGCATCCATCGGGCTCCCGTAGTCGGGATCTTCCGCACCGATGAGGCAGTTGCTCCAGCGGAACAGCTTCCAGCGGTCCTCCCGGGGGACGCCGAGAAGCTCCGCGATCACGAGCAGCGGAAGCTCCGCCGCCACCTGCGTCACAAAGTCGCACTCGCCCTTGCCTGCAACTTTGTCCACGATCTCGCGCGCAAGCTCTCGCACATGGACTTCAAGGCGCCCGATGGTGCGCGGGGTAAAGCCGCGGCTCACAAGCTTGCGGAGCTGGGTGTGCCGCGGAGGATCCATGTGGATCAGCTGCTGCTGCATGAGCCGAAGATCCGTCTCGAGCATGTCGGCGTTGATGCAGGTCCCACGCTCGGAGGAGAAGAGCTCGGGGTCCCTTGACACCGCGAGCACGTGCTGGTGGCGGGTCAACACCCAAAAGCCGCGCTGATCGATCTCGACGCGCCCCGGCGCAAGCTGGCCGCGCCCCTTGCGCCCCGGGTGCCAGTGGACTGGAGAATGCTCTTGCAACCAGGCGAAGTAGTCGTGCGGCACCCCGTGCTCGAAGGTCGTCGGATCAAACAAGTCGATCTGCGGCGTCGTCATGCAGCTCCTCGCGCTTGGCCCATCAAAGGGAAACGCCGCCGGGCGACCGGCGGCGTTTCGCACGCTACGCCCGCGGGCGGGCGCTATGCCACCTTCTCCAGCACGTGAACCGCGCAGGCACTTCCGAGGCCGATCACGTGGGTGAGGCCGAAGCGCGCGTTCGGAACCTGGCGCTTGCCGGCCTCGCCGCGCAGATGCGTCGAGACTTCATAGATATTCGCGATGCCGGTCGCACCGAGGGGATGGCCTTTCGACAAAAGCCCCCCGGAGACGTTCACCGGGATCTTGCCTCCCAGCGCCGTCTGTCCCTGGTCGATCATCCTGCCGGCCTCGCCGTCTTTGCAAAGGCCTAGGTTCTCGTAGTGCAAGATCTCCGCCGTCGCGAAGCAATCGTGCAGCTCCACGAGGGACAGATCTTCGGGTCCGATCCCCGCCATCTCATACGCCTTCTTCGCGGCCAGCCGGGTGCAGGTGTTGACGTCGGGCATGACAAGATCCCGATCCGTCCACGGGTCGCTCGTCAGCACCGAAGCCTTGACGCGCACGGCACGCCTAAGGCCGAGCTCCTTCGCCTTGCGCTCCGAAGCCAGCACGGCGGCGGCGGAGCCGTCGACATTCACCGAACACATCAGCTTGGTGTTGGGATAGGAGATCATCTCTGCGTTCATCACCGTCTCGAGCGGTGTCTCGATCTGGTACATCGCCTTCGGATTGAGAGTCGAGTGATGATGGTTCTTCACCGAAACCTTGGCGAACTGCTCGAAGGTGGTGCCGTATTTTCGGGAGTGTTCCATCCCAGCTTCGGCGAAAACCGTGGGCATCGTCCCGGAGCCGAGCAGGCCTTCCTTCGGAATACCCTTGCCGCCTCCACCTCCGCCCAGCAACCCTCTGCCCATTTGCTCGACGCCGACGGCAATCACGAGGTCGTAGATTCCCGCCTTGATCGACATCCAGGCCTCCCGGAACGCCGTCGCGCCGGTGGCACAGGCGTTCGCGCAGTTCACCACCGGGATGCCGGTCTGGCCAATCTCTTGCAGAATCCGCTGACCCACCATCGCGTTGGCCTGGTAGAGGTTGCCGCAATACAAGGCCTCCATGTCCTGGATCTTGAGGCCCGCGTCGTCGAGGGCCATCTGGGCTGCCTTGGCACCGAGCTCGGGAACGGTCTGCTCCGGAAACCGCCCGAACTTGATCATGTCTACTCCGAGCACGAAGACGTCCGTCACGGGTCGCTCCTCTGCACCAGCCCGACGCTAGCTGCGGGGCTGGAAGTAGTAGGTCAGATACTCGTTGCCCTCGGCGTCCTTGCGCGGGGCCTTCTTGTAGATCACCTCGATCGGCATTCCCATCTTGATCTTTGCCGGATCCGGGTCGATGCCGATGAGGTTGCCCTTGACCGTACCGCCGCCCTCGAGGTCCACGACTGCGGAGACGTAGGGCACCTCGATGCCCGGGAAAGAGCGGTGGACGATGCTGTAGACGTAGAGCTCGCCCTTGTTGGACAGGCGTACTGCCTCAAGCGCACCTCTTGTGCCGCACTTCGAGCACGCCTCGTGCCGCCCGAGGAAGACGGCCTTACACTTCGGACAGCGATGCCCCTCGAGGTAGGGTTCACCGCGATCCGGGATCTTGAGGAAGTCGACGACGGGGAGCGGCCCTTTCGCCGCGCCTTGCTATGCCATGTTTGAAGTTCCTCACCGTGGATTCGAGGGGGGTTGAGAATCGGGTTGACTGGCGAGTCAAGCCTGCCCAGCATGCCAGCCCTCGCCCGCGCCTGTCAATGGACGGGCGGTCGCCGCGGGACTTCGAGTTGCCCCTCCGCGAGGCATGCCCCAACCTGATTCACGACGCGCAGCCGCTTGAGGAGAGGATGCCGTGGATCCCGAGTTTGCCCCCTACCTTGCTCCAGGGCCGACCGTCGAATCGGGACACCCCGCCGTCGTCGCCTTTGCGCGCACGCACACAAAGCGCGAGGCGGACGACGTGGAAACTGCGGTCGCGCTCTACTACGCCGTGCGCGACGGTTTTCGCTACGACCCCTATTCCGCAGTGCTCACCACGGAGGGCCTCCGGGCGAGCGGCGTACTCGCCGCCAGACGTGGCTGGTGCGTGCCCAAGGCGGTGCTCCTCGCGGCGGCGTGCCGGGTCCTTGGAATTCCCGCGCGCCTCGGCTTCGCGGATGTACGCAACCACTTGTCCACCGCGCGCCTGCGGGAGCAGATGCAAAGCGAGGTGTTCTATTGGCACGGCTACACATCGATTTACCTGGGTGGACGCTGGGTGAAGGCAACCCCGGCCTTCAACCTCGAGCTGTGCACGAAGTTCGGACTCCTGCCACTCGAGTTCGATGGCCGCAGCGACTCGCTCTACCATCCTTTCGATCGTGCCGGCCAGCGCCACATGGAGTACCTGTGTGCGCGGGGTGAGTACGCGGATGTCCCTGTCGACGCCATTCTCGCCACGTTCCGCGAAAAGTACCCTCACATGTATGGAGCCGCGGCGGGGGCCGGGGCGGCCTCGCTCGGCGACCGCGACTTCGATCGCGACGTCGAGGGAGAAAGGGCCGAAGCCGCGGCCGGGCGCGACGCCTAGCTCCGCATGTCGCCGGCGGAGCTCCACGACCTCGCCCTGCAATTCACCGATGCCTTCAACCGTGACGACCTCGACTCGGTGATGTCCTTTTTCACCGACGACGCGGTCTATGACGAGTTCAATGGCCACCAAAGCCATGGCCCCGCTGAAATTCGCGCTGCCCTCCTCCCCCAGTTCCGCGGCGCGTTCGGCAAGATCCGCTTCGAGAAGGAGGACCTGTTCGTGGACGCCTCGGCGGGCAAGGTCCTGATCCGCTGGACTTGCACGCTCGAGCGCAACGCCCGCACCCGCTGCTGGCGCGGCCTCGACATCCTCCATGTGAGGGACGGCCGCATCTCGCACAAGCTCACCTACGCGAAGACCGAGAGACCGCTCAGCGAGCCACGAGATCCTCGGGGATGACCCTGCGCGCTCGGGTGCTCTCGGCGCTGGGCTCGATCGCCCTTCTTTTCACGACCCTCGCACTCCTGTTTGTCGCGGGCGAGGTTGTGCTGCGGCTCGCGCCTTGGTGGGGCGGCCGATCGGCAGATCCGCCGTTCAACCCCTACCGGCCCGACGGGCGCACCGGCTTTGCACTACGAGCCGGCGCAGACGCCGTCCATACCACGGGCGAGTTCTCGGTCCCCGTGCACGTAAATGCACTTGGGCTGCGCGGCCCGGAGCGTACCGTGGGCAAGCCGCCGGGCACGGCGCGCGTCCTCGTACTCGGCGACTCCTTCGCCTTCGGCTTTGGTGTGGCACAGGACGAAACCTTCTCGGCCCAGCTCGAGCGGCTGCTCGGCGAGCGTGGACTTCAGGTCGAGGTTCTCTCGTCGGGTGTCCCCGGCTGGAGCCTTGACAACGAACTCGTGTATTTGCGGACAGAAGGCTTCGAACTCGAACCCGATCTCATCCTGGTCGCGAGCTGCGAAAACGACCTCTCCGATCTTGGTTGGAACCGGCTGACGCTCGACGCCGAACGTCTTCCGGTCCGCGTCGAGGCCACGCGCCGCATGATCGACCCCAAAGGCAGGATGCGCTACGTGAACGAGGGCCGGTATGCGCTCCCGGCGCTTACGTTTCCCGGACAGGGCTGGCTCGAAGATCACTCGCTGGTGTATCACTTCCTGCGCTTCCGCCTGACCAAGCTCTCGGCCGCGTTGTCGGCCCGGGTCGGCCGACCGGCCCCGCCCCCATGGCTGAGCGTTGAACCGGCGCCACCGATCGAGTCGCTTTCGCAAGAGGAGATCCAGCTCGCCCTTGCGTCGAGCGACGCGTTCCAGCTTCGCTACCACCGCTATCTCGCAGCGGCTCTCGAGCGTCTCGCCGCAGCACGGGGCATTGCCGTGCGCACGCTCCTCGTGAGCGCTCGAGGGAGCAAACCCGCAAGGGGGTCGCCGGTGGCGGACCTCCATCTCGACTGCGACTCCCGTCCTGCGACTTGCCTCGACGCCGACGACGTTCTCAGCCGAGGCGAGGAGCGCAGCCAATACTTCTTTCACTCCGACGAGCATTGGAATGCGGCCGGGCACCGCCGCATCGCGCAGGCACTCGCGGGTTGGCTCGCCCAAGAGCCCGCGCTGAAGGCCGGTGCCGCGGCTGCTTCGGCCGATCCCGGGGGCGGGATGGCGGACCCGGTCCCCTCCGCCCCGCTCAGACCCTAGAGCCGCTCGAGGCACGATCCGCCACCGCGGAGCGCCGGCGGGCGATCGTGCTGGCAGGAGCCGGTCCACGCTGCTAGAGCGTTGCCCACCACCGTCCACGCGACGCGGCAAAAGTGGCGAGAGCCCACAGGCCACGGAGGAGAGATGGAGATCCTGCGCACCCCCGACGAGCGTTTTGCAAACCTCCCCGGCTGGCCCTTTTCGCCCCGCTACCTGCAGCTGGGCGGGCTGCGCATGCACTACGTCGACGAAGGGCCGCGCGGGGCAGCGCCCGTGCTGCTCCTTCACGGCGAGCCCTCCTGGTCGTATCTCTACCGCAAGATGATCCCCGTTTTTACCGCGGGGGGCCTACGCGCAATTGCACCGGATCTCATCGGCTTTGGCCGATCCGACAAGCCGGCACGACGAGAGGATTACACCTACCAGCGACATGTGGACTGGGTGCGCGATTTCCTCTTGGCGCTCGACCTGCGCGACATCACTCTTGTATGTCAGGATTGGGGTGGCCTCATCGGCCTGCGTCTTGTGGCGGAAGAGGGCGAGCGCTTCGCGCGGGTCGTCGCCGCGAATACCTTCCTGCCGACCGGTGACACCCCCGCCGGGCCGGCCTTTCTCGCCTGGCAGAAGTACTCGCAGGAAGCGCCGCACTTCCACGTGGGGGGCATCGTGAAGGGTGGCTGTGCGAAGGATCTTGCGCCGGACGTCATCACCGCCTATGACGCACCCTTCCCCGACGATCGCTTCACCGCCGGCGCGCGGCAGTTCCCCCTCCTTGTGCCCACCTCGCCGCTCGACCCTGCGGCGGCCGCAAACCGCGCCGCGTGGCAACGCCTTGAGCAGTTTAAGCGTCCCTTCCTTACGGCGTTCAGCGACCGCGACCCAATTACGCGCGGCGGTGACAAGGTGCTCGTCGCACGCATCCCGGGAGCCGCGGGCCAGCGCCACGTGACGATCGAGGGCGGCGGCCATTTTCTCCAGGAAGACTGCGGCGAGGAGCTGGCGGCCGTGGTGAGAGAGTTCGTGCGGGGTACCTAGCCGCCGGCTCAGCCCGAACGCCTGAACAGCGATTTCACGAAGGAAGGCGAGGAACGAGCGCCTCGCGTGCCTCGATGTAAGCTCCATCTCGAGACGTGGAAAGGCGAATCCGTTCCCAAAAGCGAGCATCCACGAACAGTGGGTTGCGGGATTTCACCCCATCCTTTCGACGCAGGCGGAGCCGGGTGTTTCGTTCAGATCGGTTCGCGGCAGCGGTAGATCGGACGTGGCGAGCGGGCTGGCTGTGCTCGGTTTCTTTGGTTGGGGCGCTCCTCATCCCGCCTCCGGCCTTCGCTTCCGACTTGTTGATCCGCAATGCACGACTGATCGACGGCACGGGAAGCGCACCGCGGTCGCATACGTCGATTCTCGTCCGCAACGGCATCATTGCCGAGATCGGATCGAATCTCTCCGCGCCGGACGTCCCGGTCTTGGAAGCCAACGGAGCCACCGTTCTGCCGGGGCTCATCGATGCGCACGTTCACTTGGGAGTCGTTCCGGGTTCAGGGCAACGCAAAGACCCCCCAGAGCTGGAGCACCAACTTCGGCAGCAGCATCTTCGGTCGTATCTGGCGTGCGGGGTGACGACCGTGCTCGACACGGGAATCACCGCTGAGGCCGCCCGTGAGATTCAAGGATGGCTTCGCTCCGGCGAGCCAGGTCCGCGCTTTCTCACGCTCGGCCCCGGATTCATCACGCCGGGGGGGTATCTGTCGGAGCTCGGGGGCACCGTCTCTACCCCTGCGGAGGTCGAGACTCACTTCGCTTTGATGGAATCAGTCGGAGCCATCGGTGCGAAGGTCCTGCTCGAACCGGGGTTTGGCCCGCAGGCCGTCTGGCCGCTCCCCTCGCCCGAAATCCGCGATGCCATCGTGCGGGGTGCCGCAAAGCGCAAGCTGCCGATCTACGTCCACGCAAATCGCGAAGGGGAGAAGGCGATCGCTCTTGACATGGGCGCGCACGTGATCGTTCACACTGGTTACTACGACTCACAGCCCTCGGATGACTTCGTCATGCGGATGGCGGCTTCGGGCGCCTACCTCATGACCACCTTCTCCATCATGGACGCCGACCTCATCCGATTTCATCCCGAGCGCCTGGATGATCCGCTCCTGCGCCTTACTGTGCCGGCCATTGAGCTGACCACCGCGAGGGACCCTGACGCGGCGCGAACGCTGACCCGCGCACAGATCAGGATGTCGTCACCGGGGATGCCTGCGTTCTTGCAAGACGCGCTCGCGTGGTGGTTTCTGGCGGAGTCCCGGGTCGCGGAGCGCCTGCGCAGCTGCCAACACGCCGCCCGGCGCTTCGCCGATGCCCGCGTACCGATCGTCGTGGGAAGCGATTCTGGCAACTGGCCGATCGTCCCCTACCAGTTTCACGGTCCGACGACACTCCGAGAGATCGAACTTCTCGGGCAGGCAGGCTTTACCCAAATGGATGCGATCGAATCGGCGACGCGTGTGCCCGCTGCGATGCTGGGTCTCGATCGCGAGATCGGTACCGTTGCCATAGGCAAGCACGCCGATCTGGTCATCGTGCGCGACGACCCGCTGCAGGATTTGCGGGCCTTGCGCACGGTGCAATGGAGCATCAAGGACGGCGTGGCGCATTCGCCCTCGCAATGGATGTCGCCTGACGCAGCGGCCAGGCCGTCCGCACCGGCCTCGTAGAGGAGCGGCGGCCGAACGACCGTACGACCAGGCTGTGCTTAGGATCGGTTGGCGATTTCGCGCTTACCACAAGCCCCCGCGGCGTCGACCTCATTCAAGCCGAAGGCGGTCCGGGGGGATGCCCCCTGCCGTTCGGGCTCTCCCGCGGGCGCGACTGACGTCGATTGCGAAGCGGTCGCGCCCCCCCCGCAGACGACCCCCCAGGCCGCCGCGGCGCGTCCCCCTCGAAGGGCCGCAGCGCGCCCGCGTCCCCCGCTTCGTCCCCCCTTGCCCGGGAGCCCTTTTCAGCCAGGTCCCTCCACCCCCAGACTCAAGGCCTCTAGCGCTTGGCCGATGACGCTCCCGTGGCACAGGGGCCGGGGAAGACACAGACCGCCAGCAAGGGAGGGACCGGATCGGAGCTCTCTCCGCTCTCCGACCGGCTGCCTTTCATCGGCGAGCGCCTGGCCGCGATCGGCGCCATGGGAGTCATGGTGATCGATCTCTCGTCTCTCGAGGGCATCGAGTGGGATTATGGTCCGGGCGCCTATGAGCGCGTGCTCTCCCATGTCCAAGCTCTGCTTCACGACATCCTAAGCGCACACCTGCGTCCTGGGGACACCCAGGTCACGACCCAGCCCGAGTCCAACGAGATCGTGTCTTTTCTGTTCCGTCACCGCGGCGACGTCCCCTTTTACCAGCGCGAGCTGCCGGGCCTCCAGGCCGCCCTGGCGCGGCGCCTTCACACCCGGGGCGCAAAGATTGTGCACCCGTACCGCCCGTCCGCGATGCCGCTTGTGACGGGCCAGTCGATCGCACTCTACGACGCGACGGTGTCCGACGCGGTACAGGTTCGGCGGGTGCTGGACCGGGCTCGGGTCGACGGCGATCTGTACGCGCGCATCGCCCAGCAGCAACGCTGGCGCGAACTCATGAGTCTGGTCTTTACCGAGCAGGTGACCATGCACTACCAGCCCATCGCCGAGCTCGCGGCGCTCGAGGTGATCGGATACGAGGCGCTGGTGCGCGGCCCGGACGGATCTGAGTTCCACTCGCCGACGGATCTGTTCTACGCCGCCGCGCAGATCGATCTTCAGTCGGAGCTTGACTCGCTGTGCCGACGCAAGGCGCTGCTCGAGGCAAAGAGTCTGCCCGCGGACGCGAAGCTCTTTTTGAACTGCCTTCCGACCGCGATGCGGGACCCAAGTTTTGGAGGCGACGCGGTGCGGCGCACGCTCGAAGACTGCGGGCTCACGCCTTCAGACATCGTGCTCGAGATCTCGGAGCGCCATGCCATCGAGAACTTCTCCATCTTTCGGGAGGCGCGGGATTACTACGGCAGGCTCGGTTTCAAGATTGCGCTCGACGATACGGGCGCCGGCTACGCCAGCTTGCGCGCGGTGATGGAGCTGGCTCCCGACTTCATCAAGCTCGACTCGGCCTTCGTGGCCTCGATCGACGCGGACCAGCCCCGCCAGGCCCTGGTACAGTCCCTCGCGGTCGCAAGCCGCAAGCTCGGCGCGAAAATCATCGCAGAGGGCATCGAGACGCAGGAGGAGCTCGGGACGCTGCGCAGCCTCGGGATTCCCCTCGGCCAGGGCTTCTTGCTGGGCCGGCCGAAACTGGGATTTGGCGAGGGGGATCCTTCAGGAACTGCCTGAACCGCAGCCGCCTTCGCACCCGCCTTGGCGCCCCACCGCCTCGGCGGCGCCCCCTGGGCCCGCAGTGCCGATCCAAGGCTCCGCCCGCGCTCAGACGGTGGCGAGGTTTACCCCTTGCGAGGGCTCGTCCGTTCCGGTGGGAGCGCGCCAGCGCATCGGCCCCGCGCGCGTCCCCCGGGCCAGCGGCTCGAGAGACGGGGGATCGAGAGCCGGGTCGTCGAAGCGGCGTAGGATGCGGTAGGTGGTGGTACGCTCGACGGGCGTGCGGCCGACCTCGCGGATCAGCCGCCGAATCTCCTCGGGCGGCAGATTCTCCCCAAAGTCCGCGCCTGACTCCCGGCTGATCGACTCCTCCATCAGTGTGCCGCCGAAGTCGTTTGCGCCAGCGAGGAGCCCCATTTGCGCCAGCTTGGGACCCATCTTCACCCAGGAGACCTGGATGTTTGTGATCCACGGCCGCAGGAAGAGCCGCGCCACCGAGACAAGACGCACGTCCTCGGGCATCGAGGAACCCGCCCGCGCACCCATCTCGTTGAACAGCTTGTTGAGGGCGTGGATAAAACCAAGGGGGACGAACTCCGTAAAGCCCCCGGTTTCCTTCTGCAGCTCGCGCAGCAGCGAGAGGTGAGCGGCCACGTGCTCGACCCGTTCAATGTGGCCATACATCAGTGTGGAGGACGAGCGCAGCCCCACCTGATGCGCGGCTCGAACGATCTCGACCCAGCGCTCGCGCCTTAGCTTGCGCGGCGACACGATCTTGCGCACTTCATCATCGAGAATTTCCGCCGCGGTGCCAGGGATCGTGCCGAGTCCCGCGTCCTTGAGCCAGCGCAGGTAGTCCTTGAGATCCATTCCACTTTTTTGATGGCCAAAGTCGATCTCTTCGGGCGAGTAGGCGTGAAGGTGCAGGTTGGGAAACTCACGCTTTAAGACGAGCAGGATGTCCCGGTAGTGCGTATGGTCCTTGCCCGGATGGATCCCGCCCTGGATGCATACCTCCGTCGCGCCGCGGGCGATCCCGTCTCGGGCCTTGCCCAGGATCTCGTCGAAGGATCGATCATAGGCATCGGCGTCGTCCTTGTGGCGGGAGAAGCCGCAGAACGAGCAGCCGACGTAGCAGATGTTGGTGAAATTGATGTTGCGATTCACGACGTAGGAGACGTCGTCGCCAACGTCGGCTTGACGCGCCAGGTCCGCAGCGCGCATCAAGGCGTGAAGATCGGCACCCTGCGCACACAGCAGCCGGCTTCCCTCCTCGGGGGTGAGCTCGCGGCCGTCGAGAGCGGCTTCGAGAATGCGAGCCACTTCCGGTCGGACGTCAGCGAGCAGTCGGGACAGCATTAGGCGGCCTCCTGGCCCGCGCGCGAAGTCATCTCGCGATCGCGGAGACGGGCGAAGCCCTCGGCGTCGGCAAAGCGCGCGAGCGCCTCGCGCACCTGGGGGTCGAAGAGATCGGAGCGCCCGAGCACGTGCTCGGGGTACACGGGAAGGCGTTCGCGCAAGCGACCACGCGCGGCCTCGGTCCGCTGGCGCAGCTCGAGCAGCGTCGGCCACGGTGCCTCGGGATTGATGAAGTCGACGGTGACCGGAGAGACTCCGCCCCAATCGTTCGCCCCTGCCCCGAGCACCCGCTCGAGCGTATCCGACGCGAGGTTCGGCGGCGCCTGCACGTTCATCTTCGGCCCGAGCACGAGTCTTGCCATCGCCACCCAGCCCGCCACTTCGTCGTCGCTGAGGGAGGGTGCCGCCCGCATCCGTGTTCCCGGCTTCGGGTGGAAGGGCTGAATGATCGCCTCCTGGATGTGGCCATACTTCTCGTCGAGGGCTCGGATCGCCAAGAGCGTGTCGATGCGCTCGGCGTCGTTCTCGCCGATGCCCAGCAGGATTCCGGTGGTGAAGGCGATGCCGAGTTCGCCCGCTTCTTCGTGCATGCGCAGTCGCACGGCGGGATCCTTGTCAGGTGCCCAGAAGTGAGCCATCCCGCGCTCTCGCAGGCGGGGACTCGTGTTCTCCAGCATGAGTCCCATCGATGCGTTCCACGGACGAAGCCGTGCCATCTCCTCTTGCGACAGGACACCCGCGTTCGTGTGGGGGAGCATTCCCCCCTGAAAGGCGATTCGACAAGCCTCGACCAGGTACTCGGCGGTCGTCCCGAAGCCCCGTGCATGCAGCCAATCGCGATAGGAGCGGTAGGCGACCTCGGGTTTGTCTCCGAGACAGAAGAGCGCCTCGGTGCAGCCCGTCGCGACGCCACCGCGCACCACGTCCGCCACCTCATCGAGTCCGTAGGTCTTCGCCTCGGGAGAGTCGGGCTGCTTGGCGAACGTACAGTAGCCGCAGCGGTCTCGACACAGGTTCGTGAGAGGTATGAAGACGTTACGCGAGACGGTGACGATGTCGCCCTTGTGCCGGCGCTTGCTTTCGCACGCGGCTTCGCCGGCGATCTCGCGGATGCGGGGGTCGAAGAGTTGCTGCGCGAGTCGGAGCGCCGGAACTCGCTCCAAACGACCCGAGTCGACCGCCTCGCGGACGAGGCGCTCGGCCTCGACCAGATCGAGGGCGACATCGGAGTCAGACAAGGCCACGCGCATCACACCTCGGCTCGTCGTAGCATACTAGCGGCCCTCGGCGGCCTTTAGCTATGCGCGCTGGCGCACGCGCGAGAGCTCACGAGACGACGCCCTCAAGGCCGATCCACGCCCGCAGCTCGGCGACGTCCGCGCGCTGGAGGAACTCTCCGACGGGCTCACCCGGGCGCGCATGGGCGCGGACCGCCGCGAAAAGACCCACCAGGGCGGGAACCATCTTTTCTTCGGGAAGGCGCTCGTAGAGGACCTTTGCGAGTCGGCTGCCCTCGCGCGCCCCACCCACGAGGATCACGTGGTCGTTCTTTCCGTAGCCGTAGATTCCGATCTCCGCGGTCACGGGCCGTGCGCAATTGTTTGGACAGCCCGTCATGCGGAGGACCGCGTCGATGTCGCCGTAGCCCGCGTTTTCGATGGCGTCGATGTAGCGGGGCAAAACGTTCTCCGCCTCCGTCATCGCAAGTCCGCAGGTCGGTTTGGCCGGACAGGCCATGGCGTTGCGGCGCACGAGCGAGACCGCTTCCGGTCGCGGCACGCCATGGGCGTCGAGGATGCGAAGGAGCGCGGCCCGGTCTGGGACGTTGCACAAGAGCACGTCCTGCTGGGCGGTAAGCCGCACGCCAAGCCCGAGCTCGCTCACTGCAGCTCGCACCGCCTTGCGCAGCGGCGGATGCATCCGCCCGTTCTCCACCGAGATTCCGTAGTAGCCGCGTCCGTCGCGCTGAGGATGCCACCCGAGATGAAGATTCATCTTCGGCAGGGGCTGCGGCGCGGCGTCCTCGAGCGCGAGCCCGAAGCGAACCCGCAGCTCATCCTTCACGACCTCGAGCCCGAGACGTCGGATGGTGTACTTCCAGCGCGCCATTCGCCGGTCCTTGCGCTCACCATACTCCTTTTGCAAGAGGGCGATGGCGCGCGTCGCGTCAACCACCTGGGCCCGGGGAATGCGGCCGAGATAGAGCCCGAGCAGCGCTGCGGTCTCCGGATTGTTGTGCGTGAGGCCAAGCCCACCCCCGGAATAGAAATCAAACAGATTCCCGTCGCTGCGACCGTTCTGCACGATCGGAACGAAGCCGACGTCCTGCGTCAGCACGTCGATCGAATTGTCTTCGGGGTGGGCGATACCAACCTTGAACTTTCGCGGCAGGTACTGGCTTCCGTAGATGGGTTCATCGAAGTTGATGGGTGCGACCGTCTGCCCGAACTCGTCGGTGAGCCAGATTTGGAAGTAGGACGAGCTGCGCGGGGCCAGCTCCTTCGCGATCGCATGCCCAAGCTCGGCACCGCCCACGTTGTGGCGCGGTTCGAGGCCGTCAATGGGCGATGTCATAACGTTGCGATTCACGTCGCCACATGCGGAAAGCGTTCCGTCACGTCGATAGTGGCGGGAGAGGTGCCGCACCAGTTTCGCGAGCTTGGGTCCGTAGACGTGGTGGTACTGCAAGCCCTGCCGGGAGGTCACCCGCAGCGTGCCATCGGCAAAAAGGTCCGCGGCGTCGTCCAGTGCCGCCCACTGCGCGGGGGTGAGCTCACCGCCGGCCGGATTCTTGATCCGACACATGAAGAAGTAGTCATCGGTCTTGTGGCCGCGCACCCCTCGACCTTGCTGCTTGTAAATCCCGAAGAACTTCGAGAGCTCCTTGGCCTCTCCAGAGATCGTCGGGCGCTCGCCGCTTGTGAGAAGCCGGATCTCGTCGAGGAAGGGGTGGACGTTGCCTTTGCCGTCGGAGACGAAGAAAAGTCCCTTGCTCTCGGCCTTGATCCGCTCATTCTTCGACATCCGGGCGAGGTCGGAGTTGGCGAGGCTGATGGCTTCGCCGGCAGGTCCCGTGTGCTGGGGGGCCATGGGGTCCTCGTGCTGGGCGCGATCGGGGCTGGGGCGGCGGGAGCCCGCCCTGCAATTGCAGACTAGCGGGTCGGGAATTCAATCTCCAATTCTTGTCAAGATCGTGCTGGAATTGCCTGGCTGCGGAAGGCGGGCGCCGTGCTAGGGCGTGGGGGACCCGCGGTGGGGTCTCGGGTAAGCCCCGGCAACGAGCGGCAGCGTCTTGGGCACCGCGCTACGGCGGCGCCTCTGCGGCTTCAGGATGCGGGCTCGCCGGCAAGGGCACGCTCCACTGCCGCGAGCTCCGCCATCACGGCGCGATCCACCTCGCGATAGCGCCGGAGGGCCTCGTCCAGCCGACCCAAGGCACCCTGCCGCTCGTCGAGCTCACGGGCTTTGCGCCGAATCCAGTCGACATGCCAGACCTCGTCCTGGGTGACCGCACGCAGCACCTGTTGGGTTCGCGCAGGCACGCCGGGGCGGCGCAGGTGCTCGCGGTAGCGCCGCAGCGAGCGCTGCTCCACCACGACCGTGAGTGCAAGCAGATCAACGATGTCGCGTGGAACTCCGACGTGCTTGCCGATCCGCACCTGGTAGCCGTCCTCGATGGGCAGCGGCGCACCGCCGATCTCCCGGATGCGCTCGGTCCAAAGCCACGCATGACGCGTCTCGTCCGCGAGGTGCTGCGTCAGGTTGATCTGTGCCTCTGCGTCGCCGATGAGTCGCAACAACCGGTAGAGCAGATTCGAACCACGCAGTTCCGCGTCGCGATAGTAGGAGTAGACGACGATCTCGCGGCGCGTCTGTTCGGGGTCCAGGAGCTCGGGGGACGGCAGGGCCTTTTCGTTCATGAAGCGTCCTTTTGGCTTCGGGTAATCCGCACTCCCGCATGCTCGAGCACGCCGGCAATCGGCTTCGGCTTGCGAACGGTGACCGTCACCGCTTCTGCGTCGAACTTCGAAAGAATTGCCTGCGCGATGCGTTCGCCAAGCGCCTCGACCAACTTGTGCTCCTGGTTTGCCGCTACGTCTTCCACAATTTCATAGATCCGCTTGTAGTGAATCGTCTGGCTGATGCGATCGCTGCGCCCCGCCGCCCGCAGGTCCCGTACGACGGAAATGTCGAGCAAAACCGGGCGTCGCATCCGCCGCTCCGCGGCCGTGACCCCGAGCGCCGCGGGTACTTGGATGCCTTCGAGGAGGATTAAATCCGCCATTGCGCGTTTCCCCCCAATGCAGCCTATACCACCTTTACATAGACCCGCACGTCCCGGCGGACGGCTTGACGTCATCCGGGAATCGCCGACTCTCGCCTCCATGGACAGAGCGCTTGGCTCGATTCGTGCGCGTGAGGCCGCTCACTTCTTGCCGGTGGTCAAGCGCCTTCCTGTGGCCCTGGTCGAGGGCTGCGGCTCGCGGGTACGCGACGTGGCGGGTCGCGAGTACATCGACCTCATGGCAGGCTGGGGCGTCACCTGCCTCGGGCACTGCCATCCCGCACTCGTCGAGGCGATTCGCGACCAGGCGGGCCGTCTCATGCAGACCACCAATCTCTTCTACACTCTCCCGCAGCTCGACCTGATCGACCGGCTCGCCGAGGTGTTGCCCCGGCCCCTCACGAAGAGCTTCATTGTGAACTCGGGTACAGAGGCCGTCGAAGGCGCGCTAAAACTCGCCCATCGCGCCACCGGCCGAACCAAGTACGTCTCGACCCACAACTCCTTCCACGGCCGAACCCTCGGCGCCCTGCGCGTGATCGGCCAGGCCAAACACCACGACCCCTATCGCGCCTTGCTCCCCGAACGCACGCTCGTGCCCTTTGGTGACCTCGCGGCCGCTCGCGCCGCGGTAACGGGCGCCGCCGGGATCGATGGGCCGGCGGCTGCCTTCATTGTCGAGCCCATCCAGGGAGAGGGTGGCGTCAATATCCCCCCGGACGGCTATCTCACAGGTCTGCGCGAGGTCTGCGACGCCGCGGGCGCGCTGCTGATTCTCGACGAGGTGCAGACTGGGATCGGCCGAACCGGGCGCATGGTCGCCTGCCAGCACGAAGGCGTGGTCCCCGATGTCCTCACGCTGGGCAAGGGGCTCGGCGGGGGCTTCCCAGTCGCCGCGTTCGTCACCTCGGATCGAGTGGCCGAAAAAATTTCCCTCGGCGATCACGGCGGCACCTTCGTCGGGAACCCCCTCGCCTGCGCCGCGGCCAACACGGTGCTGAGGGTGGTGGTGGATGAGAAGCTGCCCGAGCGAAGCGCCGAGCTTGGCGCGCGTGTATTGGCAAGGCTCCGCGCCTTCGCGCAGGAGCAGCCGGAGCTTGTCGAAGAGGCGCGGGGACGAGGTCTTCTGCTCGGACTTGACCTTCGCGATTCCGCCCGAGCCGCAACGCTCACCGAGCGCGCGCTCGAGCGGGGGGTGCTCGTGAACGTCACCGCGGGTCGCGTGCTGCGGCTCTTCCCGGCGCTCAACATCCCCGAGGACGAGCTTTGGCCCGCCCTGGACGCCGTGCTGAGCCTCATCGCCGAGGGCTGAGTCGATTCCAGCGCGGGTCGGGGCGGCAAAGACGAAATCCAAAGGAGCCAACCGTGCAAAGGCGACATCTTGGCAGTCTCGAGGTCTCCGCTCTTGGCCTTGGCTGTATGGGGATGAGCGAGTTCTACGGCCCGACCGACGAGATGGAGTCCATCGCCACCATCCACCGCGCCCTCGAGCTCGGGATCACCCTGCTCGACACTGCCGACATGTACGGCCCATTCGTGAACGAGGAGCTCGTCGGCAAAGCGATCCGGGGCAAGCGCGACCGTGTGGTGCTGGCCACAAAATGCGGGATCGTGCGGGACACGGAAAAGCGGACGGTCCGCGGCCTGAACGGGCGCCCTGAGTACATCTTGAAGGCGTGCGACGCGAGCCTGCTCCGCCTCGGTGTGGGTCACGTCGATCTTTACCAGCTTCACCGCAAGGACCCGAACGTACCCATCGAAGAAAGCGTCGGGGCCATGGCGCAGCTCGTGAAGGCCGGAAAGGCGCGTGCCATCGGTCTTTCCGAGGTCGGTCCGAGCACCCTGCGACGCGCGGCAAAGGTGCACCCGATCGCCTCGCTGCAGTCTGAGTATTCGCTGCTGACGCGCGACGTCGAGACCGAGGTGCTGCCTACCTGCCGGGAGCTCGGCATCGGCTTCCTGGCCTACAGCCCGCTCGGACGCGGACTGCTCTCCGGCCGTTTCCGGTCACGCGGGGACTTCGGGCCCGATGACTATCGGCAGTTCAGTCCGCGCTTCGCGGAGGGCGCGTTCGAGCGAAACCTCGAGCTGACGCTGCGCGCGGCGGAACTGGCGAAAGCGAAGGCCTGCACCCCCGCCCAGCTCGCCCTGGCATGGCTCCTCGCTCGGGGGCCTGAGATCGTGCCGATCCCCGGCACGAAGAGCCGCTCGCGGCTCGAAGAGAATGTGGGCGCCGCTGGCATCGAGCTCAGCGCGAGCGACCTCCGCAAGCTCGAGGAGCTGATCCCGCGCGGAGCCGCCGCAGGCGATCGCTACCACCCCACCATGATGCCGCGCTGGGAATAGCTCCGCCTCGCGGATCGCGCTGTTCCGCGCTACTCGGAGCGGGCTTCGCTTTCGAGCAGGGCGATGAGAACAGGACGCATCGCTGCGGCCGGCAGGATGCGCTCGAGGGAGCCCACTTGATGTGCGCGTTCCACGGTGTGGATCGCGTCGAACTCCGCCGCAATCTCGGCTTGCTTCTCGAAGCGAATCTCCTCGAATCGCCGTTCGTAGACCGCGCGCGCTTCGGCGCTGGGATGCGGTCCGAGTTCCCGGCGCAGCGCCCGGATCCGCGGGTCGGCCGCGGCCCGCGCACCCACCTCGCGTCCGAAGACCACCGCGGCCGCCGGTCCGCCACCGATCACCGACGCAAACGAACCACCGAGCGCCAGAGCGCGCACCCGCTCGTTCAGCGAGCGTGAGAACACGACGTAGGCTCCGCCGTGGTAACGCGACACCACCAGAAAGAAGAGAGGACCCCGGAAGTTCACGACCGCGCGGGCAATCTCGGCCCCGTACTCGAGCTGGAGCTTTCGCATCGACTCCGGCGAGCCGTCAAAGCCCGACAGATTCGCCAGGATCACGACGGGTCGATTGCCGCTGGCCGCATTGAGCGCGCGCGCCACCTTTTTTGAAGACAGTGGGAAGAGCGTCCCGGCGTTCCAGGCCGCGGGCCCGTCTGCGGGCCGGTAACCTTGACGCGCCAGCGTGCGGCTCTCGATACCGATCAGGCTTACCGGGAAGCCGCCGAGCTGTGCGTCCCACACGATCGCGGTCTCTGCCCCGGCCATGGCACGCCAGCGCTCGAGGTGTCCGCCGTCGCGGTCGACGAGCGCTCCCATCACGGTGCGCATCCCGAAGGGGCGCTTGCGATCGGGGTTCGTGCGCGCGTCGAAGATCTCTCCCACCGTCCGGAAATCGTCTTCGCCGTCGCCCCCGCAGCGCGCTTCGCAAACGTCTCGGTCCGGCGGATCCTCGGTGGCTCGCTGGCGCGGTGCGCGCTCGCCAGCCACGACGTAGGTGAAGCGGTAGTGTTGGTAGAGAATCGCGTAGGCCTCGGCCAAGTCGCGCGCGTAGTACTGCGCCTCGCCATTTGCACCCATGACCCGTTCGTAGCCACCGATCGCGATCTCATCTTCCGCTGCCACGGCGCCCGAGGCCTCGAGCGCCGCGCGCCCCGTCAGCACCATCGACGCGTTCGGCGTCATGATGAGCACGCCACGCGTCCCCATGCCCATCGTGGCGAGGGCGTTCCAATAGCTCTGTGCACCGACGTTCACGCCGTGGACGATGAGATGGATCACTCCCCCTTCCTGCGTGAAGGTCACGATGCGACGGGCAACGCGCGCCGTGGCATCGAGGTTCTCGGTCCCACTGTCCATGGCGATCCGTGCGCCGCTCGAGACCGGCACCCACTCGACAGGGATGCCGCGCTGCTCGGCGAGATCGATGGCCGCCACGATCCGATCGCATTCCGGCGCCGCGAGGGAGCCCATCCCGAGCGTCGGGTCCGAGAGGATGAGCACGCGCTCGGCGCCCTCGGTCATGCCATCGAGGGGCGTGGAGAGAATCCCAAATACGATCGCGCTGGAATTGTCACCGTGCGGCCGCCCGGCAACGGAGATCGCGCGCGGGGGAGAGGCCTGCTCTGCGATGTCGTACTCCTCGAACAGACCGGCCGGAAGCTGGTCGTGCGGCGTGGTCAGCATGCGCACGATTTCATAGGGGTAGACAAGACCGCGTCGCCGCGCCTCGACGACGCGTCGCTCGTACTCACTCGCAGGTCGGAGCGGATCCCGGTGGGGCGCCCGCCACGAGATCTCCATGCGCGCGCCGGTCGGGTCGCTGATCACGATCTCCACCGGCCGCGGCGGCGCCTCGGGCGCGCTGCGGTCCAGAAGGGCGAGCCGCACCACGACCTTCTCAAGGCCAAGGTGCCGGGTTGCGGGCGCCAGACGGCCTGCGAGCGCGCCTGCGGTCTCAGGATCGAGGAAGAGACGGGGGCCGACGAACAGGAAAATGCGATTCCACTGAAGGCGCCGTTTCGGATCGCGCTCACCCAGGATTGCGCGGAGCGTGCGGGCCGCGGCGTGAAAGGTCCGTTCGAAGGCAGCGACGTGCTGCGCTGCCTCGCTGCGCTCGCCGGCGGAAGCGGGTGCTACCTCCGCCAGTACGAACACTCGCTCGTCGCCAGGCAGCTCTCGGCTTCTCGCGTGAAAAGCCACGACCCCATCCTGGGTTTCCAACCGCTCGAGCTCGAACGCCGCGAGCCGCGGAAGGTCTACCCGCGCAGCGTACTCAGGGTGCAGGCCATGGAGTTCGTCGAGGGCGCGGACACCTCCCGCCTCGGGAACAAAGGTGTGGTGCAGGCTCAGGGACCCATCGCGCACCAGCGATAGGGTGAGCCGCTGCGCTGGAAGCCCCTTCATCGCCGCTTCTTCCGCAGCGCCGATCAGCGGCGAAGGATCGCTCTCCGCGGGCCATGGCACGAGCAACTCGAGCGCCGACGCGGGGCTCGCCTCCCGGGCCGACGCGCAGAGCGCATCCGCTGTAGCGCCAACCTCATCCGCGCTCGCTGCGGCGGCTGCGGCAAGCAGCGTGCGCCCGTCCGCAAGGCGCGCCCGCAACACCTCCCGGCCCGCGCTGCGCACGGGCTTTTGCGCAACTGGGATGAGCGGCGCGTAGAGCCTGCGCAGCTGAGTGTCGAGCGCGGCCCATTGGCGCTGAGGGGCGAGATCGAGAGCGTTGCGAGCTTCCTCCGCCGCCCTGTCGGCGCCGTCGGCGGCGACCTCAGGCGTCTCAAAGATCACGTACGTGGCCTCGAGCGCCGCGTCCGCCAGCGCGTCGGAAACAAGGCTCCGCAACTCGGCGATTCTCGCCAGCGCGTCGGCGAGCGGAGTTTCTCCGCGAAGCGGAAGACCCGCATTCTTGAGACCCGTCACGCGGCGGACGATCCCAAGCACGAGCCGCCGGCGCAGCACCCCGGTGTGCTGCGTGGCAAGCAGACGCAAGACCGCTCGCTCCAGCGCGTCGGAGGGGAGAAGCGAAGTCACTCCGTAGTGCGCCACCGCCGCGCGGATCAACGAGAGGAACGCTGGGTCGATGCCCGCGCCCTCGGCGTGGAGGCGCCGCACGTACATGCGCAAGCGTGCAAGGTTCGAGGGCTCGGTTTCGCCCGATTCGCGCACCTGGGGCGTTCGGATGAAAAGCCGCTCGATGTCGGCGAAGAGCGTGAGCTCGTGACGCAACTCTGCCAGCTCGGCCCGGAAGGCGGTGGAGATCTCCGTCGGAAGGGGCGCCTCGAGAAAGGCGGCGAGCTTCTCCCCGCGCTCGGGGTCAGCGTCATACCCGAGAAGAACCCGACGAATCTCCTCCCGCGCCGCGGCGATTGCCGCCCGCCGCTGCTCGGGCGGAGCCGCCTGTGCCGCGCGCAGATCTGGCAAGCGACGCTCGCCCTCGCCTTGCGCCGGAACAAACAGCGCATCGAGCGGATCCGGCTCGTTCGGGAGCTGGATGCGCTCGCGCCCCCCACGCGCCGCCGAAGGTCGCGAGCCAGGGTCGATCACCAGAAGCACGTCGCCCGCTGCGACCTGTTGACCGCGCTGCACGCGCACTTCCCGCACGACGCCCGCCACCGGCGCGAGAATGCCGATCTCGGTCTTCATCGCCTCCAGCACGCCCAGCGCCTCGCCGGCATCGACGCGGTCTCCTGGAACGGTGTGAATCGCGACCACCATGGCCGGTGAGCCTGCGCGCACCTGCCCCGCGCTGTGCCCTCCGAACTCGTGGGCGCAGCCCTCGATCTCAACGCGCAGTCCGGTCTCACGAACATCGTGCAGCACGCGCAGGGAGCGGCCGCCCATTTCCAGCCGAGCTGCGTGCGAGCCCTCTTCGCGCATCGTCGCTGCGACGGTGGTGCCGTTCTGCTGCACCCGGTAGCGCCACGCGCCGATGGCAAAAACCGCAAGGCGATAGCTTTCCCCCCCTTGCACCAAGTCGACTTGCTGGCCGCGCGAGAGAGGGACTCTTGAGGGCGAGACATGGGTCGTATCGGCGTAAAAATTGCTACGCGCGGTGAGACGTTCCCGCTGGTAGGCGAGGATGGCCGCAGCGACGAGCGCCTCGGCGGCAAACGCCAAAGAGGCGGCTTCGTTCGGGGCACGCCGGTCGAGCCAGTTCGTTTCGATACCGCCCGCTCGAAACTCGGGGGACTCGAGGAGCCCGATCAGAAACCCGCGGTTTGTTGCCCCGCCCTCGATCACGACCTCGAAGTCGCGCAGCGCCGCGACGAGTCGAGCGCGAGCCTCCTCGCGCGTGTCACCGCTCGCGATCACCTTGGCGATCAGCGAATCAAACGCTTCCGGTACGCTGCAGCCCGCCACGACACCGGAATCCACACGCACCCGCGCGCCAAGCGGTGCATCGAAGCGCACAATGCGACCCGGCGCGGGCCGAAAGCCTGCCGCCGGGTCCTCCGCGCAAAGGCGCGCCTCGATGGCGACACCTCGCGAGAGCGGTGCCTGGGAGGGCAGCGCTTCTCCGCGGGCGATGCGGATCTGGAGGCGAACCAGATCGAGTCCCGTCACTTCCTCGGTGATGCCATGTTCGACCTGGAGACGCGGGTTTACCTCTAGGAAGAAGAGATCCTCCCCGCTCACCAGGAACTCCACGGTCCCGACGCCCACGTACCCGACTGCCCGCACAAGCGCGAGGGCGGACGCCTCGAGGCGACGCAGCAGCGCAGGAGCAAGGCTGGGCGGGGGAGCTTCTTCGATCAGCTTCTGATGGCGTCGCTGCACGGAGCAGTCTCGGCAGCCGAGAGCAAGCGCGGCCCCCGCCTCGTCCACCGCAATCTGCACCTCGACGTGTCGAGCCGCGGTCACCTGCTGCTCGAGAAAGACCCGCGGATCCCCGAAGGCACTGCGCGCCTCGTCGGCTGCGCGCTGGAAGCCCGCAGCCAGCTCCTCTGGCCGCATCACCGCGCGGATGCCTCGACCCCCGCCGCCGGCCGCTGCCTTGATGACGAGCGGATAGCCGATGCGTTCGGCGTGCTTGTGTGCGAATTCGATGCTCGTCGTGGCCTCGCCACTCCAGGGCGCGACCGGGACGCCAAGGCTCTCGGCCAATCGCTTTGCAGCGATTTTGTCGCCGAGCCGCCGCATGGTATCGCCCGAGGGCCCGAGGAAGACCATGCCCCCCGCCACCACAGCGTCTGCGAACTCGGGATCCTCGGCCACGAAACCCCAGCCGGGCCAAACCGAATCCGCCCCACCGCGGCGCGCGGCTGCCACAAGACGCTCGCGGTCCAGATGGGCGGCAACCGCAGAGGGTGCCGCTCCGAGGGCAAGCGCGGCGTCGGCATGGCGGACGAAGGGGGCGCCCCGGTCCAGCTCGGTGTAGAGGGCCAAGCTGCGCAGATCGCTGCCCTCCTCCGCGCGCAGCGCCTTCACCGCCCGGATCAGGCGAAGCGCGGCCTCGCCACGATTGGCGATTGCAATGCAGCGCAGCTCGCGCGGACGGACGGGCCCTCGTGCGTCAGGTCTGCGCATCCAGCCACCTTTGTTCCATCTCCGCGAGTTTGGTCACGATCTGGCGCGAAAGATCCATCGAACGCCGCAATCCTTTGAGGTCGGACTTCGGCTCGAGAAGCGCAAGTTCGACGCGGAAGCGCTGGCCCCGGGCAGGCAGATCGCTGAACTGGGACTGGCGCTCCCCGCGCAGATAAACGCACAGCACCTGGCAGCCGGGGATGCTCCCCACAATGCGCCCCACCCCCCAGGCTGCAGCCTCGACGTCGATCCGCCCGCTCCGACTTCGTCCCGCCTCCGGGAAGATCAGCACCACCTCACCGCTCTCGAGCAAATACGCAACGCGGGAGAGCACGCCTGTGATCTCCCGCCGGTCCCCGCCGCGGGTGATGGGAAGACACTTCAGCACGTAGATCAGGGCACGGCTCCACCACGAGGATGCAAAGTTCCGCCGCTCGGGCACGTTCCATGGAAGGGCGGAGAAACGCAGCAAGTACCACGCGGGCGAGCCGAGCGCCCAAGCGATCAGCACCGAATCGATGAGGGTTAAGTGGTTCGCGCAAAGGAGCAGGGGCGAGCGACTCCCGGCGCGAAACGCCCGGTAGCGGGCGCGGACCTCGGAGATCCGCGCGATGCGATAGCCGCAGACCCATCGCAGCACCGCCGCGGCGCCGAAGATCCACAGCGGCGCGAGCAGGTGGCCGACCACGCGCTGCGTCGCGAGTCGCAGCCGGTCGGTCTGGTCGAGCCGCAACATCAGGTCGGAGCATCCCGGAAGCCGTGCGGCTCGTCCACCGCGGGCGTCACGCCGGGCCCTTGAAGCGAACCAAGCAGCCTCCCCAGGTCAGCCCTGCGCCCACGCCCACAAGCGCAACGTCTTGTTCGCTCGTCCATTTCTCCCAGTGCATGGACAGGACCGTGGCGACACTGGCGGCCCCCGTGTTCCCGTATTCCGTGACGTTCGTGTGATGACATTCCGGTGCAATTCGCCCTTCGCGGCACACGGCTTCGAGCATCCGCAGGTTCGCCTGGTGACCGATGAAGTGGAGCGGGCGATCGGAGTCGGAGAGCCCGCGCGCACGCCGCAGGCCGTCCAAAACCTGGAGACTGCGGCGGATCGCAAACGCCTGGACGGCGCGCCCGTTCTGTTCGAAGTGGCCGAGCCGGGGTACCCGGACCTTGTCGCAGCCTGCGGGGTCCGAGGCGAGCGAGGTAGAGAGAATTTGCGCGCGGCCGGGCTCGACCGTTGACACCACCGCGGCGCCCGCAGCGTCGCCCCACAACACGGCCGCGCTGCGATCGGCGTAGTCGACGGTGCGCGTCAGGCCCTCGGGCACGACCAGGAGCACGAATCGGCGCACGGGGTCGGGCTGCATGCACGAGAGCAGGTGCAGCTGCGCGAACAAGCTCGTGCACGCCGAGTTCACATCGAACGCGGGCACCTCAAGGCCGAGGGCGCTCGCAACGTTGCAGGCCTCCGCAGGCGCGGCCGTGTCGGCGGCGGAGGTACCCGCGATCACCATCCCGACTGCGTCGCGATCGATCCCCGCGCGCGCCAGCGCCATCTCGGCGGCGCGCCGTGCGAGCTCCGCGTTGCCGTAGACGGCCGCTTCCAGCGCTGCGCGGGGCTCACGGTTTCGCGTCTGGCGAATGTAGTCGAGGGGAAGGACGGTGCGACGCGAACGGATCCCGACGCGGCTTTGGATCCACGCATCGTCGGTTCCGATGTCGAGCTCCTCGAGGAAGCGGTTCGTGATCTCGATCTCGGGATGAAAGTGACCGACGCCGTGCAAATGCAAGCCCATGCGCCCTCCCACACCCGGAGCGCGAAATCATGACCGGGAGTCACTTTTTGTCAAGCAGCAGCCGCAGCCGCTCCTTAGACCGACCGCGGCTTGCGAAACAAATCGAGCCCGCGGTGCAGCGCGTGCGTCTCCTCAAGGCGGCGCAGGTGGGCCGAAAGGAGATCGCTGCGCGTGAGGATCCCGATCGGCCGTCCTGCGTCGCCGTGGGCCACGACGGGCAACCGGCCAACCCCCGCGAGCGTCATCCGATCGGCCGCTTCACGCAGCGTGCCGTCTTCGGAGATCGAAACTGCCGGCATGGTCGCGAGGGCTGCGATCTTCGCGGCCGGATCGCGAGTGCGCGCGAGGTCGCGCCGGGTGATTACTCCCACGAGCCTGCCTGCGGCGTCGCAGACCGGGAAGCCTTGGTGCTGCGTACCGGGTGCGCCGGATTCGAGCCATGCCGCGAACTCGGCCGAGCTCATGTCCGCCTGAACCGTGACTGCAGGCTTCGACGCGGCGTTGCGCACGAGCACCTGGTCGAGGTAGTCCGCAGAGTACTCGGCCGGTACACGAACGCCTCGACGGGCGATTTTCTCCGTCATGATGGAATTTTTCATCGCAAGACAGGAGACCAAGAAGGCTGCGGTGCAGCCGCCGAGCAGGGGGAGCAGCGCTAGGGGTGCAAGCGTCGTCTCGAAGGCGAAGACGACCGACGTGAGCACCGCACGCGAGGCGCCGGCAAAGAGCGCGGCCATCCCGACGAGAGCGGCGATGCGCGGATCGATGCCGGCGGCGGGGAAGGCGTGCGCCGCTGCGGCGCCGAGCGCGGCACCGAGGCCGCCCCCGATCGTGAAGAGCGGTGCGAGCGTCCCGCCCGAAGTCCCACTCCCCAGTGCAACGGTCCAGGAGAGGAGCTTCCAACCAAAAAGGACAACCGCCGCCTCGACTGCCAGCCGACCGGACACAAGGTCACCGATGTTGTCGTAGCCCACGCCGAGTGTGCGGGGTGCGATAAGGCCCACGAAACCCACCACAATGCCGCCGAGCGCAGGCCACCACATCCAATGCAGTGGGAGGCGCGCAAAGCCATCCTCTACCGCGTAGACGAGCCGCGTGACTACAACCGAAGCCCCTCCGGAAAGGGCACCGATCACGACGTAGCTCACAAGCGCGACGGCGCGCGGGGCCACAAGCTCAGGCATCGGGAAAAACGGCGCGGCGCCCACGTAGGCAAGCCGCACCGCCATTGCGGTGGCGGCCGCGAAAGCGACCGGCACGAGGGTGCGCGGACGCAGCTCGAACAGCAAAAGCTCGACCGCAAGCAGCACCGCGGCGAGCGGGGTCCCGAAGGTCGCGGCCATGCCGGCTGCCGCACCCGCGGCAAGCAGCGTCTTGCGTTCCACGGATGTGGTGCGGAGCAGCTGGCCGAGGAGCGAACCCAGGGCGCCGCCCGTGGCGATGATTGGCCCTTCCGCGCCAAAGGGGCCGCCGGTTCCGATCGCGATCGCGGCCGATAGGGGTTTGAGGAAAGTCAGTCGCGGCGGAACGCGACTTTGGTGGAGGAGCACCTGCTCCATCGCCTCGGGGATGCCGTGGCCGCGGATTTTCTCGGAACCAAAGCGCGCCATAAGACCCACCACGAGGCCGCCCAAGACGGGGATCACGACCACGAGCGCACCGAGCGCGTTGCCCGCGGGCGACGCGGGCTGCATCGAGAGACGTCCGTAGAAGGCGAGGTTCGTGACCCCTGCGATCAGCGCTGTGAGCCCGATGGCCGTTGCGCTCGCGAGGACGGCGACGCCGACCGCGAGCAGCGAGACCACGACCACCCGCCGGTCGGCGAGGAGCGGCCGGGGCCTCAGGGACGCGGCTTCGAGCGTGGGACCGAGTGTGGGAGCGACCGGTAGCCCTGACGTGGTGGAAGCACGTTCGATCTCGTGCCGATTCACGGCACTTCTCCGATCCCAATCCTGCGCAGCAGTGCGTCGAGTTCGTCGCGACGCACAAGCTCGACCTTCGAGCCAGGCGGAAGCGCATCGCTAAGTCGCTTGAAATAGCGCCGCTCGGGCCGTCCCTCCACAATCACCACAAGGCCACGGTCGTCTTCGGTCCGGATAAGGCGCCCCACCATCTGCTTTAGGTGGAGCAGCATCTTGCCGAGCGTGTAGCGCTCAAAGGGGTCGATGCCTGCAGCCCGAAGACGCGCCTCGCGGCGACGGCGAAGCTCCGTTGGTACCTCGAAGGGGAGCTTCTCGATCACCACGGCCTCCAGATCGGAACCAGGGATATCGAGTCCCTGCCAAAACGTTCGCGCACCCAGCAGCACCGCCCCGCCGCGCCGGAAGCGCTCGACGAGCGCGCCGGGATCGTCGAAGGCGCGCCGCGGCGTCAGCACCTCGATGCCGTCACCGCGCAGGCGCTCCGCCAAGAGCTCCCCCACGTCACGCATCCGCCGCAGGCTCGTGAACAGGCCAAGGGTGCGGCCGCCGAGGCGACGCGAGAGCTGCTCGAGCACCGCTGCCGTCTCCTGGACGAGCTCGCCCTCGCGCACATCCAGCGCGGCCACCCGCATGTGCTCGGTGTAGGGAAAGGGGCTCGCGACGCTCGCGCGCGCGAGCTGACGCGCCGCACGTTCTTCAAGCTCGAGTTCGCCGAGCGCAGCGAAGGCGTCCCCTGCGACGAAAAGGCTCGCCGAGACTCCGGCAAAGACCTCGAGCTTAGAAAGGAATCCCTGGTGGAAGGGTTCGGCGGGCGACACCGCGCGCACGACGAGCCGCCAGCGGTCGTGCGGAGAGCCAAGATCTTCGAAAGCAGCCACGACATCGGCCCGGCCACCGGAAAGCGCCCCGCGAAGGGCCGCCCCTGCGCCCCGGAGCTCGGCCGCCGTGCGCCCGAGTCCAACAGAATCCGCTTCCTCGCGATCGCCCAGCTTCTCGATCGCAGCGGCCGCGTCCTCGAGCCGCCCCGCTGCCGCGTCGGCGAGGACCGCAGCGTCCCGAAACTCGTCGCCCGGGCGTTCGGGCACCTCGAGCTCGCCGAACTCGCTCGCCATTTCACACAGGGTCCGACCGAGGGCCGTAAAGTCCTGCTGCAGGCCCCGTCGCCACGCGAGGGCGTCACTCCTCCCGGCGCTGCGCAAGCGACGCCCTACCTGGCCCCGCGCGAGGCCCATAGGTCGCCCAAACACTTCGTCCAGCCGGTCGATCACCTGCTCGGGACTCACTTCCGTCGCGTACACTTCGTCGGCGACCCCCGACAGTTCGTGCACCTCGTCCACGATGGCGTGGGAAAACGACGGGTAGTCGGGCGGCCAGCGCAAGAGAAGGTCATGGTTCGCCACGATGAGGTGTGCGTCGGCGAGTGCCGCGCGCCGTCGCGCGAAAGGACACGTCGCGCTGTATGCGGAGCACTGCTCGCGCGAGCACTGCTCCGCGCGGGCAGCCACCGACTGATGGAGCAGGCCATGGAGCGCTGGGTAGCGGCGCCGGAGCGCCGCCGGCAGCGATCCGATCTCTCCATGGGCGCGCGTTCGCGCACACGCCAAGAGCACGGCATAGGCCATGCGGTCCTCAGGAAAGATCCTGGGCTCGAGGCCTTCTTCGAGGGTCTGGGAAAGGCGCCGCGCACAGGCATAGTTGGCTCGGCCTTTGATCGACACCGCGCGCAGCCCGGGATGGCCGAGCATGCGCCCGGCGGCTGCGATGTCCTTTCCAAGAAGCTGGTCTTGGAGAAGCTTCGTCCAGGTCGAAACCACGACCGGAGTGCGCAGCCCCGTCGCCGCACGAGCCATCGCAAAGGGGATTGCCGCGGCGAGGTAGGCGAGCGACTTGCCCACGCCGGTTCCGCCCTCAAGCAGGAGCACGCCGCGGGTGGCGAGGCTCCGCGCGAAGCGTCGTGCCAGGTCGATCTGTGCTTCCCGGACGCGGTACCCAGGAAAGTGTCTCTGGCCACGCGCACGGTCGGCGAGCGCCGCCGCGATGGCGTCCTCGTCGAAGGGCACAGGCGCCTCGCGGCTCTCCCCGATTTCAACGGCGCTGGGCGCCTCTTGTACGGGCTGCTCTGCCTTGGCGTTCGCGAGCAGTACGAGCCAAGGAGAGTCGGGGGCGTAGCGATCGAGCGATTCACGCGCCGCGTCGTAGCGCGCCTCGCCGCGCCGCGCCGCGAGGCCGATCCGCGAGAGGACGCGCGCCGTATCGAGGGCGTCTGCCAGCGCACGGTGCTCTTCCTCGTGTCCAAGCAGAAGCCGCGCAAAGGACTCAAGGCGCAGATCGGGCGCGTCGGGGTGGGAGACCGCGAGCAGATCCTGCGTATCTAGAAAGCGCTGCTCAGCAAGCTCGGGGGCGACGTCCCGGCCGAGGAAGAAGCGCTCAAAGTCTGCGTTGTGGGCGATCAGGACCCGGCCTGCGAGCAAGCTGGCGAGAGGTCGGGCCACCGCCGCGCGCCCGGGCGCGCTTGCGACGTCGCCGTCCGTGATTCCGGTGAGGCGCTGGATTGCCCGGGGAACCCCGCCTTCCGGACGCACCAGTGTGTGAAGCGTGCGGACCTCGCGCGCGCCCGGGTCGACGAGGACAGCGCCCACCTCGAGGAGCTCCGCCGAAGGCTCGCTGGCAAGGCCCGTCGTCTCGAGATCGAGCACGGCGAACGCACCGACCCGCGCGGCAAGACTGCCGAGCACCCCGGCATCGAGCCCGAGCGTTTCGGGATCGCAGGAGAGAACCGAAAGCGGCGAGAAGGGCTCGCCCGCCGCGAGGCCCTGGCTAGACGTGGGGGCCGCCCTCATCCCAGCCGCCGGGCGCCTTCTTCCGCCCGGGGTTCGAACCGTGCGGGCTGCGGCACCTCATACGTAGACGCCACCCTTGTACTCGCGGTCTTGCCGGATCACGACGTTCACACACGCCGGCTTGCCCGAGGCCGCGGCGCGCTCAAGGGCGGGACGGATCTGCTCGGGACGCGTGCAGTACTCCCCGTGCCCGCCCAGGGCTTCGACCACCTTGTCGTAGCGGGTGTAGTTAAGGAGCGTACCGGTCAAACGATTCCAGCCATAGATCGCACCTTGCGGGCGCATCATTTGGCCCCACGCGGCGTCGTTGCCCACGACGCCGATGATCGGCAGGTTGAACCGGACGGCCGTGTCGTACTCGAAGCCATTTAGGCCAAAGGAACCGTCGCCGTAGACGATCACCACGCGCTTGGCAGGATGGGCAAGCTGTGCAGCAAGGGCGAACGGCATGCCCACACCCAAGGTCCCCAGCGGACCCGGGTCCATCCAGGCACCCTCTCGCGGTACGGGAATGATCTTCGCCGCCGTGGCGACGATGTCTCCCCCGTCGCCGATCACGACCGTGTCGCCGAGGGTCGCGAGCCAATCGCGGATCTCCCTGCACAGGCGCTGCGGGTCGACCGGCACCTCGTCGCTCGAGAGCGCCGCCTCGACCTTCTGCTCTGCGGCCACCTCGATCTTGCGCAGCTCGTCGCGCCATCCCGAGAAATCAAGGTGCGTCCCAGAGTTCTTCATCTCCTCCAGCAGGAGCTCGAAGGTGCAGCCGAGATTGCCGACGAGGCCAACGTCGGCTCCGCGGTTCGTGCCGATGAGCGTCGCGTCCATGTCGAGCTGGATGATCTTGGCGCTGGAAGGAATCGTCTTGCCAAAGGCGAGACGGAAGTCGAGCAGCGAGCCAGCGAGGATAATGAGGTCGATCTGCTTCATCGCCTCCCGCCGGGAGCGATTCAGATACTGCGGCGAAGTCGGCGGGATCGTCCCCCGACCCATGCCGTTGGTGTAGGCGGGCATATGGGTCTCATCGAGGAACGCGTTCATCGCGGCGCTCGCGAGCGACCACTTGACGCTGGTGCCAGCCATCAGCATCGGCTTGCGGCTCGTTCTCAGCAGTTCGATCGCCGACCGCACCTCGGCGCGGTCGGGGGAAAGGCGTGGGGGCGCCGTCCGGATGCGCGGTATGGGTGCCTGTTCCCATTCGGTTTGGCCCATGAACACATCCATCGGTATCTCGAGAAACGCGGGACCAGGGATCCCGGACACGGCGTGACGGATGGCAAGCTCGATGTATTCGGGAATTCGCTTGGTGTCGTAGCAGGCGTCCGCCCATTTCGTGATCGGCTTCATGACGCCGACGTGATCCATTTCCTGGAGCGAGCCGCGCCGGAGATTCGAAAACGGGCCCTGGCCGCCGAAGACAAGAATCGGAGAGTTGGCGCGCCAGGCGTTCGCGACGCCGGTCACACCGTCGGTAACGCCAGGGCCGGCCGTGATCGCAGCGACACCGATCTTGCCGGGGTTGCAGCGTGCCCAGGCATCGGCGGCATGCACTGCGGCCTGCTCGTGGCGCACGTCGATGATCTTGATGCCCTCATCCAGGCAGCCGTCGTAGATCGGCATGATGTGGCCGCCGGAGAGTGTGAAGATGCACTCGACGCCGGCCTGCTTGAGGGCTCGCGCAGCCAGCTTTCCGCCATGAACAGGCATGGATGGAACCTCAGGCGATGGATTCCAACCACGGTATCACCCGGCTCTCGAAAGGGTCAACCGCGCGAGACGCGAGGGGCGGGCACCGAGCCGCCCACCCCTCGCTGATGGCGCTATTTCGAGTACAGGAACTCGTCTCGCCGATTCTTCGCCCACGCGGCCTCATCGTGGCCGGCCACCGCAGGCTGGCTCGCGCCGAGGCTCACCGTCGTGAGCTTGGTCCCGGAGATGCCAAGGTTCTCGAGATAGGACTTGCCCGAGGTCGCGCGACGATCGCCGAGCGCGAGGTTGTATTCCTCGGTTCCGCGCTCATCACAGTTACCCTCGATCGTGATCAGCTTCCAATCCGTGTGCTTCTGAATGGCTTCGGCGTTGCCCCGGAGGACGGACTGCTGATCCGAGCGAATGTCAGAGCGGTCGAAATCAAAGTAGATCGTCTTGAGATCGGGGCTGCGCTGCGGTCCGAGGGTCTCTGGTGCCGTGGAGCGGCCTTCGTTGAAGTCGCGCGAGTTTGTCGCAGGCGGCGTCTCCGTCGGCTTCTTGGAGCACGCCATCCCCGTAACGAGGGAAGCGGCCGCGATCGGGAGGATCGCGATTCGAATGAACGATCGCTGTCTCATGTGGTCCCCTCGGACCTCCTATCCTGCAAAAGCGTATGACCCCGGACGGCACGCCCGCCCGTTCGACCGCGCGCCGGCAGGGTCTGGCGCGCCAAAAGCGGTTTCGGTGGCCCATAGATTCCTTGGGAAGGGCGCCAAGTCAATAGGCGATCACGGAAAAGTTGTGTGATGCCGCCCGACTCGAGCATTCCGGGGCGAGGCACCCCCACCGCAGTGCGCAGCTCGCAGCCGCTTTTCCGCTCATACCAAGCCTTGGTGGAGGAGGTGCTCCGCCACGAGATCGCGCCCTTGGCAGCGCCCATCTTCGTGTTGTGGGAGAGAAGGACAAACTTAACGCCGTTGTCGAGCAGCGTCCTCGCGCAGCCGACCCACCCGGTCCGGGCGCCGTTTGGATAGCGCAGGCCCCAGGGGTGACCCACGCTCGCCCGAAGCCTCTAGCGCCCTTGGAACCGCGGCCGCCGCTTCTCGAGAAAGGCGCGGACTCCTTCTCGATAGTCTTCACTTTCAAAACACGCGCGGATCGCCGCAGCCGAGCCCGCCCGATCGCGCAGCGCCTCGTCGCGCCCGAGTTCGCCGACCACGCGCTTGACGGCGACGAGCGTAAGGGGCGCGTTGTCCGCGATGGCTTGCGCTGCGCTTCGCACGGCCTGATCGAGCGAAGCCTTCGGAAAGACCCCGTTCAAAAGGCCCATGCGCAGCGCCTCCGGCGCGTCGAAGAGGCGCGCCGAGAACAGGATCTCCTTCGCAGCCGAAGGGCCCACGAGATTCACGAGGGCGCGGATCCCCGCCTCGCCGTAGCCGAGGCCGAGGCGCGCCGCCGGAATCGCGAAGCGCGCATCCTCGCTCGCAAAGCGCAGATCCGCGCTGAGCGCGAGGGCGAGGCCGCCGCCGACGCAGAAGCCATGGATCAGAGCAATCACCGGCTTCTTTATGGCCAGCAAAGCGGAGAAGGCAGTGTCGGTCAGCGCGTCATAATCGCCTGTCGCGGCTCCCCCGGTGCGGATGCGCTCAAACTCGGAGATGTCGGCACCGGAAACGAAGGCGACCTCCCCTGCACCCCGCAGCACGACCACACGCACGGCCGGGTCTGCCGCGAGCTCGGTCGCGGCTTGCGGCAGAGCGCGCCACATCTGCTCGGAGATCGCGTTTCTCCGCTCGGGGTGATCGAACACGATCCAGCCGAGAGCGCCTTCTCTGCTGACTTCGATGCGTCCACCCACGAAGCGCGAGCCTAGCGGCGGGACGCTTGCGAAGCGAAGCGGGGCGAACCCCGCGCAGGGACGGACTAGAATCGAACTAGAATCGGAAGCGGAGCATCTCGAGATTCGCTTCCGAGAGGGTCTCAAGGTCCGAGTAGCAGCGCGTCGGGAGACCCTCCGCCGCCAGGGCGCGCAGCGAGGCCGAGCAGCGCTCCCGCCCGATCCCGAGCTGGATCGCCCGCGCGACGGCAACTGCTTCGTCGCCGGGCTCTGCATCCAGGCGGCAGACCACGCACTCCGCCCCACTCACTTCGAGAGCCAGGTCGAAGACGATCGTGCGAACGCCCTCGGGCTCGCCCACCTCGGCCCCGAGCGCGTGCTCGACCCGTGACCACGCCAGCAAGAAACGGTCCTCTCCCCGCCGATAGACGATTCCCCGCTCGGTCGGCTTGGCGTCGGGCAGTAGGTGTACGCGGTAGCGCGAGGGGACACGGACCTGATCCCGGGGACCTTCGACCAGCCCCCCGACGACCGCGTCAGGCCGCAGGTGACCCGCAGAGAAATCCTCCGGCTTGGCGTCCCCCGCGGGCGCCGCAGGGGCCGGGCCGCGCCGGGCAGACACAACGTCGGCCATGCACTCCCCTCGTGGCTTCCCGATCGGCCGGGCGGAGGCGCCGCTTGATCCAGCCCCTTTTGAGGCCCAGCGGCGTCGCGTGCGGGCGCCAACTTCACGGTGAGTCGCCGCTCGCCGCCGCTGGGTGCACCGCCATCACCGCCCCGCGCCGGCTAGCATCCGTTTCATGTTCCCGAGCCTGCGCAAGCACCTCGCCTGCCGCCTGCGGAGCGAGCGGTCGTGCGTCCTTGCACGGCGCGGCATGGTGTGCGCAAGCGTCCCCCAGGCCGCCGCCGCGGGGATCGAGATGCTGCGTCGCGGCGGCAATGCGATCGACGCCGCGATCGCGGCGGCGGCTGTGCTCTGTGTGGTCGAGCCGATGCAGACCGGGCTTGGGGGCGACGGATTTGCGCTGCTCTGGTCGGCGCAAGAGGGTCGCCTGGTTGGGCTTAACGGGAGCGGGCGCGCGCCCGCGGCGGCAACCGTGGAGGCCTTTCGCGCGCGCGGGCTGAGCGCGGTTCCCGCAACGGGGATCTTTTCCGCGACGGTGCCTGGCGCCGTGCACGCGTGGGAGACGCTCTCCGAGCGCTACGGCCAGTTCCCGCTGAGCGACCTTCTCGAACCCGCCATCGTCGCCGCGGAGGAAGGCTTCGTGGTGACCGAGCTCGTTTCCCATTACTGGGACCTGCTCCAGCGCGGCGGGGCGCTGCGCAACGACGCTGCGCGCGCGGCCTTTGCGCCGGGCGGCCGGGCGCCGCGCCAGGGCGAGCGCTTCCGGAACCCTTTCCTCGCATCGACACTGAGGAGCGTTGCCAAAGGAGGTGCGAAAGTCTTCTACGAAGGGGAGATCGCGGATACCATCGTGGCGACTTCGAACGCCGAAGGGGGCCTTCTCGCGCATGCCGACCTTGCCGACCACCGCTCGACCTTTGTCGAGCCGGTCCGCACCACGTATCGCGGCATCACGGTGGCTGAGCTCCCGCCGAACGGTCAGGGTCTCGCCGCGCTCTTGGCCCTCAACATCCTCGAGTCCTTCGACCCGGCCCAGGCCCCGGCCGAAAGCGCCCTCGATTGGCATCGCCGAATCGAGGCCGTAAAGCTCGCGTTCGCGGACCGCGACGCGTACATCGGCGATCCAGACCAGGTCGAGGTGCCGACGACGGCGCTCCTCGACAAGGGCTACGCCCGGAAGCGGGCCGCGCATATCGGCGAGCGCGCGCAATCCGGTGCCAGCGCGGGCCTCGGAGCGAGCGACACCACGTACCTGTGTACGGCGGATGGGCACGGGAACCTGGTGTCGTTCATTCAAAGCCTATTTGCAGGCTTTGGATCCGGCATCGCGTGTGCCGGCACGGGCGTTCTGCTGCAAAGCCGAGGCTCGAGCTTCCGGCTCGATCCCGCACACCCCAACTGCCTGGCGCCGGGTAAGCGGCCGTTCCACACCATCATTCCGGGGATGCTGCTGCGGGAGGGAGCCGGTGGGCCCGCGCCGTGGATGGCCTTCGGGATCATGGGGGGAGACATTCAGCCGCAGGCCCATCTCGCCTTCGTCGCAAACGTGGTCGACCACGGTCTTAACCCGCAGGAGGCGATCGACCGCCCGCGCTTCCGCTATCTCGGTGGAACCGAGGTCGCCATCGAAGAGCCCGAGGCGCTCGTCCGAGAAGGCGGGCGCCTCGGGGATGCGCTCGGCGCCCGCGGCCACACCGTCCCGCCACGCGGGGATCTTATGGTCGACCGCTTTGGCGGTGGGCAGGCAATCGCGCGAGAGGCCGATGGCGTGCTCGTGGGAGCGAGCGACCGCCGCAAGGACGGCTGCGCCTTGGGGCTCTACCCGTGACGGCGAGCCCGTCGGGCGAGGCTTCCCCGATCACCCCTTCTGTGCCTTCGCCGGGGGCTCAGGCGCGGCGCGAGGCCCGGCTGCGCGATGAAGCCCCCGTGCGGATCATTCTCTTGCGCCACGGCGAACCCGACTGGTTTCCTGCCGGGGGGCTGTCCGTCGACGATGCGGGTCTGACCGCGCGGGGCCGCGCGCAGGCGGAAGCGGCAGCGAGCATCCTCGGGGACCAGCGCCTCGACGCAATCTATGTAAGCCCGCTAAGGCGCGCCCAAGAAACGGCGGACCCGGTGGCCAAGGCCTGCGGCATTGTGCCCGTGACCCTCGATGCGCTCGCGGAGATCGGGATCCAGACCCCCCGCATGAGTCAGCCCGAGGTGGATCACTTCTTCATGGAAGCGATGCGCCGCCCGCTCGACCGCCACTGGGAGGGGTGGCCGAGAGGAGAGAGCTTCCACGCCTTCCACGCCCGTGTGACGCGGGGGATCGGCGAAATTCTGGCGCGTCACGCAATGTACCCGGAGCGCAAGGGCGAGTTCACCGTCTGGCAGCTCCCTCAGCGACAGCTCTCGCTCGCGGTGGTCGCCCACGGCGGAACCAACGCGGTGCTGCTCACCCATCTGCTCGATGTGGCACCCCTGCCCTGGGAGTGGATCCGCTTCGAGAGCGAGCTGGCCGCCTACACCGTGGTGCAGGCACGTCCGCTCGGCCAACACGGCGCCGTGTGGTCTCTCATCCGATTCAACGAGGTGGCTCACCTGCAGGCGGCGGGGCTGCGATAGAGCCTCCCCCGCTGCCCGGAAAGAGCTATTCGCCGACCAAGAGCTCGACCCGTCGGTTTTTCGCCCGCCCTTCCTTGGTCTTGTTGGTATCGACCGGATTCGTTAATCCGAAGCCTCTCGGCGTGAGGTGAGATCTGTCGACTCCCGCCTTGCCAAGGTAGTCGGCCACCGACGCCGCGCGGCGTTCGGACAGCTTCTGGTTGTACTCCTTGGTGCCGATGCTGTCGGTGTAGCCATCCACATTGACCTTGACGTCGGGATTGCGCTTCAGGATGGCCGCTGCCTCATCCAAGATGACCTTGGCATCGGGGCGGATCGTGGCCTTGTCAAAGTCGAAGTTCACACCACGAAGAACGATCTTCTCCTTGGGCGGAGGCGCGGGCTCAGCCTTCGGGGGCGGCGGAGGCGGAGGCGGAGCCTCTTTCTTCTCCTCCTTGTAGAGCGCAAGGCAAATGCCAGCTCCAAGGAGCCAGCCAGCCACGGCCCCGATCGCGGCGCCCGCCCCAAGCGTTCCGGCAGAAGCGTGCCAACCATGCACCCCGGCCTGGAGGCCGACCCCGCCGGCGCCACCGACCAGTGCTCCGGCGAGGCCGCAGTAAAGCGGCCGAGGTACCGAGCCTGACGCGCAGCCCGAGGCAAGCGCGAGGACCAACGTGAAAGCGGCAAATCGATCCCGGATGCGGATTCCAGCCACGGCCACCCCCTAGAAAACGGCCCTCGTGTCATCCCATGCCAACGTGGGCTCCGTCAAGCGTGTAGAGGCCTCGGGAGGAGGAATTTCTTCCGACTGGGGGGGAATCGCGACGGGAAAAGCTTCGGCAGGGCTAGCACTGGAGACAATCCGCCAGCTCGAGGATGGAACGCAGCGTCAGGTGCGGCCGCGGAGCGGGCTGCGGGCTGCGACCCATGCCCGAGGCGTCGACCCAGGCGGCCTGCATGCCGAGAGCGAGAGGTCCGATGACGTCACAGACGAAGTTGTCGCCCACCATCATGCTCTCGTGCGGGGCTGCGCCAAGTCTCCCCAGCACATGCTCGTATACCCGACGGTCGGGCTTCCCCGCACCGAACTCGCCTTCGACCTGGATATGATGGAAAAAAGGGGCCAATGCGAAGCGCTCGATCTTCGCGCGCTGCGGGGCCGCCGCGCCGTTGGTGACAAGAGCCATCCGCGGCAGAACGGCGCGCAGGCGCGCAAGGAGTTCGCGTGCCCCCGGCACGAGCCGCACAGTCGCCTCCCGGTAGTCGGTGAGCTCGCGGGCGAGGGCCGCCGCGAGCCCGGGCGAAGGCGGACCGACCCGCTCAAGAGCCCGGCTCATGATCTCGAAGCGCGCCGCGTAAAGGTCGAGTCGACCACGGCGCTCCCGGTCCACGTCCTCCCAGTACCAGCGCCGGGCCCGCTCCAGCTCCGCGACCGCCACCTCGCGCGTGAGCTGCGGACAGGCCTCGACAACGTGGTCCGCAGCTTGCTGCCAGCCTTGTTCGAGGCTCGACTGCTCATCCAGAATCGTGTCGTCCAGGTCGAGGCAAAGGGCGCGCAGAGCGCGCATACCGGTCACCCCCTAATGGCCTCCGGTCGCTGCGGGGTTCGGCGGTCCGGGTGCAGCGCCATCGCGGCGCAGCGTTCCGGTCGCGAGGGCGATCATGCTCGCCAGATCCGAGAGATTGGCGGGCACGACGAAGGTGTTGCCGGCCTTTGCAAGCTCGCCGAACTTCGCGAGGTAGTCCTCTGCGATGCGGAGCTGCATCGCGCGCACTCCGCCCTCCACCCGCAAAGCCTCGGCCAGCCTGCGCAGACCTTCGGAGGTCGCCGTCGCAACCGAGAGGATGGCCTCGGCCTGGCCCTGCGCCTCGTTGATCTGCTGCTGCTTCGAGGCCTCTGACTGCTTGATCACGCGCTGTTTCTCGCCCTCGGCCTCGTTGATCTTCGCGTCGCGCTCGCCCTCGGACTGAAGGATCACCGCACGCTTCTCGCGCTCCGCCCTCATCTGCTTTTCCATCGCTGTCAGCACATCCTTCGGCGGCATAATGTTCCGGATTTCGTAGCGCAGCACTTTGACGCCCCAGGGCGCGGTGGCCTTGTCGAGTTCTGAGACCACGAGTGAGTTGATCGTCGTACGCTCTTCGAACGTGCGGTCGAGCTCGATCTTGCCAATCTCACTGCGCAGCGTGGTCTGCGCGAGCTGTTGGATGGCGAACTCGTAGTCCGCGACACCGTAGGACGCCCGCTCAGGATCGAGCACCTTTAAGTACAAGATGCCGTCCACCGTGACTTGTACGTTGTCTTTGGTGATGCACACCTGCTCGGCGACGTCGATGGGCTGCTCCTTCAGCGTCTGGCGATACGCGATCCGGTCGATGAACGGCACGAGGATGTGAAAGCCGGCTTGAAACGTCTTGCTGTATTTGCCGAGCCGCTCCACCACGAATGCCGCTTGCTGCGGAACGATGGTCGCCGCCTTTGCGACGACAATCACCGCCAGAAGCGCGAGTCCAAGGACAGCGATGACAGCACCCGTTTCCATATCCCTACCTCCTACTTGCGCACGTGGAGCGTGAGCCCCTCGACGCGTTCGACACGGCAGCGGTCACCCGGCTGAAGCGGCACGCTGCCTGCGTTGGAAAGCGTCCAGGTCGAGCCCCGCAGCTCACCCCTTCCGAGCGCCCCCGGCGCGATCGCGCTCTGCACGAGGGCAGACTCTCCGACGAGCGTATCGTCCACGAGCCCATCCGGAGTGCGGAGCCGGCCCAGAAATCGCGGCCGCACCAGCACGAGGAAGAGGACCGAGAACAAGGTGAAGAGGAACCACTGGGCCCAGACCGGTCCGGCGAGGCCAACAAGCCCGAGAAGTCCGACGCAGAGCGCTCCAAACCCGAAGAAGAGCAGGTAAAAGCCTCCCGGAGTCACCACCTCGCCCCCGAGAAGGATGAAGCCGAGGACGAACCATACCCACCACGACATCGCTCCACCCCCGAGGTTGGCCGCAGTCTATATTTCCCCGTCCGCGCACGGGAGGATTGCCACATGCCCGAAACGAGACGGCAACTCCTACCGCACCTAGTCGTACTGCGCCTGTCCGGGGAGATCTGGACAAAGTCGCGTCCCACCCAGGCGCGCTTCCGCGCGCGGCTCATGCGGAACCTGAAGGACGCCATGCGGGCGGAAGAGCTGCGTGCCCACATCGTGCGCACCCACAACCGCATCTTTGTCGAGGCCTCCGAACCCCGAGCCACCGCCGTCCTGGCCCGCGTGTTCGGCATCCAGTCGATCTCCCCCGCAGTGCGGCGGTCTGTCGCGACACTCGATGACGTCGTCGAGGCGGGCGCCGAGATTTTCGGCGATCGGGTGAAGGGCAAGCGCTTCGCGGTTCGCGCCCGAAGGGTGGGCGACCGCACGTCCTCTTCGCTTTCCTCGCGCGAGGTCGAGCGCGACCTCGGCCGCCGCCTGTTGCCGCTTTCGACGGGCGTGGATCTGGACGCGCCGGAGGTGACAGCCTTCGTAGAGTTTTCCAGCGGCGAGGCCTACTTCTTCCCCGAACGCGTGGCCGGTCCGGCGGGGCTCCCGCTCGGCGTCGAGGGACGGGCGGTTGCGCTCGTCTCCGGCGGCTTCGATTCGGCCGTGGCCGCGTGGCTGGTTCAGAAGCGCGGCGTCGCCCTCGACCATGTCTTTTGCAATCTCGGGGGCGCGGCGCACGAGGCCGGCGTGCTGCGCGTCATGAAGACGCTGGCCGATCGTTGGTCCTATGGGTCGGCGCCGCGGCTGCACGCGATCGACTTCCGCCCGCTCGCCGAACAGCTGCAAGCCCGAACCCAACCTCGCTACTGGCAGGTGTTGTTGAAGCGTCTCATGCTGCGCGCCGCCGAGGCGGTGGCGAAGGAGCGACGCGCCATCGCGCTTGTGACGGGTGAAGCCTTGGGACAGGTTTCTTCGCAAACGCTGGCGAATCTCGCCGTGATCACGCCGGCTGCCACGCTTCCGGTGCTGCGCCCGGTGATCGGGATGAACAAGGACGAGATCCTCGCTGTCGCGCGGGCAATCGGTACCTACGAGCTGTCCGCGGTGGTGGGCGAGTACTGTGCGCTCGCACCCGGCCGTCCCGCTACAGAAGCTCAGCTCGCCGCCGTCCTCGGCGAGGAGTCCAAGCTCGATCTGACCTGGCTCACGAATGCGGTGATCGCGCGCAAGGTCTTCCACCTTCGCTCACTCGACCTCGAGAGCGTCGCCGCGGGCGCCGCGGAGCTCGAGCTCGACGCGATCCCCGAGGACGCCATCGTGATCGATCTGCGTCCGCGCGCCGCCTACCAAGGCTGGCACTGGCCCGGTGCACTGTGGCTGGACTTCGCACGCGCGGCCGCCGCGTACCCGAAGTTCGATCCTCATCGGAACTACCTGGTGTATTGCGAGTTCGGCCTGAAGAGCGCACACCTGGCGGAGCTCATGCGCAAGAGCGGCCTGCACGCGCACAATTTTCGCGGCGGACTGCGGCGCCTTGTCGCACACGCCTTGGCCCGAGGGATTGCCGGGCCGGAGCTGCCATAGCCGCGCAGCGGGTACCGGTAAGCTTGCGGCCGGCCCGCAGCGTTTCTTTCAAGGGGACCCTTTTCGCCCCTCTGTGCGGGGTGAGCCAGCTGCGAAACCAGCAGAGTTGAGAGCTCCGGCATGCGATGAAAGACACGGGCACCCGCGGCGCGGAGCGCGCGGGCATCGCCGTGCCAGGCATAGCCATACACCCTCATTCCCGCCGACATGCCGGCCTCGACTCCGGGGGCCGAGTCCTCGACTACGGCGCAGCGCTCCGGCGCCGCGCCCATCCGGCGCGCGGCATGAAGAAAAAGGTCCGGCGCGGGCTTGCCGCGCGGGACGTCGTAGGCGCTGAAAATCCGGCCCTCGAAGCGCGAAAGCAAATCCGTGACCTCGAGCGAAAGACGCAGCCGCTCATGGGTACTGCTGCTTGCCACGCAGATCGGCGTTGAAATCTGATCGAGCACGTCCCCCACACCCTCGACCCGACGCAGCTCGTGGCGAAAGGCCCGAAGCGTGCGCTCGCAGAGCTCAGCGAAGAATCCCGCAGGCAAGGCCCTCCCAAGCTCTGACTCGATCATCTCGCGGCAAGAAGCGAAGGAACGGCCCATGTAGCGACGCATCGCCTCGCTCGTCGTGAGGGCGAGCCCTTCGCCGGTCAGCATCTCGGCGAACAAGCGGTTCGCGATCGGCTCGCTGTCGACGAGGACTCCGTCGCAGTCAAAGATCACGAGCTCGTAGCTCTGGGATGTGGAGCGCGTCAACGCGAGCGCGGCTCCTCTGGCTGGTAAAGCACGCCATCGAGATCCATCAGCTTGTCCTGGAGGAAGGCTTGGGCATCTTTCACGGCTTGATTGTAGATGGTGGGCCCGACCTGCTTCACGAAGAACTCCAAAAGGAGCTCTGCGGCGAGCTGTCCGATCTCTTGATCGAGTTTCTCGACGAAATAGGTTTGGATCGCGCGCACCATGCGCTGTTTGCGCTCCTTGTCGAGTTCGATCGCCACTCTCCCTCCCCTAGATCCCACCGCCGAGCGGTGCCAATCGGAAGACGCAGCCTCCCGGAGCGCGGAAGTAGAAACGAGTGCGGTCCTCGTACACGACCTCGGGCACACCAAAGGCCAGCAGTTGGGCTTTCACGGCAGCAGGGTCCGCCACCTGGATCTCGAGCCAAGTGGCACGTTCGCGCTGGGCCACGGAAAGGACCTGGCCCTGAGGGACGAAGAAGAGGCCGAGGATGAAGCCCCCCTCGAACTCCCAAAGGTCAAGATCGGGCCGCGGGCTCGCGAGCATGCGGCAGCTCAAGACTTCGCCATAGAAGGCGCGGCTCTGCGTTCGAAGACCGAGCGCCAACGTCATCTTGAGATGGTTGCCAATGTGTGCTCGGCTCATACCGCATGCTACCTCGACCCCGATCTGGGTCGCCGCTTTACGCGACGGGGACCTGCGTCGTAGCATGACCGCCGAGAGGAGATGCGATGGGCTTTGCAGCGTACACGGACTATGACGGGCTCGGGCTCGCGGAGCTCATCCGCCGCGGCGCGCTCTCGCCCGCGGAGCTGCTCGAAGCAGCGATCGATCGCATCGAGAGACACAACCCGAGGCTGAACGCGGTGGTCCACCGTGCCTACGAAGAAGCTCGTCGCGTCGCCCGCGGGCCGCTGCCAGACGGCCCGTTTCGCGGCGTTCCCTTCCTGGTGAAGGACCTCAACTGCGACGTCGCGGGCATGCCGCGCACGGACGGCAGCGTGGCCCTGCGCGATCACGTGCCGGCGGCGGACGGTGAGCTCGTCCGACGCTGGCGCGCGGCCGGCTTCGTGATCGCGGGCAAAACCAATACCCCCGAGTTTGGGATCACCGGGACGACCGAGGGACGCCTGTTTGGACCCTGTCGCAACCCGTGGAATCCCGAACATATTGCGGGAGGCTCGAGCGGCGGCGCGGCAGCGGCCGTGGCCTCCGGTATGGTGCCGCTTGCGCACGCCTCGGACGGCTTGGGGTCGATCCGGATTCCAGCCGCATGCTGCGGGCTGTTCGGGCTCAAGGTGACACGCGATCGCAATCCCGTGTACCCGGAGGAGGTCCTGCGCGCCTTGGGACTCTCCGTGCATCATGCGGTGACCCGCACGGTTCGCGACAGCGCAGCACTCTTGGACGCGACAGGCTATCCAGAGCGGGGTGCACCCTTTGCCTCGCCTGCGAAGGAGCGACCGTATCTTGAGGAGATCGAACGGCCGCCCGCTCGGCTGCGCGTTGGCTTTACACGGACCCGCCCCGACGGAGCGAAGCTCGATCCCGAGGTGCTCGCCGCGCTCGAGAGCACTGTGAAGCTGCTCGAGCAGCTCGGCCACGATCTCGAGGAGCGAGAGCTCGGCGTCGACCAGCGCGCCCTCTACGTCGCGCTCGGTCCGATCTCATCCTCCAACCTGGCTGCCGCGGCTTCCGAACTCGCAGAGCGCAAGGGGCGGGCACTGCGCGAAGAGGAACTGGAGCCGCTCACGTGGTCGATTGTCGAGAGCGGGCGCGCCGTGACGGGCGAGCAGATGGCGCGAGGCTGGAGGGCGCTTGCGCGGCTCACGCGACAGCTCGCGCAATTCTTCGAGACGCTCGACGTGTGGCTTTCGCCGGTGATGGGGACCCCGCCGCCGGCCATCGGCCAGATCGACCCCGTGCGTGTCCCAGCGGCGGAGATCCACCGCCGGCAAGCGCAAGCATTTCCGTTCACACCGCCCTTCAACATGACGGGTCAGCCGGCGATGTCAGTGCCGCTTGCCTGGACCCAGGATGGGCTCCCGATCGGCATGCAGTTCGCTGCACGCTACGGGGACGAAGCCACGCTCTTTCGCCTTGCGGCGCAGCTCGAGCAGGCGCGGCCGTGGAGGGATCGACGTCCGTCGATCTTCGGCTAGCGAGGCCGCGTCCCCTCTGCCCGCGCCAAGAAACCGGCAGGCTCGCTCGCTGCTGCGACCGGGCACGCCTCCCCGCGCGACGTCGTGGGCGGCGTCTGGATCGCCTCCGATGCGCTCGGAAGGCCGGGCAAACCATCGATGCTGGTCCCGTTGAAAGCGGCCCGGTAGGCGCTCAGGCCCTCGGACCCCTTTCGCTCGGCCCAGAGGGTGAGCTGGTCGCGATCGCCCTCGTAACGCATCAAAGGCACTGCGTAGCCGCACGAGTCGGCGATGCGCTCCACGCGCACGCGGATCACGGCGCGGGCGCCGAGATGCGAGGGGAAGCGCGCCGCGAGCGCGTCCCACTCGGAGTGTCCGCGCTCGATCGCTTCGCCGCGGCCCTGCAAGCGCAGGATCTTCGGCGGGCCCTCAAAGGCGCAGAACATAAGCGTGATGCGATCGTTCTCGCGCAGATGCGCGACCGTCTCGATCCCGCTGCCTGTCAGGTCGAGGTAGGCGACCGTGCGGGGATCGAGCACCGCAAAGCTCTGGAGGCCCTTCGGCGAGAGGTTGACCCGCCCTTCGGCCGAGAGCGGCGCCGTCGCGACAAAGAAGACGTGCTGCTTACGAAGGAATTCGGCGATGCGCTGATCAATCTCCGGGTACGTTTTCCCCACGCCGCCGCCTCCGCGAAAGGAGCCTCAGAGCATTCCGCCGTTCACCTGGAGCACTTGCCCGGTCATGTAGGCCGCGCCCTCGGAGAACAGGAAGGCTACGACCGCGCCGATCTCCTCGGGTGTACCGAGGCGGCGCATCGGAATTTTCTTCAGGATGTCTTCGATCGGCGCACCTTCGATCATCTCGGTCTGGATCAGGCCGGGCGCCACGCTGTTCACGGTGATTTCCCGCTTCGCGAGTTCCTGCGCCAAGGCCTTGGTGGCCCCAATCAGCCCCGCTTTCGCCGCGCTGTAGTTAACCTGGCCTCGATTGCCGGCGACCCCCGAGGAGCTCGAGAGGGTGACGATGCGACCGCCTTGGTGCGCGCGCACCATCGGCATCACGATCGGCTTTAGGACGTTGTAAAAGCCATCGAGATTCACGCGAATCACCTGGTCCCAAGCCTCGCCTTTCAGCGTTGGGAAGGGTGCATCGGAGTGGAGGCCGGCGTTGCATACCGCGCCCCAGTAGGGGCCATGCGCCTTCATGTCGTCTTCCAGTGCCCGAGCGGCGGCTGGGCGCTCGGACACGTCAAAGCGCAAGAGGCGGGCACGGACGCCCTCGGCCTCGACCAGAGCCAGCGCCTTCTCGGCCGCTTCGTCATCGGCGCGGTAGTTGAGCGCCAGGTCGAAGCCTTGGCGCGCGAGCGCCACTGCGATCGCGCGCCCGATCCCGCGAGAAGCTCCCGTTATGAGGACGTTTCGCGCCATCAAGCGGGCGGGCGCGGCAGACCGAGCAGGACGTCGCTCGGTGTGCCGCTGATGCGTCGTGCGACGTCCACACCCGAAGTCATGACGCCGTAGACTCCACCCCCGGGACGCGTCCAGTGGCCGACGAGGAAGAGGCCCTCGACGGGGGCGTTCGAAGGCAGCCGCCCCGGCCCCACCTGGTCGGGGGCCAGGTCCCAGCCATAGATCGCGCCACCCTGATTCAGGGTGTAGCGCTCCATGGTGCGCGGCGACGCCCCTTCGCAGAACGTGAGCTGCGAACGAAAGCCCGGCAAGCGTGCTTCGACGCCGTCCAGCATGTGCTCCACAAGTTCCTGCTTGCCTGCGCGCCAGGAGCGCATCGGGTCGGCGGAGAGCAGCGTCGTCAGAATGAAGATGTGCTCGCCAGGAGGCGCCAGCGTCGGATCGACGAGTGTCGGCACCGTGACGCTCTGCCAGGACGGCGTCCCGCGACATGCGTCGGCGAAGTGCTGGTCATGGTCCCAGTGCGTGTAGAGAAAGTTCTCATGCCCGACGTCATGTTCTCGCGGGTCCATTCGGGCTGCCGCATAGACCACAAATGCAGACACGGAAGTGCGCATGCGGCGGAGCTTCGCGAGAAAGGCCGGCGGAAGATGCTCGGCGGTCACAAGCTCCTCGAACGTTTGGCGGGCGTCGGCGTTCGAGACCACGACGGGCGCTGTGATGCGCTGGCCATTGTCGAGCACCACCCCGGAGGCCCGGCCGTTCTCGACCGTGATGCGGCGCACTGTGCTCTTCAGCAAGAGCTCGCCGCCTTCCGCCTCGAGGGCGTGGACCAGCGCGTCGGCCAGGCGCTGAAAGCCGCCCTCGCAGTAGTACGCCCCGTCGGCGACGTAACTCATCAGCATCGTGGCCCAGTAGAGGAAGGAGACGCGCGAAGGGGGCAGCCCGAGGTACGGCCAGAGTGTCGCAAAAACGGCCTTGAGCTGCGGGTCGCTGAGCTGCTCGTCCATCACCTTCCCGAGCGTTGCGCGGTGGTAGCGGACGAGCGTCGGATAGAGCTTGCGAAGGCGGACCAGGTCCGAAATCAGGAGAAAATCCGGCGCTCGCTGCGCCTCTTGGCGAATGTCGAGACACAGCTGCACGAGCTGGCGCAGCCCCTTCTCCTCGGCCGGGAAGCGCTCGCTGTGCGCCGCCACGAACTCATCCAAGCCCGCCGGGGCATGCATTTCGAATCCTGGGAACACGGATCGATAGAAAGGGTCGATCCGCACAAACCTGCAGCGATCGCGCACCCCGAGCCCGCACAGCAGGCGGTCGACCAGGCCGCCGCCTTCGAAGGTCGTGGGCTCGCAGCCCCCGATCACGTGCACCGCAGAATCGAAGCGATAGCGGCGCCGGCGGAATCCGTGCGCGTAGCCACCCGGCCGATCGTGTCGCTCGATCACGAGGACCCGCCAGCCCTCCTTTCCCAGCAGCGCAGCCGTCGTAAGACCGCCGATCCCGCTCCCGATCACGATCGCGTCGTAGGCTTCGCGGCAGGACTCGCGGTGGAAACGCATGAAGGTCCTAGTTCACCTGAAGTCTTGAAGGGTCGCTCCGCGCGAGCCCGTATTGGGTCATGAAGTGCAGCAGGCCGCGGCTGTAACGGCGGGTCGTGGCCTCCCCTGTGAAGACGCGGGGCAAGTGCGTCTCGAAATGCCAGTTCATGATGCTACCGAGAAAGGTGTGGCGAACGTAGTTTCCGAGCTTGAGCAGCGTAAACAGACGACCGTTGTAGTAGTAACCGACAACGCGGTGCCAGGCCCGCAGATGATCCATCACGTGCTGCTCGAAGACCTGGAAGCCGCGTGGGGATGGATTCTCGATGGTCTTGGCCAGCAGCGTCGCACCGTCGAAACCGACGAGCAGCCCGCTCGAGAACACCGGATCGATGAACCCGAAGGCGTCGCCCACGAGCACCCAGTTGGGGCCAGTACCGCGCAGCGTCACCAGCTGGTAGTTCGTGTACTTCATGACGGGCGTCAGCCGCTTGACCGAGCTGCCCCACACTCCGGTCGTACCGTCCTTGCGCAGATAGTTGTCGTACTGCTCCTCGATCGTGTCGCCGAAGGTACGGATGAAGTCCGACGGCACGACGAGGCCCACCGACACGCGCCCGGGGAGCGGGATCCGCCAGCACCAGCCGCGATCCATACGATCGGTGTGAACATGGCCCTCGCAGATCACAGGGACCCCTTCGAGGTGCGCGAAGAGCGCCGTATCGCGCCGCGGCCCCGTCTCTGTCGGCAGCCCGAGCGCATTGGCGATCAGGCGCACGCGCCCCGAGGCGTCGACGATGAGGTCGGGCTGCCCAGCAAGCGCGCCCTGCGTGGCCGCGATCGTTTCGTCGGTGAGTCGAAGGCGCTCGGTGTCACCCTCGCGCTCGAGCCGCGCCGTCACGTCGAACAGCTTCGCACCCGCACGGATCGCGGCTTGTCGGATCGACTCGTCGAACAAATCGCGCGGGACATTGTAGGAGTAGTTCGTGACTGCCTTCCGGACCTGGGCAAAGGTGAAGCTCATGTGGTCGGTGGGATCGAGCACGAAGGTCGCTCCCGGCTTCCAGGTGCTGTAGGAAGCCACTTCCTGCTCGATTCCGAGCTCGCGGAGAAACGGTATGACCGCCGGTACCAGGGACTCGCCGATCACAAGGGGCGGGCGCTTGTTGCGCGCGAAGACGGTGACCTCCACGCCCCGGCGAGCGAGCAGCGTGGCGAGCGTCGCCCCCGCTGGCCCACCCCCGATGATCGCGACCCGACGAATACCCGAGGCCGGGATCTCCACCATGAGCCGCCACCTTATCATCACCGCCGGCAGATCCAAGGCCCGGACGTTCGCGCCGCTGCAGGCGGGGTGGGATGGGACCTAGCCGCGCGTCGCTGCGGCCGGTGTTACAGTCGCACCGCAGCTGGAGGAACCCGACCCCCGTGGCAGCCCCGAGCCGTGCGGAGCTCGTCCGGATCATCTTCGACATCCTACGCACGCAGCTTCTCTCCGTCGGGAGTGAGTTCACGGAGCAGTCGAGCCTCGTCGACGCCGGTCTCGACTCGCTGGCCGTGACCCAGCTCCTCCTTGCGATTGAGGAGGCGACCGGCGTGTGGGTGGATGAAAGCCTGCTGACCCCGGAGAATCTTGCGAGCGCCGAGTCGCTGGCGGCGTGCGTCTACGAGCTTCAGCTCCGCGCCTCATGAGCTCCTGGCAAACCGCTGCCCCGATCCCCCTGACCGGGGCCGATTGCTTCCTGCGCGCCTTCGACGCGCAAGCGCGGTGGCAAAATGGCGCAAGCCATCTGTCCCAGCTGGTGCTGCGCCTGGGCCCGGGCTTTGACCTGGCCGGCTTCTGTGACCTCGTAACCCAAGTGTCTCGTGCAAACCCGATTCTGCGGGCTCCGATCCGGCGGCCCTTCGGACTGCTCCCGCCCGTCTACGACACGCCGCGGGCTCGCCTCGACGCTGCGCCGCCGGTGCGGGTGCACGAGTTCCCGTCCTCACGGAGCGACGGCATACCGGATGTGTTCTTCCAACGTTTGAACGGGACGCAAAACCTGCGCAGAGGCGACCTGCTGCGCTTCGACGTCGTACGCTACGGCGGCGGGGCCGAAGGCACCGATTTCGCCATGACCTGGGCGCACCTGTTGTTCGACGGCTCGGGCAGCGAGCGCTTCATCGAATGGCTCGCTGCCTGCCACCGCGGCGAGCGCTTGCCCAATGACCTCTCGCCGGCCGAGGGAGCAGGAATCGCAGCGACGAGTGCGGAAGCCAGCATGGGACCGCACACGCGCGGCCCCCGGGAGCGGGGCCTTAAGGCCCGGGCCTACCAGGCGCGCATGGCAGGCTTTGCGGCGCGGCCGCCGCGCTCCTTGGCCGGGCCGCCGCGCCGCACTCCGCAGGCGCTGCGCTACGCGGTCGAGACCTTCGAGAAAGAGGAAACGCAGCGGACCGTCGAGCGTGCCAACCAGCAGGCGGGTTTCCTGACCCCCGTCCTTTTCTACCTCGCCGCGGTGATCCGGGCGCACCACGCCGTCTTCCGCGAGCGTGATCTCTCGGCGGCAAGCTATGTCGTCCCCGTCGTCGCGAATCTGCGGCCCAAGGGGGCTCCCAGTGCGATCTTTCGCAGCCACGTATCCATGCTTTGGTTTCAGGTCTTCCCCGATCAAGTCGAGGACTTTCCGACGCTCCTTAGCGTACTGAAGGAGCAGCGTCTTGCGCGGATTCGCGAAGGCTTCGTCGAAAACGGTGCTGCCGCCATGAACTTCGCACGCTGGGCACCGAGCCGGCTCTACGCACGCATGGCGGAACGCGTCCTCAAGGGAGAGCTGGCCTCGTTCTTCTTCGCCTACACCGGGGATTTCCTTCCGGGTCTCTCGCGCTTCCTCGGCGCCGAGATCCTAAACGGCTTCCATGCGGCGGGTGTGATGGCATCGCCCGGCTCGGTAGCCCTTCTCTCCCTTCGTGCCGGCTGCCTCAACCTGAACCACGTGCGCCAGCAAGGCGTTTTCTCACCCTTTGAGCTGTCGACCTTCCGCGGCCAGCTGCGCAAAGACCTCTTGGGAGTCGACGGCAGCCGGTGAGTGCGCGGAGCGCCTACGACGTCCTCGTGGCTGGCGGCGGTACGGCGGGCCTGGCAGCGGCATGCTGCGCCGCCGATCTCGGCGCCCGCACGCTTCTGGTCGAGCGCGCGGAGGTGCTTGGCGGCAACGCCACGCTCGCGTGGGTTCATACCATCTGCGGCCTCTATCTGTCCGCCGAGGCGGGGGACGCGATCCCCGCAAACTCCGGGTTTCCGCTGCGTCTTTCCCGGGCACTCCGCGCGGCCGGGGGCGCCGGGGCTCCCGAGCGTGCAGGTCGGGTATGGGTCGTGCCCACCTTCCCGCCCGTGCTGGAGGGCGTCGCCGCGCACGCCTTGAGCGCGCGCAGCGGCCTTGACTGCTGGCTCGGCGCCGAAGCAGTGTCGGCGACGCTCTCCGGCGGGAGCTCCGAGTCCGGCTGCGTCGAAGTGACGCGCGGAGGCACACGAAGTAGCGTTGAGGCCCGCGTCGTCATCGACACCACCGGCGACGCCGCCGTGGGTGCCCTCGCCGGTGCTGCCAGCGACCAAGCGCCGGCGGACCGGCTCCAAACCCCGTCGTTCATCTTTCGCGTGCAAGGTGCTCCCGCGCAGGAGCTCTTCGGTTTTGGGCGTGTTCGATGGTCGGTCGCGCTGGCCGAGGCGACGCGCCGCGGGGCCCTGCCTCCGGGATGCGAGTCCGTACTGGTGCGCCCCGGGCGGGAGGCGGGCGAGGCGTACGTGACCCTCAATCTACCGCGTTTGCCCGGTCGTCCCTTCGACCCGCTCGATGAGGAGTACCTGGCTTCTCTGCACACGCAGGCCCGGACCTGGGCCCGGGCGATTGTCGCCTTCCTGCGCGAGACGCGCCCTTCGTTCGCGCACTGCTCCCTCGAAGACTTTCCGCGCCGCGTGGGGGTTCGCGAGACCCGGCGCCTGCGTGGGTGCGTCGTCGTAGAACGCGACGACGTCCTGCGAGGCCGCCGTCGTGACGACGAGGTGGCGCTCTCGAGCTGGCCGATCGAACTCTGGCACGACCATCTGCGTGCTCGCTTCGAATACCCGGAAGGGCCCTGTGGCATCCCCCTCGGCGCCCTCGTGTCAGCGTCGCATCCCCGGCTCGGCATGGCGGGCCGCTGCCTCTCGGCGAGCCATGAGGCGCTCGGCGCGCTGCGTGTGATCGGGACTGCGCTTGCTACGGGCGAAGCGATCGGAGTCGCAGCCGCCCTCGCTGCCGATCGGGGGATGGCACTCATGGACGTATCGCCCGCGCGGGTGCGGAGCGCGGTGGAACGGCTCGGCGAAAAGGATGCGCCCTGGTGAACGTCGTCGACCTCGTGCGGGCGTTGGCCCGCACCCGACCCGACGCGCCAGCCCTCCTCATCGCAGGCAGGGAGGGGAGGCCGGATGAGAGCGTGTCCTACGCCGCTCTCGTTCGGCGCGTGGGCGCGATCGAGGCGCGGCTACACGCGCATGGGATGGTGGAGGGCGATCGCTGCGGCCTTGTCGCGAAGCAAGGCCTCCCCTTTGTCGAGACGGCCCTCGGCATCCTGGCTGCAGGCGGCTGCTTGGCACCCATCCCCGAGGACACCGCCGATCGGGCCCTCGTCGCGCACTGCGCCGAGGCGCAGCTGCACCATCTCGTCGAGGCCCGAGGCGATCTCACGCTCAGGCGCCTTCGGGAGTTCGCCCCCGTCGATGGTGAGGCAGACGACGCCTTTCGCGCGCTTCACCCCGCGTACCTGCGCTTTACCTCCGGCACGACCAGCCAGCGCAAGGGCGTGATCCTCGGCCACGCCGCAATCTGCGCACGCCTCGAGAACGCAAATCAGGGACTCGCGATCGGTCCCGACGACCGGGTGATGTGGCTCCTTCCCATGGCCCACCACTTCGTGGTGTCGATCTTGCTCTACCTCTCGCGCGGCGCGTGTGTCTGCTTGCCCCCCAGCTCGCTGGCCCGTCCCGTGCTCGAGCTGGCGCAGCGTGCCGGTGCAACCGTCTTCTACGCCTCGCCCTTTCACTACAACCTCCTGGCAAAGGACACATCGGGAGCGGGGCTCGCGAGCGTGCGGCTCGCCGTCTCGACGACCGAAGGACTGCGGGGGGGCGTCGCGGCGGCGTTTCGCGCGCGCTTCGGACGTCCGCTGGTCCAGGCGCTGGGCATCATCGAGGTGGGGTTGCCGGTGATCAACCTCGCGAGTGCGGAGACCAAGCCGGAAGCCTTGGGCCGACCTCAGTCCGGTTACGAGGTGTGGCTTCGCGGCGAAGACGGCAAGCCCTTGGCTCAAACCGGCCCGGACCACACCGGCGAGATCTGCATCCGAGGCACGGGCATGTTCGACGCCTACCTCTCGCCCTGGACGCCGGCGCGTGAGGTGCTTGTCCCCGACGGCTTCCGCACGGGGGACCAGGGCTGGTTCGACGACGACGGCGACCTCCATCTGGCCGGTCGGCGGGCCAATCGCATCAACCTTGCGGGCATGAAGTTCTTCTGCGAGGAGGTGGAGGCGGTACTCGAGGAGCATCCGGGGGTGCGTCGCAGCCGCGTGTCCGCACGCTGTCACTCCCACCTTGGCGACATTCCTGTGGCGGAGATCGAGCCAGTCAACCGCGCCGCGCCGCCGCCGCGCGCGGAGCTCGTGGCGCTGTGCCGCGAGCGCCTCGCTGGCTATAAGATCCCGCGCGAGTTCAGGTTCGTGGAAAAGCTCCGAACGACGCCCTCCGGCAAGGTCGTGCGATGGGAAGAGTAGGCTTGGCAGGCGCGCTGCGCGTCGCCGCGATTCCCGCTCTGGTCGCCTACCCCTTCGCCCTGCGCGTTCTGCTCGAGCACAGGGGACCGCGCCTCGCTGCAGCGGTCGTGCTGGTCGGACTTGTTCTCTCGTTTGGCGTCCGCCGCGCGGTCGGGCACGAGCCGCTCCGGCCCCTCGCCGCACAGCATGCGCTCGCCGGCGGCGCCGCCCTCCTCGCCCTTGCGGAGGGCAAGGAACTCGCGCTCCTTTTGCTTCCTGCGCTGGTGAGCCTTGGCCTCTTCGCCGTGTTCGCGGCGACCCTCTGGCACGGGCCACCGCTCATCGAACGCGTCGCCCGCCGCATCAGCGCGGCAGGCTTCCAAGAGGAGATGGTGCCCCACTGCCGGCAGGCCACGATTGCATGGTGCGTGTTCTTCGTTGCGAACGCGGCAGCCGTGGCCGGGCTCGCCGTCGCGGCGCCGCTGGCGTGGTGGACGCTTTACACCGGCGTCCTCGCCTATGCCCTCATGGGTGCGCTTTTCGCCGGCGAGTACGCGATACGCACCGCGCGAAAACGCAGGCTCGCGGGCCCTCGCAGAGCGGCTGCTACTTCCCGCTGAGCGGTCGCACCACCGCCTCCGCAAAGCGCTCGAGGCGGTCGACATCATCTCCCTGGATCACGATGTAGCTGATGCCCGTCTGCTCGCGCTGCTTCTCGAGCTTCTCGCGGATCTCCGCCGGGGAGCCGGTGAGGAAGATGGGGCACGCCGCGATCTGAGACTCGGTCATCCCCGTGTTTTTCGCGATCGCAGTCCGCAGCCCCTTCACGTCCTCTGCGATCGCCACCACGAACACCAGCGAGTTGAGTTCGATCTCCTCGAAGGCGCGTCCCGCGCGCTGTGCACCGTCGCGCACCCAGCCGATCTTCTCTTGCACGCGCTCAGGCACGAGATCGGCGGCGGTCTGCGGCGTGATCTTGCCCTCGTGCATGGAAGGGTTGATGCCCACGATGTCGGCGTGGCGACCGGCCAGCCGAAGCACGCGCGGTCCGCCCCCGCCGATCAGGATTTTCGGGCGCTCTCCCTTGGGCAGCTTCGCGGCCTGCGCGATGTCTTTGATCTGGTAGTGCTTGCCCGTGAACGAGGTCCGCTCGTGCAACCACATGGAGCGGATAATCTCGAGGGCCTCGGCGAGGCGTTCGATGCGTACACCGGGCCGGTCGTAGGTCATGCCCGCTTGCTCATAGTCGCTCTGCATCCAGCCGGCCCCGATTCCGAACTCGTGACGTCCGCCGGAAACGAGGTGCACAGCCGCCGCGGCCTTGGCGAGAATCACCGGGTGCCGGTAGTCGATGTCATACACCAGCGTTCCGACTTTGAGGCGCTGCGTTACCGCGGCCGCCGCAGTGATGAGAACCGTCGGATCCCACTGCACCCCGAAGTGGTCGGGGCAGAAGATCGATGAGTAGCCGAGCGCCTCGAAGCGTCGCACCCGCTCGCTCCAACCGTCGCGCGGAAGGTCGTGGACCTGCACGCCGAAACGGAACAGCCTCGCCATCGCCTAGTCCTCCCAAAACTCGAATGAGTCGAAAAAGCGCGCGATCTGTTCGCGTGCATCGGAAGCGCCATCTGCGCGCGCCACGGCGATGTAAAGCCTTTGCCCTACGAGCACGAGCCGCGCCTCCTCTGGGCGACCTCCCAAATCCGTGCGGGCGTAGCGCAGCGTCCGTCCCGGGTGGCCCTGAAAGAAGGTTCGCTGCTCGCTCTCGAGGCGGCCATGCCGGTCGTCGAGCAAGCCCGACGTGGCGAACTCGAGGATGCGCTGATCGGGCAGCAACAGGCAGGCGAGCCGGGGAAGGTCATGGTGTTCGACCTTGAGAACAAGGTCTGCGGTCTCCGTCTCGACCCCGACCTCCGGGACCGAACCTGCGCGGGTCTTGAAGACGCCGCTCGTGGCCAGGGGAGGCGCCGGGAGCAGGACGCGGAAGCGCCCGGTTTGCGATTCGTAGCGTGTCCACGCGAGTCCGTCGCCTCGCACCGCCCCGGGTGCGAGCCAGACCACAGCCACGAGGAGGAAACTGGCTGCAAGGCGCACGAATGGAGGGATAGACGATGCGCGGCCGTGATGCACGCTAGGCAGGCGCTCCCCGGCCCTCGCGCCCCGCGGCCGCCTCCGTCGCCAGCAGCTCCCGGATCCCCGCATCGTAGGGCCGGGGCCGCCAGCCGAGGTCAGTTCGGATGCGCTCGCCCGAATAGATTCTGCGGTAAGGCAGCGGGAGCGGGATGCGAATCTGGCGCCGCGCGCCCGCGCGCGCCCATGCCTCGGCGAACGCCCAAGTCGAGAGGTCATCGCCGGACACGTTGTACGCGTTGCCCTCGGCGACCGGATTTTCAAGCGCGCGTACGGCGGCATCGGCCACGTCACCGGCATAGACGAGGCAGACCCGCATCAATACAGGATAAAAAGTCACAGGAGGTCGTGTCACAAGAATTTTGTGGATCCGGGTAAAATTGCGATCGAAGGCTCCATAAATGCCCGAAGGCCGCAGCACGGTGAGCGCGATCCCTCCTTCTTTCGCGAGCCGCCATGCCGCCTCCTCGGAGAGGGCCTTCGAGAGCCCGTAGGCATTCCAGCGGCTGCCGTGCGTAGCGGCGTCGTAAAGCGGGTGGTCCTCACGCACCGGGCAGCGGTAGTTGCGATAGGCGGAGACCGACGAGATCTGCACCGCTCTGCGCACGCCTGCGGCCGCCATGGCCTCGAACACATGCACGGTTCCATCGACGTTCGTGCGCACGAACTCCTGCCACGCCCGCGGCCGGAGCGAGAGCAGGGCAGCGTTGGAGATGACCGCGTCGACGCCCGCAAAGGCCGAGGCCAAGTTCTCGCGCTCGGCGAGGTCCGCGCGGCGCAGCTCGACCCCCTGTGCCGCGAGGTCGCGACCTCGCTCCGGAGTGCGCACCACGCCCACCACGCGTGCACCGCGCTCGATCAGCGCCCGAACGAGACAGCGCCCGAGAAAACCGGTTGCGCCCGTCACGGCGACCGTCGCGCCGCACAGCTTCATCGATCGCTCGCCGGCGCGTCGCTCTTCGGCGACGGCACCGTTTGCGTCGTGGGCGCCGGCGTTCCGCCCGGATTCGGGAGATCACCGGGGGCGAGGGTCGGAACCTCGATGGGTTCACACTTCTGAACGGGCGTTGACTGGCCGACGGTGCCGAGCGGGCCCGGGCGGTACTCAAGCTCGGTCCGGCAGCGCATGCGGGGGGTGGCGCGCGCCCCCTGCTCCCCCCCATCTCCTTGCGTGTTGCCTTGCGTGTTGGCGCAACCCAGGACAAGCAGAACGAAGGCAATCGGCAGCGAGATCCGGTGGTGCATGGTTCGGACACCTTTCACGGCGGGGGCAGCGCCTCGTCCTTCACCGTCACGAACGTCGTGTCGTACCCGCACACGGCATGGTGGATCCGCACGGTACCGGCCGAGTCCGATGCCATCGTCACCCCGGACTCGGGCGGCGTCCCAGGACGCATGAATCGCGTGCGCTGAAGATCGCGCAAGAGATTCACCGGCGGAAGCGGGAGCCGCCCGCTGGGTCGCTCGACCGTGACTTCGCTAGCTCGCTGCGTCAGCGTGAACAGCTTCGCGCCAAAGGGGTCAAGGCCGACCAGCACCAGGGTTGGCCCGCGCTTTTGCGACACGAGGGTCAGCGCCCATTCGAGATCTTCCCCTTCCACCCGAACGTTCTGCCGCAAGATGAAGTCACCGGGCACCTCCTCGGGCGGGACCAGCGGGCCGGGGCACTCACGTCCCCGGTCCGGGAGTGCCCGGTTCAGCGCGAGGCCGAGCGTCGCGCAGCCCGAGAAGGGCGCCGCGAGTGCAGCGCTCATCACCAGTGCGTACGCGGAGTTACGCATTCACGCGTCGTTTTGGCGCTTCCACCAGCAAGAGGGCAAGCGGTGCCAGCAAGAACGAGAGGAAGAGCCCTCCGCCGATCGTCATCCCGAGAGCACGGAGGGCGGGATGCTTGGAGATCGCAAGCACGCCGAAGGTCAGAATCGCCGTAAAGCTGCCGACAAACACCGAGAGCATCGTCGTGCCCATCTCCTCGGGATCGGCGGCACTGTCGACCACGAAGATCCCGTAATCGACGCCCATTCCCATCACCATGTCGAGGCCGACGACATGGATCAGATTCGTCTCGACGCCAAGAGCCGCGAAGGACCCGAACAAGAGCAGCGCCACCAACGTGCAGGGAAAGAAGGCGGCGACGGCCGGCCGGAGTCGCCGATAGCGCACGAGGAGCAACAGGATCACGAGGCCATTTCCGATGAAGAGCTGTTCGAGAGTGGTTGTCCGAAACTCTGCGTACACGTCGTTCAGGAACTGGCGCTGATCGAAGAAGTGCACGTCCCCCACGGGCGCCAGGGCGGCTTCCAGGGCCTTCGGATCCCGAACGCCCAGGAGGTAGGTGATGACCGCCGTATCGCTTCCGAGCTCGACAAGCAGCGGGCGCACGAGGTCGGCGAGGGGTGAGGCGGCAAGGTCCTCGAAGGCAAGGGGTGGGGTGGACTCGTCCGCGAGCGCTGCTGCAAACCCGCCGAAGGCGTTCGCGCGAAACCCTTCGGCGGTGAACGCGTTAAGGACACGCGCTGGGAGCCCAGGGTCGGCGAGGAGCGCCGCTCGGTTTGCGCGCTGAAGCTCCTGCGACCAGAGGAAGGAGTGGAGGGAGCGCATGCCCCCGAGTTCGCCCGTCGCCACGAGAGCTGCGAGCCTGCGCTGCACCGCGTCGTTCTTCACGACCGCCGCCTCACGGTCCCGGGCCAAGGCGATCACGAAGCGGCCGGTGTCGAACTGCGATACCCGCTCCCGGACCCGCTGGTCCTCCGCCATCAGCGCTGGATCCATGCGCCAGAGCTTGGTGAGGTCATCGACCCAGACGAGTCGGGGGAGGAGCGGAAGCGAGAGGGCGAGAATGACGCCGGACACCGCAGCGAGAACCGCTCGACGCGGCATAAGCCAAAGGACCACAGCGCCGAGCGCACCCGAGACGGCGCGGGAAAGCGCCGGTACGCGCTCGGCCGGCGAAACGAGAGGCGGGAGCAGATACAGCGTCACCGCGAGGGCAACACCCACACCGACAACGGAGAAGAATGCGATCTGCCGAAATCCGGGAAAGGAGGTGAGGCCGAGACCCGCGAAGCTGGCCATGGTCGTGAGGCCGCCGAGCGCGATCGAGGGTCTCGTGCGTCTTAGCGTGCTTTGCGCATCGCTCCGGCGGGGCGAGAAGCACAGGTGGCAAAGAAGAAAGGTCGGATAGTCCACCACCACGCCGATCAGTGCGGCACCAAAACCGAGCGTGAGGCCATCCAAGCGACCGAAGACGAGGACACCCAGGCCGGTCGCCACCACAAGTCCCGCGACCATGGGCACCGCGGTCAGCAAAAGACTCCGACCGGAACGAAAGAACGCGTGAAACCAGAGCAGGACACTCAACACCGCGAGCGCCATCACGAGATCGACGTCGCCGCGAATGCTGCGCTCGGCGGCCACCGCGAAAAGGTTGGCACCGCTCTTCTCGAGCGTGAGCACGCCGCCGTGCTTCGCGGCGATTTCGTCAAAGCGCGCTTGGAGGTCAGCCAGAAGTCGCTGTTGAGCCTTTCCGTCGAAAGCCGAGGGCTTCGTCCCGAGGAACAGCACCGCAAACCGCCCGTCCCGCGTCACGAACTGGCCGTCGAGCATGTCGAGCGGCGGCTGCTGATCCTGGAAGCGCTCGAGAATCCTCCGGAAGCTTCCAAGCGGATCGGGCGCGATCAGGCGCTTGAGCAGGGGCGCCGTGGGCAGCGCGAGCTCCACCTTGGTGCGCGCAGCCTGGGCGCGGAGCGCCGCTTCGCTCGTAAGCTCCGAGATGCGGGAGGGATCGTCGGACAGAAAATAGAACCGCCGCGGGAAGTAGATCTCGTAGACCGCTCTCATCTCGTCGAGATTGACGCCGCCGCGTACCCATGCGACGCCCGGCATCGCCCGTAGCGCATCGACGAACTCGTGTGCCGCCTCGACGGCGGTCTTCGGATCCGGCGCGCCGATGCACAGCACCATCGTGCGCGAGAGCTCTGTGTCCGTAAGGCGCCGCGAGATGTCGGCGAGCGTACCCTCGGTCCCTGCGGGCATGAGATTCATGATGTTCGTGCCGAACGTGAGCCGGGTGGCGATGATGACTGTCGTGCCCGCCAGCACCAGTGCGAGGATGAAGAGCGAGTGGCGCGGATTCACGGGAGCTTGACGGGTTCGTTTTCGAGGAAAATGCGGCGCAGCTCCTCGGGACTGAATCGGGTATCTGTCACAACGTCGTGGAAGAGAGTCGTCGTTCGGTCGCCCTCCTTCTCCACCAGCACCATCTGCTGCAGCGCGGGGCCGTCGCCGCGCAGCTCGATGGAAGCGATGAGCTGAGAGACCGGCGGCCCCTTCGGCACGAGTCGCATGTGCCAGCGCGCGCCGTCAGCGTCGAAGCCGACATTGTAGTGTTCGTGCAGCGCACCCAGGTCGCCGTTGAAGAGGACAACGAGGTTCTCGACGATCGCTCGTGCCTCGCGGTTTGCCGAGAGGTCGACGCTGTTGCCACCGGTCGTGTCCCGATAGGACATGCGTGAACCGTCGATCACGAGGGTCGTCGCCCCCGGCGCGCGCGTGATGCGCGCCAGGCGCGACGGTGGGATGAAGTAGAGCGTACCGTCGCTCTCCAGGGGCTGCTCGAGCAGCGCGATCTGTTTCACCTCGTGGAACTCGGCGCGCACCCCGCTCGTCGTGGCCATGTGGTGCATCAACGTCTCAAGCGTGAGCGTGCCGTGCGGAACCTCCGGTGACTGGCTGCCCGCGGACAGGCAGCCCAGTCCCGCAGCCACGACAAGCGCCGCGTGACGGAGTCTCACCCCTGTCCTCCGCCGATCCGCTTCAAGATCGCGTGGGGCGTCTCCAGCAGCATGCGGCCTTCGGCATCGAGCGTGGCCAGGACGGTGTGGCCCCGGGCGGCTCGTCGGCGGTGAGAAAGGTTCGTCACCTCGTAGGCGATGAAGATCCGGTTGTGGAAGTCCCGCAGCCAGGCGGACACGCGAGCACGATCGCCATAGAACAGGGGAAAGGCGTACCGGCAGCGGCTTTCGATCACGAGGAAGCGGTAGCGCGGGCCAATGAGATCACCGGCGTCAAGGCCGAGCGAGCGCAGCAGCTTCGTCCGGGCGAGCTCAAGGTACTTGTAATAGTGGCCGTGCCAGACCACTCCGAGCGCGTCGACGTCGTGGAACGGGACTTCCAGCTCGATCTCGGTCTCGTGCAGGCGCTCGCTCATCGCACGTCGAGATCGCGCCCCAGAAGGTCGCCGGCGGCATGCAGCTCGAGCACGCGCGAGATGTCATGGTCCTGGCGGCGATCTTGGAAGACCTGGGGCACGGCCTTGCGCACGGCATCGCGCAGACCGCGGCTGCGCAGCGCGCCCGCCTCGCCGTTGCGCAGATCCACCCCCTGACAGGCGGCAAGGGTCGCGATGGCCGCCACCGTCTCCGCGAGCTCGACAACGCGCAGGCAATCGCGCGCCGCGATGGTCCCCATGCTGACCTTGTCCTGATTGTGCGACTCCGTGCTGCGGCTAAAGGCGCTCGCCGGCATCGTGAGCTTGAGCGCCTCCGCAGTGAGCGCCGAAGCCGTGATCTGCATGGCTTTGAAGCCGTGATGGGTCACCCCCTCCGGCCCGGACACAGCGACGAGATTGGCCGTTAGCCCCCCATTCGTCGCGGGATCGCAGAGCAGACAGAGCTGGCGGTCCAAGAGGTCGGCCACGCTCGCCACGGCGGCCTTCATTCCGTCGAGTGCGAAGCACACGTGCCCACCGTAGAAGTTTCCGCCGTGGAGGATGTCGCCGGTATCGGGGTCGACGAGCGGGTTGTCGTTCACGCCATTCAGCTCGATCTCGATCATGCTGCGCGAGAAATCAAGCGCGTCGAGCAAGACGCCGATCACGTGGGGCGCGCAGCGCAGGGAATAGCGGTCTTGGAGGCGCGCGGGAGACGCAGGCCTCCCGCCTGGGGTGCGGGTCAGGTCGTCGCGAATCCACGCTGCACAGCGCCGCGATCCGGGGTGCGGTTTTAGATCGAAGATCCGCGCATCGAAGTGAGCGGGGTTGCCGCGCATGACGTCACAGGCCACGGCACTGAGCGCCGCAGCCCAGCGCGCGAGGCGCAAGGCCCGCAGGAACGCGAGGCTCCCGAGCGCGGTCATCACGCTCGTGCCGTTCATCAAGGCAAGACTCTCTTTCGGCGCGAGCGCGAGCGGAGCAAGTCCCACCTGCGCCAGCGCTTGGGCCGCGCTGAGGACTGCACCCTCAAGGGTCACCTCGCGCTCACCCACCAGCATTGCGGCGACGTACGAAAGGGGCGTCAGATCCCCGCTCGCGCCGACCGATCCCTCGGCGGGGATGCGTGGCAGCAGGCGCAGGTTCAGCAACTCGCACAAGCGTTCGAGCAACATGGCGCGCACGCCCGAATAGCCGCGGGCGAGCGAGACGAGACGGGCGGCCACGACGGCCGCGGCCTCGGTCTCCTCGAGGATGCGGCCGGTCCCGCAGCCGTGGAAGCGCAGCAGATTGAGCGGAAGCACCTGCTGAAGTTTGTCGGGGATGACGTTCTCCAGCGACGCGCCGACCCCGGTGGAGACTCCGTAAATCGCCTGCCCGGCGCCGAGTGCGCCTTCCACCGCAGCGACCCCCGCCACCAGGCGCGCACGATAGGCGGGATCGGGGTCGAGGACCGCCTGCGCCCGGCCCTCGGCCAGTGCCACCAGGTCCTCGATGCGCAGTGGCGAAGGCCCCACGTGGAGCAGGTGGCGGTCCGCATGCCCTTCTCGGACTGTCATGGCGCCACCTTATCGCAGCCGGCTCGCTGCGCCTGCAGCAAACTGGTTGCAGGTGAAGCCGCCCGAACCCCTGCGCTGTGGCCGCCCGCGCGGCGGCGCGATGGTCCGTGGCTTGCAACTCTTTTTGCGCGACCCTTGGAGGACGCCATGGCCGAACTGTGGGACCCCCTCGCACCCGAATTCCAGACGGATCCCTATGCCCATTACGCCCGCCTTCGCAGCGACGATCCCGTTCACTACGTGGAGACGCCAACCTTTCGCTGCTTTATCGTGACTCGCTACGACGACGTCGTCGCGGTGCTCCGAGATCCCGCCTACAGCGCCGAGAAGTTCCCCGAGCGAATGATCGCCGATGCGATGGCCGGTCCTGACCAGAGCTTCGCTGCGCTCGCGCGCGCTGTCTCGGGCATGATGCTGATCAAGGATCCGCCCGATCACACAAGACTGCGTGCGCTCGTCTCGAAGGCCTTTACACCTCGCGTCGTCGAGGGCCTGCGGCCCCGGGTCGAGGCGATCGTGGACGAGCTCCTGGATGCGGCTGCTGCTGCCGGCGGAATGGATGCCATCCGCGAGTTTGCCGCGCCGCTCCCCGTGATCGTGATCGCCGAACTCCTCGGCATTCCGGCCGCGGATCGCGAGAAGTTCAAGCGTTGGTCCGACCAGATGGTGCCCTTTATCGATGGAACCCTGCGTGAGGCTGGCCTCATGGAAGCCGCACGCGGGGCGCAGGCCCTGGAAGCGTACTTCCGCGAGTTCATTCAGGCGCGGCGCAAGGATCCCCGGGACGACCTCATGAGCGGGCTCATCGCCGCCCATGAGCGGGATGATGCTCTCTCGGAGATCGAGCTCGTCGCGACCGCGATCTTGCTGCTGGGCGCCGGCCACGAGACCACGACCAATCTCATCGGAAACGGCCTTCTTGCGCTGCTGCGCGACGCTCCAGAACGCGCGCGATTGCGCCGCGAACCCGGCCTCGCCAAGAGCGCCGTCGAGGAGCTTGTGCGCTTCGACAGTCCCGTGCAGCTCACCTCACGCATCCCGATGCGGGATGTCACGCTGCGCGGGCACCCGATCGCGGCGGGCATTGAGGTGAACCTCGTGCTTGGCGCCGCGAACCGAGATCCCCTCGCATTCCCTGAGGCCGATCGCTTGGATCTCGCCCGTGTGGACAACCGCCACGTCGCCTTCGGCCACGGCCCGCACTTCTGCCTCGGTGCACCGCTTGCGCGACTCGAAGCCCAGGTCGCCTTTTCCCGTCTGGTCGAACGCTTTCCAGCTCTGAGCAGCGCCAGCGAGGAAGTGTCATGGCGCCCCGGACTTGTGCTGCGGGGGCTTACGGCGCTCCCCGTTCGCTTTTAGCGCAGGGGAACTCGGGGCGAGAACGCCGCGTGTGCGCCTCTCGACGCTTTCCGCTGACCCTCCTCTTCGGGGCGGAACGTCCAAGCCGCATGCTCCGCGGGCTTGCGGACCGGTCGAAGACACGGCCTACGGGCCCTCGGGTGCGCAGGCCTGCGCACTCTTGCCTCGCAGGTACAAGGCCTCAAGCCCGAGGCAGAGCGCGGCGACGGCGCTGAAGACGAGTGCGAGAGCCGTCCCTGAGAGCCGCGCCTGGGCGCAGACCCAAGCCAGCTGCGCCAAGCACAAGAGGGAGACAAAGCGGAGGGTAAAGACCCGGGACACGACGCTCACAGCGAGCGCCCCGAGTGGCGCGCCCACAACGACGATGGGCGCCGCCGCGAGCCAATAGTCCCACAGTCCGGGCGCAAACCCCGCCCGCACAGGCTCGATCGCACTGAGCAAAGATCGCGTTGCAAGGCCGACCAGGGAGGTCAACGCCATGAGCGTCACGGCGGAGGGAACCGCGAGCTTCAAATCGGCCCTGAAAAACAGCACAAGGACGCTGTACAGCAGCATATCGACGCCGACGCCAGTGAGCGCCGCAAGGCAGGCTCCGCCCACAAGTCCTACGGCAAGTCCCGCCGCTCGTTCGACGCGCGGTCCCCGCGCGAGCATGCCAGCTTGCCCCGCGAGCTCGCGCAGCCGCAGGAGCGTCATGAGCCCGAAAGCCGCCCACGCCACGGCGAAGACCAGCTTCACCTGGACTTCGGTGGCGTGCGGGGCGAGCACGAAAAGACCGACTGGGGTCCCGATCAGGGATCCCAGCATCGCCCAGCGCAACACCCCCCAGGCAAGAGCCCGGCCCGAGACCAGCATGTAGAGAACGGCCGATCCCATGCCGAGCGACTGCACCGCGAAGCTGAAGTCGCGCCCAAGCCGTGCCGGCTCCCCGAGGAGGAGTACGAGGATCGGAAAACCGACGCTGCCCCCTCCCATAGGTGTCGAGCCGGCCACATAGGAGCCGAAGAGCATGGCGAGGGCGATGGGCCAGTGCGCCGCGACGGCGGGCCAGCGCCCCCGCCCGACCACAAACGCGGTCCACGAGGCGTAGAAGAGAGCCAGCCATACGAAAAACGGCCAGCGCCGCCTCGCGCGTGCCTGCGGTCGGCTCTTGACTTGCGCTTCCACGACGCGGCGCACCATAGCGGCCTCCGCCCCCGCACCTGCGAAGCGTTTACAGGCCGAAGGCGCCTCTGATAGGATCGGGTCCTCCGATTCGCGTTGATTATCGTGGGAGTACGCTGCGTTGAGCCGCTTTGGCCAGACCGGCGAGGCCATGGAACGGGCGCACCGCGGACAGGCTGCAGCTGTCGGCGCGGAGCGCGTGCTGGCGCACGCGCTCCGCTGTCGCCTTCGGCGGACCACGCGGCAGGCCGCAACCGCTCTCGTCTTCGGCGTCGCGGGCTGCAGCGCCCTCCTTCTCGCTTTCACTGTTCTGCCGCTGTGCCGCCTTCTGCCGGACACCCGGGAAGCCCGGGATGCTCGCGCCCAGCGGATCATTCACCACGGCTACGGCCTCCTCCTCGGCTTCATGTCCCTCCTCGGTCTCACTCAGATCCGCTACGAAGGCTTCGAGCGACTTCGCACCCCCGGGGCCCACCTCGTCGTTGCCAATCACCCCTCCCTGATCGACTTTGGGATCGTGATCGCTCAGCTTCCACAGGTGGATTGCATCGTGGCCGAGGCTTGGGCACGGAACTTCTGGCTCGGACGCGTCGCTCGGGCGGCGGGCTACGTCGTGAACTCGCGAGGGGCTGCCGCCGTCGATGAATGCGTGGTCCGATTGCGGGCCGGTAGGACCGTGCTCTTGTTCCCGGAGGGGACACGTTCACCGCAGGCGGGCTTGTGGCCCTTTCGCAGAGGGGCGGCCCATGTGGCGCTGCGCAGCGGCTGTGACGTCGAGCTCGTGACGATCCACCTTGACCCGCCGGTACTGATGAAGGGTCAGCCATGGTGGGACGTGCCGGACCGGAGGGTCGAGTACTTCGCGCGGGTGGAGCCGCCGGTTCGCGTCAAAGATCGTGCTTGGGAGGGGAAGTCCGACGTGCTCGCGGCCCGGCGGATCACAGCCGCGGTCCGCACGCGGATGATCGAGGGGTTAAATCGTGGACCAGTTCGGTGATCTCGAGACGGAGATCAAGCAGCTCATCATCGATGCCCTCATGCTGGAGGACATCCAAGCCGCGGACATCGACAGCGAGGCGCCGCTGTTCATCGAGGGGCTCGGCCTCGACTCGATCGACGCTCTCGAGCTCGCGATGGCTCTCCAAGACCGATTTGGCGTGCAGATTCAGGACGACCCGGACGAGAACCGCGAGATTTTCGCGTCGGTGAAAAGCCTGGCCGCGTTCGTGACAGCGAACCGGCCCGCATAGGCTGGAGCGGGAGGTCGGGGTTGAGGCGCGGCGAAATCTTTGACCAAATCAGGAAGATCCTGCAGAGGGAGTTCGCACTGGACGAGCAGTTGGTCGTCCCGGACGCGCGCCTGCAGGAGGACCTCGATCTCGACAGCCTCGACGCCGTCGTCCTCGCAATCCAGCTCGAAGAGGCGACGGGGCTCATCGTCGAGGAGGATCGCCTCAAGGAGATCCGCACCGTCAAGGAAATCGCGGATCTGGTGGAAGAACTGTTCGAGCGCGAGCAGGCGCATATCGCACGGTCGTGAACCTCACCACGCTGCTCCGCGATGGTCGACCGGCGCACTCCCTCGTCGCGTTTGCGCAGGAGGCACACTTCTCCTTCGAACAGTTCGACGCGCAGGTTCGAGCGCTCGCCGCAGCGCTGGCGTCCCCGCGGAGCGAGGCGAGGTCGGCTCCGGAGGGCGGTGCGAGCCGCGAGCGCTGGATCCTCCAGACTTCTGACAGCTATTGCTTCGCCGTGGGTCTTTTCGCGCTCTGGCACCACGGCGGCGTCGCGGTGCTTCCACCCAACGCCGCTCCGGGAACGCTCGCAAGGCTCGCCGCGGAGGTTGCGGGGGCGATCTCGGATCGCCTGGACCTGCTTCCCGGTCGTGTGCTGCACCCGCTGCGACCTGCGGTCGCAACCGCGCCTCCGTTGCCTGTCCCGCTCGAGTCTCTCTCGGCCTCGCAGCCCGCAGTCGAGCTGTTCACCTCGGGCACCACGGGCGACAGCAAAGTGGTGGAGAAGGTACTCCGCCATCTCGACGACGAGGTGCAGGCGCTTGAGGCCTGCTTCGGCGCGCTCTGCGCAGACGCTTCCGTCTTCGCCACGGCGTCCCACCAGCACCTCTATGGTCTGCTCTTCCGCGTCCTCTGGCCGCTCGCTGCCAGCCGACCTTTCCGCGCCGAGACGTACCTCCATCCGGCCGAGCTGGTCCCGCGCATGATGCGGACGAGTAACTGCGTGCTCATCGGCACTCCCGCGCACCTGCGACGCATGCGGGACATGCCTGGTCTCGAGAAGCTGCGGGGCGTGTGTCGCTGTGTCTTCTCTTCGGGCGGACCGCTCGACGAGCAGACGGCCGACGCGCTGGCCGGCGCACTCGGCGAGGCGCCGATCGAGATCTTCGGTTCAACCGAGACCGGCGGCGTCGCCATGCGCCAGCAAAAGCCAGGACCCGGGCGCCTTGCCTTCACACCGCTCCCCGGCGTTGCCGTCGAGCGGGCACCGAACGGCTGCGCCCGCATCCGCTCGCCCTTTGTCAGTGCGAATGACGCACAGACTCCGTTCACGATGGGCGATCACATCGCGCTCCAGCAGGATGGACGTTTCTTGCTCGAGGGCCGTGCGGACCGGGTGGTCAAGGTCGGAGAGAAGCGGCTCTCGCTTCCCGACATGGAGCAAGCGCTGCGGCGCCATCCCTGGGTATCCGAAGTCGCCCTCATCCCTCTTGGCAAAGGCCCGCACGTCCGTGTGGGGGCGGTCATCGTGCCGAGCGAGGAAGGCCGATCCACGCTTTCCCGCGAGGGCCGCCGCGCCGTCTCCTTGGCCCTTGGATCGAGCCTCGAACTCGACTTCGACCGTGTGCTCCTGCCGCGTGCACATCGCTACGTGGACGCCCTCCCGAGCGACGAGCGCGGGAAGGCGAACCTTTCGGCGCTGGGAGAACTGTTCGCGAGAGGCGATGACGCGCCAGTCACCGAACCCGAGATCGTAAGCGAGCTACGCAGCACCCGTCGGCTCGAGCGCGCGCTCCGCGTGCCTGCAGACTTGGCCTTCCTGGAAGGCCATTTTCCGGGCTTCCCCGTCGTTCCCGGCGTGGTTCAGCTCCGCTGGGCGCTCCGCCTCGCGGCCGAGCTGCTGGAGCATGAGCCTCGACTTGCCTGCGTCGAGGCCCTGAAATTCAGAGAACTTCTGCGCCCCGGGGATATTTTCCGCGCCGCCGTCGAGCTCTCCGCCACGGGCGACGCGTTCGAGTTCCGCCTCTGGAGCGACGACCCGGCGACAGCGCGCGTCTTCTCGACGGGACGCTGTGTGCTGCGCCGCAAGCCGGGGGACGCGTGAACCCCTGCCTGCTGATTCCGATCTTCGACCACAAGGACACGATCCGCAGTGTGCTCCAGTCGGTCGAGGCGCTGGGGCTGCCTTGTCTTGTGATCAACGACGGCAGCGGCCCGCGAACGCGCGAGGTGCTCGATGCGGTGGCAAAGGAGTTCGCCTGGGTCGAGGTACAGCACCATCTCGTGAACCACGGCAAGGGCGTCGCCCTGCGCCACGGCTACCGACTCGCGGCGGCGCGAGGCTTCAGCCACGTCCTGCAGTTCGATGCCGATGGGCAGCATGACACACGAGATGCCCCCCGCTTCCTCGAGGCGGCGCGGTGCGACCCCGATGCGATGGTGCTTGGCCAGCCCGTGTTTGACGCGACGGCTCCGCGCTCCCGGATCTGGAGCCGCAAGCTCTCCATCGGCCTGGTCTGGCTGGCGACTCTGTCCCGGCAGGTGCGCGACCCGCTGTGCGGCTTCCGCTGTCTCCCCCTTGGGCCCACGCTGCACGTGATCGAGCGCACGGCGACGGGCGACCGCATGGATTTCGATCCGGAGCTCGCGGTCCGCCTGGTCTGGGAGGGTACGCGGGTGGTGAACGTGCCGACACGCGTTCGCTACTTCGCCGATGGCCTCTCGCACTTCGACGTCGTGTGGGACGATGTACGGCTTGCCTCGCTCTACACCCGCCTGACCGTGCGCATGCTCGCGAGCCTTCCGGCCGTTCTCGTGCGCCGACTTCGCGGGCAGGGCACCTGGGGGCGGTTTTGAGCAGCCGCGGCGGCTGGGCGACGACGGCAGAGCGCGGCTCGATGCTCGCGCTCGGCACGATGCGCGCCTGCTACCGGCTGCTGGGCCGGCGCGTCAGCATCGCCATGCTGATGCCCATTGCCGCGTACTTCTTCCTAACGAGTGCGCGCTCCCGCCGCGCGTCGCGCGACTATCTTGAGACGTTGTGGGCGATGCCGGAGGGACGCAAAGCGTTGGGGCGGCGTCCGCGCTGGTGGCACGTTCTGCGCCATCACTTTGAGTTCTCGATCAATCTCCTCGATCGCATGGTGATCTGGCAGGGGGACTCGCACCACGTGCAGATCGAACATGAGGGGAGCGCACATATGTTTCGCCTCGCGCGGGAGAAGCGCGGCGCGATTCTGCTCGGCGCGCACCTTGGCAGCTTTGACCTGCTGCGCCTGATCTGCGCCCAAAGCGGCATCACTGTAAACGTGCTGATGTTCACTGCGCACGCGGAGGTGATCAACCGCTTCTTCGCGAAGCTAAATCCACAATCCCGCGTGCACGTGATTGCTTTTGATCCGAACTCGGTCGCGTCGATCTTCGAGATCAAGGGCTGCCTCGACCGCGGCGAGCTCGTGGGAATCCTGGGTGACCGACTCTGGCAGCGACAGAAGGGACGAACGGTGGTCGCGAACTTCCTCGGTCGTCCGGCCCTGCTGCCGCTCGGACCCTTCCTGCTCCAGACCCTTCTCGGCTGTCCGATGCTGCTGTCGTTGTGCGTGCGCACGGGTCCTGATCACTACCGCGCCATCGCACGCCCGTTCGCAGAGGTCGGCGCCGTGCCGCGCGCGGAGCGCGTCAAGCGGGCCCGGGAACTCGCACAGGCCTATGCGAAGCTGCTCGAGGAGTACTGCCTGCGGTCGCCGTACCAGTGGTTCAACTTCTTCGACTTCTGGGAAGCCGAAGAGCGCAGCCGGCCATGAGCCTCTTCCCCCCGACCCGCGAGCTCCTGCCGCACGGAGGCGGGATGGCCTTGCTCGGATCCGTGCTCGACCACGGGCCCACCCATACGGTCTGCTCCGTGGATTGTGCGCAGAGCGAACTGTTCCGGGAATCGGACGGCAGTGTTCCCGCCTGGCTCGCCATCGAATACATGGCACAGTGTATTGGTGCCCATGCGGGTCTCGAGAAACACGCGCGCGGCGAAGGACCCAATGTGGGGTTTTTCGTGGGGTCGCGCCGTATCGTGCTCCACGCCGACCACTTCGCGCCGGGCGAGCGCGTGCGGGTCCGTGCCGATGCCCTCCGCAGAGGCGGAGGTCTTGTCGTCTTTGCCTGCCGGGTGGAGCGCGAAGCGGACGCCGCCGTTCTCGCGGAAGGTCAGGTCAGCGTGTTTGAGCCCCGCAATCCCCAAGCACGTTTCGGCGGCCCGCAGCCGTGAGCGAGGGCAGGCCCGCGGCGCGCGACGCTGCCGGGCACGCGATGAAATGCCCCTTCGCCTTCGGCGGGATTCACACGTCGCGGATCCCGCACTGCCTCGCCTGAGCCGGAAAAGGAGCCCCCATGGCGTACGATCCCTTCGCGCGCGGTCCCCACGCTGTCGGCGTGCGCACCGCCGAGCTGCATGACCGCGGGCGCAACCGCACGTTTCCCATCGAGATCTGGTACCCAGCGCGTGGTCTTCAGGCAGGCCACGACCTCAGCGATCCGACGCGCGATCGCTACAGCGTCCTTCCCGCATTCCCGCCCGTCACACAGGACGCCGTACGCGACACCGAGCCCGCCGCAGGGAGTTTCCCGCTGGTCGCGTTCTCCCATGGCTTTGGCGGACACCGTCGCCAGAGCACCTTCCTATGCACCCACCTCGCGAGCCACGGCTATGTCGTGGCCTCGCCGGACCACGTCGGCAATACCGTCATCGACACGATGCAGACGATGATGGACGTGCTGGCCGGAAAACCGATGCCAGAGATGGAAGTCATGCTGCAGGGGTTCGTCACTGCGCGCCCGGCCGATATCACGTTCTTGCTCGATCGTATGTTGGAAGGGAGCGCGGGCGACCTGGCGGACCAGATCGATGGGTCGCGTGTGGGCATGACTGGCCATAGCTTCGGCGGCTGGACCACGCTCATGGCTGTGGCGCGCGATTCGCGCATCGGCGCCGCGCTGCCGCTCGCCCCCGCCGGAGGCCGCTCGGCCTTGTCTCCGGACGCCCTGCGTGGCACACCCGACTTCGCATGGGGCCGCAGCGTGCCGACGCTCTATCTGGTCGCGGAGCGGGACACGCTGCTCCCCCTCGACGGCATGCACGAGCTCCTCGCCCGCACACCCGATCCCCGGCGCCTCGCAGTGCTCAAGAATGCCGACCATATGCACTTCTGCGATCGCGTGGAAGAGACCCACGAACTGTTCCGGCTGTTGCCCCCGATTGGCCAGTTTGCCGAGATCGTGAAGCAAATCCCGCCCGTCGCCGAGCTGTGTCCTGGCGCTCACGCCTATGACTTCGTGCGAGGCCTCGGTCTTGCACACATGGACGCGGCGTTGAAGCAGCATGCGGAGGCCGAGCGACTTTTGGCGGGCGATCTCGAGACGCTGCTCGCCGAACGCGGTGTTGCGATCGAGGTGTCCTAATCCCGCAGGGAGCGCTCGCGTTCCCCCGCCGGCGGTGGCTCGCTCCGCGGCCAAGCGGAGATCGGGCGGACGCCTAGGCGCGTGCGGCTGCGCCGGGAGCGCGAGGCCGCGGACAACTCCTCGTGTGCGAGTTGCGATCGAACGCTTCGAGATCCAGGTCGACCCCGACGGGACAGTGATCGGAACCCCCCACGTGAGGGTGAATGAAGGCGCCGCGCACAAACGGCATCGCAGCCGCCGAGGCCAGAATGTAGTCGATGCGCCAGCCCACATTCTTCGCGCGCACACCAAAACGCTGGCTCCACCAGGTGTAGTGGCCGGGGCCGCTCTCGAAGTGGCGAAAGGTGTCTACCCACCCCGCCGCGAGCCAACGGTCCAGCTCGGCACGCTCCTCGGGAAGAAAGCCACTTGTCGTTTGGTTGGCGCGCGGTCGCGCGAGGTCGATTTCACAGTGTGCGGTGTTGAAATCACCCATCACGAGCAAGCGCTTTCCGCTTCTGCGAAGGTGCTCGAGTCGCTCAAAGAGGGCGCGGTAGAAAGCGAGCTTGTACGGCACTCGGCTGTTGTCGCGGTGCCTCCCGCTGCCTTTGGGAAAGTACACGTTGGCCACCGCCAGCCGACCGAAATGGGCGACCTGGAGCCGGCCCTCGCAGTCGAAGCGCGGCTCGCCAAGACTTGTGTCGATGCGGTCGGGGAGGCGCCGGGCGAAGAGAGCGACGCCGCTGTAGCCGAGGCGCTGCGCGGGCTGGAACGCGGCATGGAAGCCGAGAGGTGCGCGGAGCGGAGGCCGCAGGTCGGTAGCGAGGGCCCGCAGCTCCTGGATGCCGACCACATCCGCGCCGCTCCTCGTGAGCCAAGCGAGGAAGCCCTTGCTCGCACAGGCGCGCAGCCCGTTCACATTCCACGAGAGGATGCGCGCGACGCCGCGCCCCTTGCCGGGAGTGCCACCGAACTTGCGAAGGCTGTGCTTCACTCGGCCTTGAGCATACGAAAATGCGAGGGGGTGGAGTGAGCGAGCGCAAGAAGGGAACCACGATCGCCGGTCGGAAGCTGCGCCCTGAGAGTCTCATGATGAGCTACGGCTACGACCCGAAGCTCTCCGAAGGCGCGGTCAAGAGCCCGATCTTCCAGACCTCGACTTTCGTCTTTGAAACTGCGGAGGCGGGCAAGGCGTTCTTTGAGGTCGCCTATGGCCTGCGCGAGCAGGGCCAAGGCGAAGCTCTCGGGCTCATCTACAGCCGGCTCAACAACCCGGATCTCGAGATTCTCGAAGACCGCTTGACCCTGTGGGACGATGCGGAAGCGTGCGCCGTCTTCCAGAGCGGCATGGCCGCCATCGCCACGGCGCTCCTGGCCTATGTGCGGCCGGGCGACGTGCTCTTGCACAGCGAGCCCCTCTACGGCGGCAGCGATCACTTGCTAAAGCGTTTTTTTCCCCAGCTCGGCGTCGAGCCCGTAGGCTTCCTCGCCGGCGCGGCGCCCGACGAGCTGGAAGCGTCGCTGCGCGAGCGTGTCGGCGGTCGTCGTGTCGCAGCCGTGCTGATCGAGACCCCCGCCAACCCCACCAACGCCCTCGTCGACATCGCCTCGGTGGCGTCCTTCGCGACGCGCATCGGTCGGCCCGGTCACTCCCCGGTGGTGATGGTCGACAACACATTTCTCGGCCCGCTCTGGCAGCATCCTCTCGAGCACGGGGCCGACCTCGTTCTGTACTCCGCGACCAAGTTCCTGGGAGGTCACAGCGACGTCATCGCAGGCGCCTGCCTGGGAAGGCAGCAAGTCCTCGCGCCGGTTCGCGCATTGCGCACGTTTCTTGGCACGATGGCCGACCCATGGACGGGTTGGCTGCTCCTAAGGAGTCTTGAAACGCTCGCGATGCGCATGACGGCGCAGATGAAGAACGCGCGAAACGTGGCCGAGTTCCTGAACAATCACCCGAAGGTGCGCCGCGTCTACTACCTCGACCTCCTGCGCTCGGAGGATCCCACCTACGCGGTCTATCGGCGTCAGTGCCTTGCGCCGGGGTCGGTGATCTCGTTCGATCTGGAGGGCGGCGAGGCCGAGGCGTTCCGGTTCCTCGACCACCTGCAGCTCGTGAAGCTTGCCGTGAGCCTTGGGGGCACCGAATCCCTGGCCGAGCACCCCGCTACCATGACGCACGCCGACGTTCCGGTAGGCGAGCAGCGCCGCATGGGAATGGGTCCAGCGATGGTGCGGCTCTCGGTCGGGGTCGAGCACTACGAGGACATCATCACCGACCTTGGACAGGCCTTGGAGGCCGTGTAGAGGAGAGCGAGGCGGATGGGAGAAATCGCCAAGGGGCTCATGCTCCTCGGTCTTCTGCTCCTTGGGCTGGGTGCCCTGCTCGCCCTCTCCCCGCACGTGCCTTGGCTCGGGCGGCTTCCCGGCGACATTCGGATCGAGCGCCCCAGCGGGAGCTTTTACTTCCCCATCACGACCTGTCTCGTGATCAGCGTCGTGCTTTCGATTCTCGCGCATCTTTTCTCCCGGCTGCGCTGAGGCTTGTCCGCGCGGGCGAACGCTCGCGCGCCGCGAGCCTGGGCACGACTTCAAAGCTGGGGAAGGGGAGCTCTTGCGCTTTACCGCCGGTGCCAGCGGAAGGTGCGCGGTCCGACACCGAGTTCCAGCCTGGGCGTGCGCTCGCAGTGGAGCCAGCGCACGAACTCAAGTGCCTGGGGCCAGGCCAGGTCCGGCCTCGCGCCGCCGGCGCCCCTTTCTTTTGTGCCCGGGACGAGCTCGAAACCAAGCTTCGTACCTTCGCCCTCGCGCGAAAGCAGCAGTGCCACGGCGTACGCTGCCTCGGACTCGTCGAGCAGCGGCGCGAAAAGCGGCGCGATTGCGACGTCTCCCATCACGACCAAGACCGAGCGCGTGGGTTCTCGCTCAAGATGCGTGAGCGCCTCCAGAAATGCGGAAGCGAAAGTGTCGCGCTCGCCAGAGAGGGAGCTCGAAGCTTGGCGATTGCCGGAGGCAATGGAGAAGAGCCCGGCCTGCGCATTGTGAACCGTGTGTGTGAACTTCGCGGGCGAGAGGGGCTGCCCCTTCGCGATGGCTTCAAAGAGCGGGAACGATTCCTTGTTCTCACCGTGGCGCGAGGCAAATACCGTGCGCACCTCGGATCTTTCTTCCGCCGGGCAACCCTCGAAAGCGACCTGGAGCATGGCCCGGCTGAGCGCTGTGCAGCGGCGGCGCAGCAGGGGGGGCAGGAAACGGGCCTCCGGGCTGCCCTCGCAGCCAATGGGCCGGGGCTCTTTGGCCCAAGCCTGCCACGCCTCGGCGTCCGCCAGGCCCGGGGCCCAGGCCGCCCAGCGGCGCATCGAAACACTCAGCACGCGAGCTCCCGCCCCAAAACGAGGGCGCAGTTGTTGCCCCCGAAGCCAAACGAGTTGGTGAGCAGATGGACCCTACCCTCCACGCGCGCCCGCTCGCCCTTGTCCACCAGGCGAAGCCGAGCCAGGGCGGTGTCGCGGCGACCGTCCCAGACGTGGGGCAGGAGCGCAACATGACCTTCGCTCGCGCGGGCCAGCATCATCCAGCAGAAGCCGGCCTCCATCGCCCCCGCGGCGCCAAGCGTGTGACCGACGAGGGCCTTGGTCGAGCTCGTCGGGACCTCCTCTCCGAAGACCCGGACCACCGCTGCGCTCTCCATGGCGTCGTTGAGAGGGGTGCCCGTCCCGTGCAAATTCACGTACGTGATGTCCGCAGGCGCAAGGCCCGCATCGCGCAGTGCCCCGCGCATCGCACTCTCGGCTCCCCCGCCCGCAGGATCCGGCGCGGACATGTGGTGCGCTTCGCTCGACTCGCCGACCCCCTCGAGCTGGATGCCCCCCTCTTCGCGGGTCACCAGCAGGATCGCCGAGCCCTCGCCGAGCGTGAGGCCCTTGCGGTTCGCGCTCATCGGATTCGGCAGCTCATCGCTCACCGCCTGAAGGGCGCAGAAGCCGTTCGTCGTGAGGCCGCAGAGCGTGTCGGTCGCGCCCGCCACCACGGCGTCGCACACGCCAAGGGCGAGCAAAGAGCGCGCCGAAGCGAGAGCGCGCGCACCTGACGAGCACGCGGTCGAGAGCGTGTAGACGGGTCCTTCACTGCCGAGATAGGCGGCGACGAAGCCTGCGGCGCCGCCGAACTCGAGCTGGGGATAGTCGAACCCCGGCGCGAGAACGCCATGCGCGGCGTTGTGACGCAGTGCCGCCTCTGCATCGGACACGCCCGAGGTGCTGGTCCCCATCACGACGCCCACGCGGCCACGCCCGACCTCGCCGATCACCGCCTCAAGCTCTGCTTCGAGCGCAAATAGCGCCGCAAGCGAGAGCGCATTGTTGCGACAGCGGTAGCGACGCAGCGTCGTCGGGATCTCGGGGAGCGGGCTGCGGACCTCCCCTACCAACAGGCTGCGACCGGGCACGAGGTCCTCTCGCCGCGTGAGACGGGATTGGTCCCCCGCGAGCAGGCCTTGCCAAATTTCATCCGGTCGCGCGCCCAGGGCGTTCACCATGCCGAGGGCCCGCAGCCTGCAGGGCGCGTGCGCTCCCATGCGCTTCCTCGCGTGCAAGGTGGGCGACGCCAAGATACCGTATTGGCGTGGGATCCCAGTCCGCCCACAGCAAGCTTGACGTGGCTATCCTAGGCGGGGGGCTGGCCGGGAGCTTTCTCGCCCGCCAGCTGCGGCGCACGGTTCCCGAGCTGCGGATCGGCCTGTTTGAGAAGTCGACCGAACGCTCCTACAAGGTGGGGGAGTCGACGGTCGAGATCGCGAGCACCTATCTCACGCGCCGGCTCGGCCTCTCGAGCTACCTCTACCACGAACATCTGCCAAAGAACGGCCTGCGCTACTTCTTTGATGGACCTGGTCGCGACGCTGCGCTCCCCGAGATGAGCGAGGTCGGGACCGTAAACCTGCCGTTCCATCCCGCGTTCCAAATCGATCGCGCCCGCATGGAGGCGGACCTGCTCGCGGGCAACGCCGAAGCGGGTGTGGAGGTCCGCGTCGGCGCCCGTGTAAAGGCCGTCTCACTCGGCGAGGCCGGGGCGCCTCATCGCTTCGAGGTGATCGAGAACGGGCGCACGACGAGGCACGAGGCGCGCTGGCTGATTGACGCGACGGGGCGCACAAGCCTGCTTGCCAAGCTGAAGGGCCTGCGCACTCCGGAGAGCGAACACTGTCTTTCCGCGGCTTGGAGCCGCTTCGAGCGCGTCGCCGACGTGGACGAGATGGGCTCCGCCGCGTGGCGCGCGCGTGTGCGCTACACCTCGCGCGGGCTCTCGACCCTCCATTTTTGCTACCCCGGCTACTGGATCTGGGTGATCCCCCTGCGCAACGGGCTCACCAGCATCGGTGTCACCGGGGGCAAGGACATCGTCGATTCGGGCGTCCGATGCCAGGGAGGCCTGCGCGCGTTCCTGGAGAGGCACCGGGCCGTGGGCTCGCTGCTCGCGGAGGCCAAGCTCGTCGACTTCGGCGGCTATGCCCAGATCGCATATGGCACTCGGCAGTTCTTTGACGTCGACCGCTGGGCCGTGACCGGTGAGGCCGCCGCCGCGCAAGACCCGCTTTACAGCCCCGGCATCGACTTCATCGCCCTCGAGAACGACTTCTTGACCGACCTGATCCAGCGGGAGGTCGGCGGCGAGAGCGAGGCCGAGCGGGCGGAGCGGACTGCGCTGTACAACCGGTTTATGCTCTTCCGCCACGAGGCGACCATGCGGCTGTACCGTGGCCTGTACGGCGTCCTCGGGAGTTACGAGATCATGCGCATGAAGTGGGATCTCGACGTCGGCTCCTACTACAACATGTGGGTCGCGGCGTACATGCAGGACATGCATCTTGACCCGACGTTCCTGGAACAGCAGCTGTCCTGGCAGCCTTTTTTGCTCCAAGGCCTTACCAACTTCGCGCGTCTGTTCCGGGGCGTGGAGGCGCACCTGCGCGAACGCGGCGCCCTCCAACGCGCCAATCGGGGTCGCTTCTCCTCGGGTCTCGAGAACATCGATTTCGTCGAGGAGGTCGGCCTGCCGCGCACACGGCGCAAGATGCTGAAAAAGGCCGGTGAGCTCTTCAACGTCGTGCGCCAGCGCGCGCTGGATCTGCTGGAGGTCTCTCCCGCGGCTCGGGTGCGCGCGCCGCTCGCGCTCTCCGCCTTCCTCTCTGACCGTCCTCTCGCGTAGCAGGCTTGCCGTCCGTGTGGAACGCCAGCCTCAAGCCCTCGCGCCTTCAGATCGTCATCGGCGTCGGCGTGACCGCACTGATCCTCGCCTCGCCGCTTTTGCTCCGGCCCGCGACCGAGCGCGTCGGTCCCCGCGCCGTCGCAGTCTTTACCCTCGTCGGGGCGGTGCTCGCTCTGCTCGCCCGGAACTCCCGGCACGGGGCCGGCTTTGGCTTCGGCAGCGCGCAGCTGAGCGGCGTCGGGCTCTTGGCGGGACTCGCCGTGGTGAGCGGCCGGCGCATCTTTCTCCTGTTGCTGCCCGCCCTGGCGTACGCCTACCTGATCTGGATCTTCGCAAGAAGCCTGCAGGAGCCGGTCAGCATCATTGGCCGCGTGGCGCGCCTTGTGGACCCGAAGGCGCCAGACTTCATCGATCCCTACTGCCGCAAGCTCACCGTGGTTTGGTGCGGAGTGTTCGCCGTGAACGTGGCGTGTATCAGCGCCTTCGCCCTCGCCGGGCGCTACGACGCATGGGCATGGTATGCCGGGGCGTTCTCGTACCTTTTCATGGCCGTCGTTCAGGCCGTGGAGTTCGTGGTGCGAAAGGCCTGGTTCCGGCACTACGGAAGGGGACCCTTGGATCGCGTCTTCGAGCGGATCTTTCCGTCGAAGAACACGCCTGCGGGGCGGCGCTCGCTCGCCTACATCCAGCACATGCGCGCACGCATCGCGCGCGGTAAAGACCTCTAGCAGCGCCGCTGCCTAGGATCCGTACTGCTTCGAGTAATCGACGGACAGCCAGCGCTCGGGCCGGATCCGCACGAGGACGCTGGCCGCAGCCTGTTCGCGCGTCGCAGCGACGTACTGATCGCCGATCTCCTGCCCGAGGTAGCGCCGAGCCAGCGGACGCAGATCGCGCTCCAGCTGGGCTGCCTCCATGGAGACGACCGGACCCTCGACGCTCACGTATCGGTAGGGCGGAGCCTCACTCTGCGCGCACAGGCTAAGACGCGAGCCCACGGAAAGGAGGCGGCCTTTGCGCGAAGCGCGATCGGTCACGACGCGCAGATCGCCTCCTGGCTCGTAGGCATACCAGATGGGCACCGTGAGCGGCCCGCGGCCCGGCTCGGCGATCGAGATCACCCCGACGTGGAGGCCGGCGAGAAAGGCCTCGCGCTCCTTCGCGCTCATCGAAAGCACGAGACCCTCCTTGCGTTACTTGTGGATATTGCTTACCCGGCCGTCTTGGAACTGCACGATCATGGTGCTGAAGCGTCCGGTCCAGTAGCGCCAGTCGTTGGACGCGGTACTCGGCGTGGCGTGCTCCGGCGGATAGCCGATCGCCAAGATTACGCCTTCCTTCGTCATGCCCGGAAGCACGCGGCCCTCGCGAATCCCTTGTTGGTCCAGGGAAGAGAGCGCAGCGGCTCGTCCCCGCTCGCACGAGTAGCCGAAGACCCGGTCGACGTTCGCTTGGAAGTCCGGGATCACATGGTGGTGGACGTACTCGAAACGCTGCCCGGTCGCGAGCACCGTGAAGCGCACGACCTTCTTGTCCTGCTCATCGATGCGAACCCGGGTGCATAGGGGAATGAACCCACTCTCCTGGTAGTTCACGTCGAACAGCCGCGTCTTGTCGGGATGCAGGTTCACGAGCGTGTAGCGATCGGCTCCGCTCGGGGTAAGGGGAGGGAGGCTCGAAGCTGCGCGCAGCGAGGTGGGCTTTTGCGCGGCGAGCTTCGGCGGCGCAGGGGGAGCCGGCGGAACGAGAGGCTCGGACGGAACTGCTTTTGCCGGCGGATTCGGAGCTTCCGCGGGCGTGGGCAGCGCAGCCGCTGGAGAAGGTGGCCTTGAGACTGCAGCGGGCGGGGAGGGTGGGGGCTGTACAAGAGCTGCCGCGCGAGGGAGGGAGGGAAGGGCCGGAGGGGCCGCCGCGACTCTCGGCACCGCGGGCGCCGAGGCCGAAGCCTGCGCGCTCTCGCTTGAGATGGCGCCCTCTGGCGCGGGGCGGTGTGCGAGCACAATGTAGACGAGGCACGCGGTGGTGAGGGCGACGATCGCGGCCATCGCGATCATAATCGGCACGGCGCTGCGCAGACTCGCTCCCTTGGGAGCGTCGGGCTGCGTCTTTGCGCTCCACACGAAGCTCGCCTGGGTGCGCGCGGAGACCTCCTGCGGCGCGACGCCAAAAGCGGGCGTTTCCGCCACCGGCACTCCAGCCCGCACTGCCGCGAGCGCCTTCCCCAGCTCGCCCGCGGTCTGAAAGCGTTTGTCCCGATCCTTTTCGAGACAACGCAAGATGACGCGCTCCATGGCGATCGGAATCCCGAGCTCGGGGCGCAGCACGCTCGGACGCTCCGGAAGACCGGAATGGTGCAAGGAGAGGTATCCGATCTCGCTGTCCGAGTGGAAGGGCAGATCGCCGGTCACCATCTCGTAGAGAATGAGCCCGAAGGTATAGAGATCGCTTCGCGGATCGATCTTCTCGCCGCGCTTCAAGCGGCCTGCCTGCTCCGGGGACGCGTAGCGGGGCTTGCCGACAAAGCCGCCCACACGGGTTAGCGTCAGGTCCGCCTCGTTGCCCTCTCCGTCGGTCTGGGCGAAGACAGCGCGGGCGATGCCGAAGTCGATGATCTTCGGCTCTGGTCCCTCGCTCCTCGGCTGGAGCAGGATGTTCTCGGGCGAGAGATCACGGTGGACCACCCCGAGCTCGTGGGCATGGGCAAGCCCCGCGCAGCAGCGGATCCCGATCTCGCAGGCAGCCTCGGTGCCAAGGGGCCCATTCGAGCGGATCATCTTGCCGAGGCTCTCGCCGACCACGTACTCCATCACGAGGTAGTAGTTGCCGTCCTCCACGAAGAAGTCGTGCACGAGGACGAGGTTCGGGTGTCGCAGGCGCACTGCGATCCGAGCCTCCCGCTGGAAGCGCTCGACGGCATGGGGGAGGTTTAGGCTTTCCTTGCGGATCACCTTCACCGCGCGCGGTTCGTGGAGGAGGACGTGCTCCGCGCGGTAGACGGCCCCCATCCCCCCGCGGCCCAAGAGCTCCACGATGCGCAAGTCGCGCACCTGTCGGCCGATCAGCGAATCGACGGGGGGGGAGCCTGCCATCGCGGCGGGATTCTAAGACGGGGGCCCTAGAAACATCAAACGGTCACTTGGCGAAGTCAAAGGCGTAGCGCAGGCGTAGAAAGACCCGGCTCGGCCGGCCAGGGCGCACATCGGGCACACAGCTTCCCGCCTCAGGAACAGGCAAGACCGTGGGTACCACCTCGCACTCGTTGCGGTGGGCGTACTGGCCGAAGAGCCCGCTGCTCGGCCCCGTAAAGAGATCGAGGCCCGCCGTGAGCGCGAGGCGGTCGGTCACCTTCCACTCGACCGCGGGCCGCAGGATCGCGTCGTGCTCGTTCACGCCGTAGAGCACGAAGAGCTGGGGAAAGACCGTCTCGTTGCGCAGATTGAAGCGCAAAAGCAAGGTGAAGAACGTCTGCCAGGCATCGAGCGGCATCGTCTTTTCGTGACCCAGCACTACCGCCTCGATCCACTGCACGTTGGCGAAGAGCCGGTCCCAGCCGGTCCAGTCAACGCCGATCACGGTATGCAGATCGGAGCGCTGGACGAAGCCGCTTGGGTTCGAAAGGTCATCCACCACGAAGGAGCGCCCGAAAGCAAGGGTGCCCTCGCCCCAGATCGTGAAGCTGCCCGTCGCCGTGGAGAACGACCCACCAAGGGTGCGCACGCGCACGTGCTCGGCGCGCAGAATGTTGAGGGGAACCGTGCCAAGGCCCGCCACAGGGATGTACTCGATGCGGCGATCCCAGGTCTGCGCGGGGTCGTAGCCGTCATGAAAATAGAGTCCGAGATCGACCCCGCGCACGGTGCGGGCGAGCCGGAATCCGTAGGCCACGGTCCCGAGCTGCCAGCTCGGGGGCTTGATTTCTGGCTGCTGGTTCACCGCCGCAAAGGGCGGAGTCACAAGGGGTGGGGCGAAGATCGTCGCAAAGCTTGGCAAGAAACCGGGGAGCAGCGGATTGAGCGCGAACTCGCTGGTCGAAGCGGGCAGCTGGTTGGGCTCGAATGTGGGGAAGACGATCGTCTGGAGCGTCCAGCCGGCAAGCCAACTCTCGACGTTTAGACCGACGAGCGGTGTTCGGGCGTTGTCAAAGTCATCGAGGATGAACTCACGAAAGTCCTGCGCGTTCACGATGTCGAGGATGCGCAGGCCGAGCGACTGTCCCCAGACGACCTGCTGCTCCCCGAGGCGCACGTCCACGCGCGCCGGCCCGACATGGCCGCTCCAGTCGAGGGTGAGCTCGCGCAGCTCCGCCTCGACGTGACGGCTGTCGCCAATCTGCCAGCGGTTTACCGGCTTGTCGGGGAACTCGTGGCCACGTCCCACGAGGTACGCGAGCGGGTCGTAGAGCAGCCAGCCGCTTGCGCGCACGCGGAGCGAGTCGGTGAGCCGGCCCTCGAGGTCGAGGAACAGGCGATTTTGGGACTTTTGGAAGGTCAGGGGGGTCCGCACGCGGAACGCGGTGTCGCTCTCGAGATAGCCCGTCACGCGCAGGCGGGGTTCGGCGGGGACGACCGCGTCGTCGCCGCGCGCTGCCGCGGGAGAAACGGCAGCGATGGCGAGCGACGCCGCCGCCAGAAGCCGCGCGCCGCTGCGCACTGCCACGGTCCTACGGGACTCCCGCACGCATCGCGTTCTCCGTGAACAGGTCCTCCCCCAGCGCATGGTCGTAAGCGACTTGGTCAATCTCCACGCGCGTGCGGTGACCCGAGCGCGCATTGCTCATGTCGAGGCTCTCCCAGGTCCAGATCCCCTGTACTTCGCGCCAGCGTACCTCGAGCGTCTTTTCAAGCTCACCCGAAGGCGCGAAGTACTCGATCCGAGGGATCGTCCAGGTGCTCGCGTTCACAAAGACCACGCGCTTTTGATAGGGCGCCGGCTTCCTTCGCGGTGTCGACTCGACCACGTAGTAGCGCTCGCCATCGCGCTCCTCGCTGCGCAGCAGGCGGTGCTCATCCGCTTCTACCAGGCGATCGGCGAGGTCATCGTAGGAGAAGTCGGTGCCGACGAACGAGGAGCCGCGGTCGCCGACCGCGATGCGCCGGACTTTGCGCAGCGCCGGCAGATAGATCCACTGATCATCGTCCTCAGCGGGATCGTTCGCGCTCCAGCTGAGGAAGGCGGTGTCCTTCACATCGGGCGGCTGCTCAAAGATGAGGAGGCGCTGGCTGTGGAGCTTGCCGCTGCCCGTTCCCCGCGCGTCGCGCCAGTAGTTGCGCGTCTCGCGCACCCGCTCCGAGCCGTCGGAAGCGAGGAGATGCCAGACCGCGCGGGCGGTCTGGGTCTTCCCGCGCGGGCGCGCATCCACGCGCCGCATCACTTCTTCGCCGCTCGGGGCCGACTCATCCCCGCGCGCCGCTCCTGCCAGCGCGCCACACACGAGCGCGACGGCGAAAAACCCCCTTATCCAGCGAGCCATCCCCAGCCTCCCCCCACGCGGGCGCAGCCTAGCAAGCCGCCGCCGGGATGCGTCGAGCTTGGCTCGGCACACAGACGAGCGGCGGGGGACTAGGGCGTAGGAGTTTGGGCCGGAGCGACTCGGCTGAGCAGCCGTTCGCGCTCGGCAGGCGGGAGGCTTTGGAAGTGACCCCATTGCGCGCGCAGCCGTTGGCGCTCCTCGGGAGGAAGCGCCTTCCACCGCTCGGTGTTGCGGTGAAAACTCTGGCGCTCCTGCGGCGTCATCGCCTGGAGCTCGTGCAGGTGCTGGCGCACGGCCTCTTGCTGTACGGGCGGGAGGGCCCGGAAGCGCTGGAGTCGCGCCGAGAGCTGCTGGCGCTGCTCCGCCGAGAGGTTCGCAACGCGCTGGCGGATGGCCTCGCGGCGCTCGGCCGTGAGCGGCCTTGCCGGCTCACGCAGGCCCGGCCTCTCCAGCGGCGGGGGGGTGCCCGCGCCTGCGGCCGGGGGGTGGCCCGCACCCGCAGCGGGAGGGTTGGCCGCGCCCGGAGAGGGAGGGCGGCCCGCGCCGCCTGGGGTGTTGTTGCCCTCTTTGCGCATTTCCTCCCGCAGGCGGGCCTTTTCCTCGGGCGGAAGGCTGCGCCAGCGTTCCCCATAGCGCTGCCGCAGCTGCTGGCGCTCCTCCGGGGTCGCCTTGCGCCAGCGTTGCACCGCGCGCTGGCGCTCGGCGGGCGTGAGGGCATGCGGGTGCGCGTGGGGCGGCGGCGGAGCGCCGGTCTTGGCAGCCCGAGCGGACTCCGCCTCGCTGCCTGCAAGCAGCAGACAAGCGAGCAGAAGCGCCCGGACGAGCCCCACGAGGAGGTGCCTGCTCATCCGCTACCCGCTCCGTCCTCGGCCTTCTGAAGGCGCTCGAGCAGGTCAAGTTTCTGGATCACCTCAAAGTCTTCCAGCATGTCGAGGTGTGAGGCGAGTTCGATGTCTTCCTCGTCCGTGGCCGCGAGGTCAATCTCGGGCTCGGCGCTCGGCAGGGGCGGTGCCACCCGTTCGGGCTGGGGAGCGGGCGGTCGTGGCCGTGCCGGTACGGGCTTTGCGGCGGGCAGCTCGGCCACGGCTTCGGGCACACGAGGCACTGCCGGGGACTCCTCCAGCGGGGCCGGCGCAGGCGGCGGCGCCGGCGGGGTCTGCGCGATGGGCGGCGGGGGAGCCGGTGCAACCCGCAGGGGCGTGCGGGCTTGGAAAAGGAGTGCAAGCCCGAGGGCCGCCGCAGCCGCGAGGCCCGTGGCGGCCAAGGCGATCCAGCGCCGATTCCTCTGGCGCCGCGGGGAAGCCGGAGTTTGGCGCAGCTTCGGACTCTGCACGCCGGTCTCAGCTTCTCGGGCGAGGCGCGCGCGGAGCTGGGCTTCGACGCGCGCAATCCGCGCGTCCTCTCCCGCCACCGTCGTGCGCAGCGCAGAAACGACCCGCTCGTTTGCGCGGCGCAGCGCCGCAAGCTGCGCCGCGCAGCGTGCGCAGGAGGCGGAATGGGCTTGCACCTGCGCCGCTCGGGCGGGCGGGAGCTCGCCGTCGAGCAGAGCAGAGAGGTCCTCGTCGTAGGGCAGGCAGGTCTCAGGCACGGCTTCCACTTCCCTATTCCCTCCCCGTGAACTTCGCGGCGAGCGTGGCGCGGGCGCGATGCACCAGGGCCTTCACGGACTTTTCCGTGGTCTCGAGGCTCACAGCCACCTCGGCGTAAGACAGTCCTTCCACAGCCGAGAGGACGAGTGCTGCACGCTGGCGCTCGGGCAGCGCGGCAAGCTCGCGTTCGAGCTCCGCGCTTGTGCGCCGCGCATGCGTCACGTCATCCGCCCGGGGCTCGTGACCTTCGAGCACAAGCGGAAGCTCATCGCTCTCCCCTTCGTCCGTGCTGCGGTGTGGAGCACGCCGGCGCGGGCGCCGCAGCTCGTTCAGCGCCAGGTTCGTGGCGATGGTGTAGAGCCAGGTCGAGAAGCGGGCCTCGGGCTGGTAGCGGTCGCGGGCGCGAAAGACCCGGAGGAAAGTTTCCTGCAGCAGGTCCTCCGCGCTCGCCGCGTCGCGCACCATGCGTTCGAGGTACCGCAGCATCGGACCGGCCCAGCGGCGGAACAGTGCGTCGAAGGCCGTCTGGTCCCCGCCCCGGAAGGCCAGCATGAGCTGGACATCGGGGTCTTGGCCAGCGGCCGTGCCTCCCGGTCCCGGGCCGACGCCGCCCGTCTCGGACTCCGGGGGGTCACCATCCTCCGCCATCGCCGTCCCCACACAAAGAGGAAACCCCTCGGGCGCCGCCGGGTTGCGCGGCCGCGGGCCTCCTGGACCCGCCTCTCACGGGGCCGGCAACTCCGCCAGGAACCTCGCGACCTCGGCGTTGAAGGCGTCGGCCTCCTCGATGTTCACGATGTGACCGGCCCGGGCAATCGTCGCCCGGCGGGCCCCCGGCAGCTTGGCTGCCATGACTTCTGCAGCCTGCAGATAGGCTTCGTCCTCCGCGCCCACCACGATGAGGGCGGGCTGGGCAAGACTCGGGAGTTCATCGATTACGCTTGGGGCGGGACCGGCAACACAGCGGCCAAAGTGCGCAACTGCCCGGGCGTCCTGCGCTGCGATGGCCCGGGCTGCGGCCTGCGCGGCGGAGAGCTCACGCCTGCGACCGATCGCCGTTGCCGCCGCCCGGCTCTCGACGAAGGCTTGCATCCCCTCCGCTTCGAGCCGCTCTGCGATGCGCTCGATCTGTGCCGTCCAGCGGGCCTGGGCGTCGGGCTTCTTAAAGCCCGGGCCGCTGTCGATCAGCACGAGGGCGCGGGTCCTCGCGGGATAGGCGAGTGCGAAGTGAAGCGACACGAGACCGCCCAGTGAGAGTCCGCCCACGACCGCCGCTTGGCCCGGCGCCGCCCAGTCGAGCACGCTCGCAAGGTCCGCGACGACGGTCCGCATCGAGAGCGGGGAGTTTTCGGGCGGGGACTCGGACCGACCATGGCCCCGGTAGTCCCACAGAATGACGCGCGCTCCAGCGTGCGCGAGGGGCTCGACTTGGGGACGGAAATTCTCATGGGTAGTGCAGTAGCCGCAGGAGAACACAAGCGGGATGCCCGCGCCGTGTGCTTCCGCATAAAGACGCAAGCCATCGGCCGCGACGACCTCGGCCACTAGGCCGCCGGACCCGGCGATGTCCCGTCCTTTGCGGCTTTCGCGGCCGCCGCGAGCTTTTTGCGCAGGGCGGTCGCCATCTGCTCGATCTGCTCTTGCATCTCTCCGCGGACCGTAAACTCGGGCACGAGCATCTTGGTCCGGCCCTCCATCTCGATCTTGACCCGGGTACCTTGCCCGCGCTCCTCGAAGGTGACGCTTCCCGTAAGCTCCCTCCAGACACGGCCGTCGCATACCTTTTCGAATCGCACGTTGCCGTCGCGTGCAAGATCGAAGTGGAAGGTGGCCGTGCCCTCGCGTCCCAGCGCGCGATAGCGCGTACGGGTGGTTCTGCGGTTGCCCTTTCGAGCGATGATCTCCGTCTCATTCGCGGGGAAGAGGTCGACAAGCGTCGAGTCCTCGGCCAACACCGCGACGGCGTTGGCTCGGGGGGTCTTCACGTCGAACTGCTTTTCGAGATGCATGGGTGCCCTCCTTAGCGGATCTCGACCGCGACGGGCGGCAAGAGGACCGGGCTTCCGGACGGGACGCTCGAGAGCCAGCTCACCACACGGCGCAGCGACGCGGGCAGCTGCGGGAGGAGCGAATCGGACGCCGCGGCGCGGACAGCCGCACCCTCGAGCGCCTCCCGAATCTGCACAGCCAGCGGCTCGGGCGCGGGGAATGCGACGAGCATGACGTCTGCCTCAGGACGCAGGCCGACCTTCTCCTTGGCCTTCATGACCGCGGTGTGGAGGCCGCCAAGCTCGTCCACGAGCCCGACCTCGTGCGCTTGCACCCCAGTCCACACCCTGCCGCGTCCGATCTCGTCCACCCGCTCGGCGCTGAGCTTTCGCCCCTCTGCCACACGGCTCACGAACAGGTCATACACGGCTTTCACCTCGGTCTGCACGAGCGCCCGGGTGTCGGGCTTCAGCGGTTGCGTCGAAAGCAGCAAATCCGCATGCGCACCCCGCGTGAGGGACGCGACGCCAATGCCGAGCTTGTCGAGCAGGCCCCCCACGATTGGGCGCAGCACGAAAACGCCGATCGATCCCGTAAGGGTGGTCGGCTCGGCGACGATCGCGTCCACTCCGCACGCCGCGTAGTAGCCGCCCGAAGCGGCGACATCGGAGAAGGAGGCAATGATCGGCTTGCCCTTGGCGCGCGCCTGCTGGGTCGCGCGCCAGACGATGTCCGAGGCGAGGGGCGAGCCGCCCGGGCTGTCGACCCGGAAGATGATGGCGCGGATGCTGGGATCCTCGGCCGCGTCCTGGAAGGCCCGGGAGACGGTTTCCGCGGCGAGCTGGGGCGAGCCGCGCGAGTTCGACCCGCCTTCCCCGGTCACCACGGCACCAGTCCCGTAGATGAGAGCGAAACTGGCCTCGGGCTTGATTCCAACGCTCTCGGGGCGGATCGCCGCGTACTGCTTTGCCTGGACGAGCGGCCGCTCCCCCTGCATCGCAATCACCTCATCCAGGAAGGCGATGCCGTCGATCAGCTTGCGTTCCTTCATCTCCGCGGGGATCACGGGCGCGGCGTCGATGGCCGCGCTCACCTGCTCCGGGGCGAGTCCGCGGCCCTCGGCCACGGCGCGGACAAAGTTCTGACTGATCGAGTCGAGGAGCGCGTTGGCCATGACCCGGTGCGGCTCCGACATCTCTTTGGCCGCATAGATTTCCGCGGCACTCTTGTACTCGCCGACGCGCTCCACCTCGACCTGCACGCCGAACTTCTCCCACAGCCCGCCAAGAAAGAGGTACTCGGCGGCCATGCCGACAAAGGGCGTGCGCGAGGCGGGCGAGAGATAGACCTGCTCGGCCGCGCTCCCCACGAAGTACTCAAGGTTCGCGCCATAGTCCTCGACTTCGAGATATGCGATCGGGTGGCGGCCCGCAGTCCGCAGGGCCGTGACCGCGTCTCGAATCTCCTGGGCCTTCCCCCAGCCGATGTCGAGCTTGCGCAGGCGCAGCACCACCGCGGCAAGGCGCGCGTCGCGCTCGGCCTTGCGAAGCTCCGAGAGCAGTGCGGCGAGCGGGGTCTTGCGCTCGCCGAACAGACGAGCTGCAAAGGGGACCGAGGGTTCGTCGACGTAGCTGCCCGCGATGTCGAGCAGGAGAACACTGCCCGGCTTCACGGACGGCGCGCTCCAAAGCGACGCAGCGACCGCGACTGCCACGACGACCAGCAGCACCACGAAAAGGCGTCGGAACGCGCGCATCGGTACCCCCTTTCAAGGGCCTAGCGTATCGTACGGAGCCATGGCCAAGGAGGTCTACATCGCGGGCGTCGGCCTTACCAAGGTAGACCTCACCGGTCGGATTTTCGCCACCATCTTCGATCTGTTTGGCGAGGCGTACCGGCGAGCGATCGAGGACTCACCGATCCGATTCTTTGACGCGGTGCAAGTCGGCGTGATGGACAGCGAGGAGTTCGAGAACCGCGCCAACGTCGCCACCAAAGTGGTGGATCATCTGCGCCTGACCGGCATCCCCGCGGTGCGCAGCGAGACCGCTTCATCGACCGGCGCCGCGGCGCTGCACGAGGCCTACTACAAGATCGCTTCGGGCCAATTCGAGAGCGTGCTCGTGCTCTGCGGCGAGCGCATGAAGAACGTCACCACCGAGGTGGCCACAGCGATTATGTCGAAGACCGTGGATCCCGAAGAGCGGCGCTTCGGCTTCACGATGCCTGCACTGATCGCCCTTGTGACGCAGGCCTTCTTTCGCGAGCGCAAACTGAAAGGTCCGCAGGTCTGCGACGTTCTGGCGCGGCTCATGTTGCGTGCGCACACGCTCGGCGCCGAGAACCCGCTGGCTGCGTTCCACAACCGGCCCGAGCCGCTCGAGGCGTATTTCGACGACCGCAAGAACATGCCGGTCGCGACCCCTCTCACACGCAAGGACTGCTCTCCCATCTGCGACGGCGCTGCCGCCGTCATCCTGACTTCCAAACCGCAGGCCGTGCGCATTGCGGGTCTGGGCTCGGCGACCGACACCTCGTCGATCCTCGACCGCGCTTCCCTCTCCTGCCTGGAGGCCACCCGCCGCGCAGCACAGCTGGCGTACTGGCGCGCGGGCATCCCGCAACCCCGCGAGCTCGAGGGCCTCGTGATCGAGACCCATGACGCGTTCAACAGCCTGCTTCCCATCAACCTCGCGGACCTCGGTCTCGTCGACGCAGACGACGCGGTGGAGGCGCTGGTGGGCAGTTTGAAGACTCGGCCGACGAGCCCTCTGCTGCACCCCGTGACCGGCGTCGGGGGCAGACTCCCCACGAATCTCTCCGGCGGCTTAAAAGCCCGTGGCCATCCCGTGGGCGGGACGGGCCTGTTCCAGATCGCCGAGAACTACCTTCAGATCACCGAGCGATTCCCGAACCCGAAGGCCCAGGTGCGCGGCGCCCGGATCGGGATCTCCCACTCCGTCGGAGGACCGGGGAACAATGTTTATGTGACCGTGATCGAAGCCGCCGACCACCGTCGACCGCCAGCGCACGTGCCCCGGCCCCGCACCCGATTCGAGGCGGGCGCGAGCGTGAAGCGCGATGCCGATCTGGCCGAGCTGCGAAAGCTTCACGGCGCGCGGGCGGTGGTCGAGGCCGCCACCACAATCTATGTGACGGCGAGCGGGGAGCCCGGCCCCGTGCATGTCGCCCTCGTCCGGATCGATGGCCGGCGCGTGTTTGCAAAGCTCGACCAATTGCCGGAGGAAGGCCAAGCGCCCGAGGAGGTCTTGGCCGGCCAGACGGTAAAGCTTCTCGTCAAGGACGACGGCGACCAATACTTCCAGATCCCGCGTGGCCGGAGCTTTGACCTCGGCTGGCTGATGGGTGTGCTGCGCCGCCGCGTGGGTCGCGGGGGCGCGAGCGAGGCGGGGCGACTGCCGCCCGCCGCGAGCTCCCAGAGCGAGGGCTAAGACGCGCGGGGCTGCTCGCGCGCTCCTTCGCCTCCGGGTTCGACGCGCTCCGGCAAGGCCCCATGCCGCTGCAGCGAGGCTAGGCGCTGCCGAGCGCCCGTTCGAGCGCCTCGAACTCCTGCCGCACCTTCTCGCGCGAGAACTCCCTCCAGGCTTTGCGAAAAGCGCGCCGCGCGTGGTCCGCCCGTGCGTCCTGGGCCGCGATCATGCTGCCCACCGCCACCAGCGTGCGGCGCGGCAGACGTCGACCTTGCGGAGTGTCGACCCAGCGCGAGAGCAGCGCCTGCGCCACGTGCGCGTCGTTGTAGGCGCCGAGCACGTCTTGCAGCTTCACCATGCGCCGCAGGCACCTTGCAAGGTCATCTCCGTACAGCTCCGCCAGCGCCTCTGCGGTGTAGCGCAGGCGCTTGGCGGCGATGCGCAGGGCGTGAAGATGCTCGGGGGGCGAGTTCTTGCGCACCCGATCGCCCCGTCGAAAGACCCGGCGGATCGCGCTTTGCAGGAGCAGTGGCGCGACCTCGCGCAGCGGACGTGCCGCCGCTCCACGCAGACGGAGCGGAACGCCCACCGCGAAGCGCTCGAAGGCATGTGCCCGCGCAAGGCGCGGGGCCGAGCAGAGCCAGGCCACAAGTCGGCGCCGCTCTCGGGCATGGAACTCGACCAGGAGCTCGCGCAGCGGGTCGAGGTCCGCGGCCACGATCTGCGGTACCTCGCGAGACAGCGCGGGCAGCTGCTCAAGCATCACGTCGAGGTCGCGTACACGCCCGAGCTCTGCACCCATCCGGCGCATGAACGAAAGCGCGCGCTCGAGTCTTTTCGGCGGGAAGGCGTCCGCAAACAGGCGAAACGTCGCTCGCATGCGACGCGTTGCGACACGCATTCGGTGTACGCCTTCCCGATCTTCGCCGAGGCGTGCGACCGGTTCCGCGAGCGCCAGCGCGTGCAGATGCAGGCGCAGGATGTGGGCGGCGGCCTCGCGCAAGCGCATCTCGGGTACGAGCCTCGGGGCGGCCAAGTTGGGCTCGGGCGGCTCCATACCGGCGAGCGCCAGTGCGCGCGTGAGCTTGTCCGAGGCCGAAGGAACCAGACCGAGCCGGTGCTGAAGATCGCTCGCGAGCCGTGCCAGGCCGACTGGGTCGCCCGAGAGCACTTCGAGCTCGACCTCGGTGAACTCTCCGGCGCGCTCCTGACCGCTGACGCGCACGCGATCCACGGCGAGCGCGGCGCGCACCCCCGAAAGCGGACCGCGGAGCTCGCGCAGCGTGCGGTCGACCTGAAGCCGCGCCACCTCCACGAGCGGCCGGGCGAGGGCGAAGGGCTCCGCGTAGTCGCGGAGTCGCTCCGGAAGCTGCGAGGCGCGCTCGGGAGGTGGGCTGCCGCGCCGCACCGGCTCCTCGATCTCGAGTCGAGTCCAGGCGCCCTCGGCCGCTGCGGTGTCTTCGCTCGGCAGCCGCATCTTGAGCGTCACGACGGAACCCGCACTCGACTCGCGCAGGCGCAGGCTGAGGTCGTGGCGAACGAGATCGATCGTCGGTGTGTCGAGGTAGCGGTCGACCTGGTGGCGCTTCGAGGGCGGTGAGAGCGTGAGGCCCGCGTCGCGAACGACGTCGGCCACCTCTTCATCGGATACGTCGGCGGGCGCCAAGAGCTTCCACTCTACCTCGAGCGGTGTCGCCGTCGGGGCGCGTTCGGGCTGGGGCTGACGCTTCGCCCTCACGGCACGACCCGCACCGGGAGACCAAACGCCTCGGAAAAGAGCGTACCCTTGCGCTGTACCGCCCAGCGTTCGAGGGCGAGGTCACCGCGCCCCGTCGCGGCCTCGAGCACGAGATCCACCGAACGCTTGCCGACATGCACGGCGATCGACGCAACCTTGCCTTGGTGCTCCCGGTCGAGGGCGTCGGCAAGACGCAGGAGCCCGGCAAGTTTGGCCACGCGGTCACGGTCCTCCCTGCGCAGCGCCTCGTAGAAGGGGTGCGTGCGCTTGGGATGGCTGCGCCTGTGGTAGCGCGCGACGAGGGCGACAAGCTCCCGCTCTTCTTCGGAAAGCCCCACAAGATCGCTTGCCCGGATTAGGTAGTGCGAGTGCTTGTGGTGCGCAGAGGCGGAGACGAAGCCGCCAATGTCGTGAAGCACCGCCGCGGCCTCGAGCAGCACGCGTTCCTCGCGGCCGAGCCCGTGCAGCGGAGCCGTCTGATCGAACAGGCTCACCACAAGCTCGCGCACCTTCTCCACGTGTTCCATGTCGGAGTGGTACTTGCGCGCAAGCGCGCGAGCGCCAGCCAACACCGTCTCGCGACGGTCCGCGGCGAGCGAGGTGTCGAGGTGGCCTTCGACCACATCCCGCACCAGCCCGTCGCGCAGCCCGACGCGCGGGACGAGGATGCGATCGACCCGGGACACCGCGGCCAGGCGGTAGTAGACGACCCCGGCCGGGAGAATCACGTCCGCGCGGTCCGGGGGCAGCAAAAGCGACTCCACCCGCTCGGCGTAGGAAAGGCGAGCCAGTTTTTGGATCCACTCCGCCAGCGTCTTCACGGCCAGCGCATCGCAGCCTTCCGCCGAGCGCAGTCCGCCCTCACGCCCCGCGAGGTCGGCGAGCGTTTCGATGTTGCCGCCCGTCGCCACCAGGCGATCGATCCGACCCGTGCCGAGGCGCTCGGCCATGCGGCGATCCAGGCTCCCGACGTACTGGTCGAGCAGCTCGAGCAGATCGGATCCCTCGCCCCCGGGCGCATCCCGGGTAAGGGCCTCCAGCAGCCGGACGGCGCCCAGTCGGTAGGAGTCGGAGAGCGTGATCTGGCCGTCTTCAACCAGGGTCACCTCGACACTCCCACCGCCCACGTCGACCAGCATCGAGCGGCCTGTCGACAGATCGACGCGCGCCTCGACCGCGCGGGCCAGGAGGTAGCCCTCCTCGGTTCCGGAGATGATCTCGATGTGGATTGCGGTGGCCTCGGCGATGCGATCGACGATCTTCTGGCGGTTCATCGCCTCGCGCAGCGCCGAGGTCGCGACCGCGCGGATCCCTGCCACCTCATAGCGATCGCACAGCGAGCGGAAGCGGCGGAGCGCGTCGACGGCAGCCGCGACGGAGGTCTCAGGGATCGAGCCGGTCAGGAAGACATCTTGGCCGAGGCGGACGGCCTCACGCCGGGTCTCGAGCACCGCAGGAGGCGCCCCCGCCTCCCGCAGCTCAACGATCTGACACCGGATCGCGTTCGACCCGACGTCCACGACGCCGTAACGGACGGGCAGCCCGGCCCGCGGAGGAGGTACCTTCGGACCCTGCATGAAGCCCCTTCGCGGTCAGCTCCGCGCCTTTTGGCCGTCTAGAAAACGATGACCCCGCGCGCGTTCACACCCGTCTGCATGTCGGCGAAGGCTCGGTTCACGTCCTCGATCTTGTAGGTGGCGCTCACCAGCTCATCGAGCTTCAAACGGTGAGCCTTGTACAGGTTCAGCAGCCTCGGGAAGTCGATGCTCGGTCGCGCCGACCCATACATCGAGCCGACGAGCGTCTTCTCCACGAACGGGATCATGAAGGCACCGAGAGTCACCGTGTCCGTCGCCTTGGAGACTCCGACCACGACCGCCGTGCCCCCCTTGCGCACGCTGTTGTAGGCCTGCGCGATCGTGCTGCCCATTCCGATGCACTCGAAGGCGTAGTCTGCACCACCGCCCGTCGTGAGCAGTACCTTCCCGACCGGATCGCCGTTTGGTTCCTGCTTCGGGTTGATCACGTGGGTCGCGCCAAACTGCTGCGCGAACTCGAGCTTCTTGTCGGCCGTATCGATGGCGATGATCTTCTCCGCGCCTGCGAGCGCGCAGCCTTGGATCACGTTGAGGCCAATTCCGCCGGCTCCGAAGATGACGCAAGAGGAGCCGGCTTCGACCCGCGCGGTGTTGAGGGCCGCGCCCACGCCGGTCATCACGGCGCACCCCACGAGCGCCGCCTTGTCGAGGGGGATCGTGCTGTCGATCTTGACGAGGTTCTCCCGCGGTAGCGTGGCGTACTCCGCCATCACGGCGACCCCGGCAAAGTGATTGAGCTCTTTGCCGCTCTTGTCCTTGATGCGTCGCGTGCCGTCGGGCAGCGTGAGCGCCGCCTTCTGGGCATTGTCGCAGAGGGCGGGGCGGCCCATGACGCAGAAGCGGCAGCGTCCGCAGATCGCAACCCACGAGACAACCACCGTGTCGCCGACCGCAAAGTCGCTGACCCCCTCCCCGACTTCGACCACATGACCCGCGCCCTCGTGGCCGAGCACAAGCGGCGGCGGAAGGGGAATCGTGCCGTTTGTGGCGGACAGATCGCTGTGGCACACGCCGCAGGCGGCGAGCTTGATCATGACCTCGCCGCGCCTGGGCGACTCGATCTCGACCTCTTCAACGACGACCGGCTTGTTCCACTCCCGACAAATCACGGCCTTGGCAAGCTTACCCATTGGGGGGTCCTCTCTGGCTCCGGGGGGCGGCGGGCGGCCCGCGGGGCGGCGGTGGATGGATGCGTAAGGTTCGGGATCGAGCCGGTGCCAGTGTAAGAAAGCGATGACTGCGGTGTCAAAGCCGGCCAGCCTTCACAGGAAGGCGGCGCCGCGGGCGTATACTGCGCGGGGGGCCAGGGAGACTTGGATGCGTGTGCGCCCCTTTCGCCCTGACGATGCCGCGGCGCTCGCCGCGCTCTCCGCATCCTGCGCCAAAGGCGAGAGCGATTTCGTGCTGAACCCCTTGTGGGAGGCGGAAGACGAGCTCTTCGCCGAGTTTCGGCGCAACGGGATCTCGCCCGAGGACCATCTGCTCGTCGCCGACGGGGACGAGGGCCGGGTGGTAGGGCTCGCAGGCTTTCTGCGGCGTCCGGGTGCCCTCGCGGCCGGGCTGTATGCGCCGATCGTCGCGCGCTCGGAGCGCGGCCGTGGCCTCGGAGGCGAGCTCCTGCGCGCCGCCCTCGCCCATGGCGAGAAGCTGGGAATCAAGCTTGCAACGGCGGGCATCGGCGCGAGAAACCATGCCGGCTACGCCCTGCTCGCGGGGACGGGGTTCAGGCCTGTGCGCCAGCACTTTCTCATGCGCCTTGATCGCAAGCCCAAGGCTCGAGGCCAGCCGCTCCGGGAGATTGAGTTCTCGGTCGCGACCCCCGAGGCGGCCGAGGGCGTACTCGAGCTGTTTGAGGAGTGCGGTTTCGAGCCGCGCAGTCTCGACGCCGTGCGTGCCGTGCTCGCCGACCCCCTGCATGCGACCGTGGTCGCATACCAGTCCGGGCGCCTCGTCGCCTTCGCGGAGCTCGAGACCCACTGGGTCCGACGGGTCTGGGTGGCGTTCGTCGGGGTTCGGAGCGACCTGCGCGACCGCGGCTTGGGCTCCGCCCTGGTGGACTTCGCCCTCGAGCGAGAGTTCGAACGCGGCGCCGAGTCCGCTCTCCTCTTGATCTCGCCCGCGAACCGGACGGCTCTGCGGGCCTATGAGAAATCCGGCTTCCGGCGCCACCGGCTCGTGGATGTCCTCGAGCGAGGTCTCTGAGGAGCTCCCCTCGAGGGGTCAAAGGACCGCCTTGCCTTGCAGCGAGAGGATTGGTACAAGCGCCTGGGAAACGAACGTTCGTTTGGCTTTCAAAAGTTCCCGAGGTGCGATTGGCTGAGACCGACTTCACGACGAAGGATCGGATCCTCGCCGCCGCGGAGCTGCTCTTTGCCGAGCGCGGTTTCGCCGGAACCGCGATCCGGGACATCGCCGCTCGCTCGGGGCTCAACGGGGCGAGCCTCTACAACCACTTTCCGAGCAAACAGGCGCTTTACGAAGCGGTCCTCGAGCGCGGAATCCGCCCCCTCCTCGAGGAGCTGATCCAGGCGGCGGCCACCCCCGATCCCAGCCCCGCGGCGGGCAACCGAATCATCGGGGCTCTCATGGCGCACCTCGAGCGCACCCCTCTTCTGCCGAGGCTCGTACAGCACGAGGCCGTGCGGGGAGGGGAGCACCTCGGGCGGCTCGCTCGGCGCTGGATCCGTCCTCTCTTCGAGCAGGGCCTCGCGGCGCTCAAGGCGAGTCCCGATGCCCGCCGCTGGAGCGAGGACGAGCTCCCGCTGCTGATCGCCGCATACCTTCACGTTGTGTTCGGCCACTTCGCCATGGCGCCGCTCTTGGCCGAAGTGCTGGACGAAGATCCCCTCGCGCCGGCGGGCCTTGCGCGTCAGACGCGTTTTTTGCGCAAGCTCTCCCAACTGCTGGTCGGCCCATCGCAGCCGCACCTGGAAGGACGCCCCGATGAAGCTCAGTGACGTCAACCTCCACAATCCTGACAACTTCGTGCGGGAAGTGCCCCACGAGATGTTCCGCGTGCTGCGCCGCGAAGCGCCGGTCTACTTCCACCCGGAGCCCGATGGACCGGGTTTTTGGGTGCTCACGAAGTACGAGGACGTGAAGTGGTCCTCGCGCAATCCGCAGCTCTTCTCCTCCTGGGTCGGAGGAACGAACATCCAGGACCGCGACGGGGAGCAGCTCGATCGCATGCGCGTGCTGATGCTTAACATGGATCCGCCCAAACACCGGCAGTTCCGAAACATCGTCAACAAGGCGTTCACGCCCCGCATGGTGAAGCAGCTCGAGCCTCGGGTGCGAGAGATGGCAAAGCGCATCGTCGACCGCGTGGCGCAGAAGGGCGAGTGCGACTTCGTCTCCGAGGTTGCCGCCCACCTCCCGATGGAGGTGATCTGCGAGATGATGGGCGTCCCGAATGAGGACCGCCAGCACATCTACGACCTCACGAACAAGCTGATCGGCTTTGACGACCCCGAGTTCCAGCCCTCGCCGCAGGACGCCGAGCTGGCCTCGGTCCAGATGTTCGTGTACGCCAGCAAGCTCGCCGAGAAGGCGCGCAAGCACCCGGGAGAAGACCTCGCCACAGCCCTGCTGAATGCCGAGGTGGAAGGGGAGCATCTTTCCGAGCTCGAGTTCAACTCCTTCTTCCTCTTGCTCGCTGTCGCGGGCAACGAGACCACACGCACGGTCACGACCAATGGGATGCTTGCCCTGATCCAGCACCCCGACCAGCGGCGGCGCCTCGTCGAAAATCCCAAGCTTGTCGAGACCGCGGTCGAGGAGATCCTGCGCTTCGAACCGGCGGTGCACTACTTCCGGCGCACCGCCACCCAGGATGTCGAGATCCGCGGGCAGAAGATTCGCAAGGGTGACAAGATCACCATGTGGTATCCCGCCGCGAACCGCGACGAGGAGGTGTTTGACCGGCCCGACGCGTTCGACGTCGCCCGAGATCCAAACGAACACCTGGCGTTCGGCGTGGGCGAGCATTTCTGCCTCGGTTCAAACCTCGCGCGCATGGAGCTCAACTTGATCTTCGAGGAGCTCGTCGGGCGGATCGCCAGGGACATCGAGCTGGCGGGGCCGGTGCGCCGCCTGCGCTCGAACTTCGTGAACGGCGTGAAAGAGATGCGGGTTCGCTTCGAGCCTGAAGCGCGGTAGCCCGCCCGCCTACACGAGCTCGAGGATCGCGATCTCCCGCGGGCAGTTGAAGCGAATCTTGGGACCGGCCACCCCGAGTCCGCGGTTCACGTAGAGGATCGAGCGATGCTCCTCGGCGTGATAGAGCCCGCGGTAAAAGCGGGTCACTGCGCGCGCCGGATTCCAGTGGCCCCCGGGCGTGGGCAACGCGATCTGTCCGCCGTGGGTGTGGCCGGCGAGAACCAGCGGAAAGCCGAGCTTTGCCGCCTGCAGGAACGCCTCGGGTCGGTGGGCCAGCAAAATGACGGGCCCGTCTTTGGGGAGCTCGCGTCCGAGGGCGTTTAGCTCGGGCAGCTCCCCTTTTGCAGTCCAGTCTTTGCCCGGATCCTCGAGGCCCGCCACGTAAAGCGGCGCCGGTGCGGGCACGCGGACGGTCTCACCCCGCAGGAGCCGCAGTCCTGGGGCATGGTTCACGAGCGCCCGGGCGACGTGCTCGCGCCCGGTGAACACGTCGTGATTGCCGAGCACGGCATACACACCGAAGGGTGCGTGCAGGCCCCCCAGCACCTTCGCCCCCGCCTCGACGACGGCCGGGTCGAAGTCGAACAGGTCCCCGGTAAGAGCAATCAGGTCCGGCTCGAGGGCATTTACATCCTCGATGAGCCGTTCCAGCTTCGCACCCTCCATGGCGTTGCCAATGTGGAGGTCGGAGATCTGGACGATGCGAAGACCCCGCAGCGCCTCGGGGAGACCGCGCAGCGGAATGCGCAGGGTGGTGCGTTCGATCCGCGCCTGGCCACCCGTAAATCCCCAGATCAACATGAACGCAAGCGAGGCGACGACGGGCAGCGTCGCCAGGCGGAAGACGTGGAGCAGACTCTCGGGACCGAGCCCCGCGGCCCCGAGCAGCGCCGCGAGCGGGAAGAAGCCCGCCCACGCCGCCCCGATCACGGCGCCCAGCAGGATCGTCGAAAGGCCGACCGCCGTGTAGCCGCGTGCGATCACACTCGCGAGGCCTTGGCGCCGAAGCGCCCGGCGGATAAATGGAAGTGCGACCACGTTCGCAGAGGTGAGCGCAGCCGCGAGTGCGCAGCCCAGTGCGAGCCCGGGCCCCCGGCGGCCCGCCAGCACGACGAGCAGAAAGTGCCCGACCAGGACCTGCATCCCGCCGAGCAGAAGCGCGAGGCTGGTCACCATGTTCTCGAAGAACACCCGACGAATCAGCCCTCGCAAAAGTGCTTCCTCCACGGCTTCGCAGGATCCGGCCCCGGCACGGCGGGATCTTAGCCGCGGTAATCTCCCCCCGTGGCGGCGAAACCCGTGAGCGCTGCGGCTCTCGAGCAACGTGTCGGCGCCCTTCGCAGCTTCCTCAAGCGGGAGCCCGATGATGCGACGGCGTGGTATGGGCTCGGACGGGCGCTGCTCGACCTGAAGCGCCCGGGCGAGGCCGCCGACGCATTTCGGCGCGCTCTCGCCGCGAAGCCCGACTACACCGCAGCCCAGCGAGATCTCGGCCAGAGCCTTCTTGCCGTAGGTGAGTCGGCTGCCGCAGCCGAAGCGTTCCGTGCTGGCATCGCCCTGGCCGAGAGAACCGGAGATCTTCAGACCGGCCGCGAAATGGCGGTCTTCCTAAGACGCGCGGAGCGCGCCGCTAGAAGCGATCCGCCAGCCAGGTCGTGAAGCGCTCGGGAGGAAGGACCCTTTGCAAGAAGGCCTCCACCGCCTCACGGCTGTTCTGCGCGGGAGGGGGGACCCCAAGCCGCCTCGCCAGCGCCGCCGGCGCGAGACAGCGCAGCATGGCGGACGGATCGGGCAGCGGCACGGCGCTAAACCCGCGCGCGGCGAGGGCGCGGTCGAGCTCGGGATCATGCGCGGCGGGCGCCAGAAGCTGCGAGCGAAACTCCTCGGACCGCTTCGGTGGGGGAGCGAGCGAATCACCTGCCCGGGGCTCAAGGATCGCGGCGACCAGCCTCGCGAGGGCTTCGGCCGCGGGGTCGGCCGAGAGCTCGCGCCCGAGCTCGGAGAGCATGAGAAACGAGGAGAGCACCGTGGCGCGCGCGTAGGCCACGACACGGCCCTGTCGGCGCGCGACCAAGAACTCCTCGCGCGGGTTGCCCGCAAGACGCAGGTTCGCCTGCCACCCAGAAGTGTCGCGCACAGTGGTCCCTGTGCGGGCGCCGGAATACCCCGCGTGGAGTGCGAGGATCTCCGGAAGATCGCGCGCAGGATCGAAGGGCACGATCTCGATGTCCTCGGAAGTGCTTCGGGCAGTCGCGGGCGCCCGGAGCAGGTCGCGCGTACACGGCCACGAAGTCCAACCGAGTCGTCGATAAAATGCAAGGCGCGCTGCGAATAGCAGCGAGAGCTCCATGCCGCGCTCCCGCATGGCGTCGGTCGCGCACCCAAGCAGCGTCCCCGCAATGCCCGAGTTGCGCGCCTCGGGGCGCGTAAAGACGCTGCCGATGCCACCCATCGGAACCGCCACCCCCGCAACGCACAACTCGCGCGGGAAAATCTGGACGCACGAGACGAGCCGCCCCGCCTCTTCGGCCACCCAGACGTTTCGCTCCTCGAAGGTCGGATCGTCCACCAGATAACGACGGAAGAAATCCCGTCCACGCCAGCCGTCGCTGAGCTCCCAGCCATCGAGGAGCTCGAGCAGCGCGTCGTGCTCTGCGCGTTCGAGGATGCGGATCTTCATCGCCGCGCGAGTATACTCGTGCCATGTCTCATGCTCGCGTGCTCTACAAAGAAGCATTCGCCCACTTCGTGAGCGATCGGCTGAACGAGGCAATCGCCACCTACCGGCAGGCCCTCGACGTCGACCCGAAGCTCGCAATTGCCTGGAACGGACTCGCCATGGCCCTGGCGCAAAACGGCGACCTCGATGGCGCGCTCGAGGCGGCACACAAGCTCGTGGAACTCGAGCCGGACGAACCCCTGGGACACACGAGCCTTTCCATTTTCTATCAGCGCAAGGGCATGATCCCCGAAGCCGAGGCGGAAAAGGCTGTCGCGATGCGCCTTGGGATGAAGCGAAAGCCCGCGTGAGGTGCCTACGCTCTCCCGCGGATCGCCGCCGCCGCGACGAGTCCGAGGCGGGGACGTGAGAGGCCGCGCCGTCTCCCCGGGACGTGGCTTTGCTCTTCCAGGTTGCTCGCCCGGCCGCGTTCTTCCCTCGGCCGCAATCTTCCGCGGCCGCGCGCACGCTCGGCGCGCTGCGCAGCCGGCGCGAGGCCGATCGCTGGCCGCAAGCACGTTGCACAAGAGGAGCCAGCCATGACGGACCCCAAGTCTTTCCACCTCGACAGCCGGGTCCACGCCTATCTCGTGGCGCACGGCACGCCTCCCGACGCGGTGCAGCAGGCTCTCATCGAGGAGACGAAGACCCTCGGCGGAATTTCCCTCATGCAGATCGCTCCCGAGCAGGGTGCTTTCATGACGCTCTTGGCTCGCCTGATCGGTGCGAAACACGCGGTCGAGGTGGGGACGTTTACGGGCTACTCCGCATTGTGTATTGCCCGCGGCCTCCCCGACGACGGAGAGCTGCTGTGCTGCGACGTGAACGAGGAGTGGACCGGGATTGCGAGACGCTATTGGGAAAAGGCCGGCGTCGCCCACAAGGTCACGCTGAAGGTCGCGCCTGCCGCACAGACTCTGGGCCAGCTCCCGCTGGAGCCGACCTTCGACTTCGCCTTTATCGACGCTGACAAGCCTTCGTATCCCGTTTACTTCGAGCAGATCCTCGCGCGACTGCGACCGAACGGCGTTGTGCTCGTGGACAATGTGCTCTGGATGGGGGCCGTCGCCGATCCGAGCGCGCAGGACGCGAATACCGTGGCGATTCGCAGGTTCAATGACCTTGTGAGAGACGACCCGCGTGTGGAGTGCGTGATGTTGCCGATCGCCGACGGGCTCACGCTCCTGCGCAAGAAGTAGCGGACGGCGCTTACTGCGCGGGCCCGAACACGAGCCCGCACCCCGCACATTCCCCGGCGTCTCCTAAGACCGGCTCGCCGCAGGCCGGACAGCAGTCCTCGGAGGGCGCGGCGCCGAGCTCGGAAGGGCCGGCTCCGAGGTCCGGAAGCTCGCTGCGCGCATACTCGGCGTCCACCTCGGTGGCGCGGGCGGCGTCGGCCGACCCCACCAGGACCGCCCAGCGCGCGCCGGAGCCCGGCCGCCCCTCGGCCGCGCGGGTGCCGGGGGGATCGAGCCGATGGGGGATGCCGGCCGCAGCGAGGGCTGTGCCAAGACCCCGCGCCCAACCGAGGTCTGTCTCTCGCAGGACGACGAGCCCCTCCGCCGGAGCAAGCACGAGCTCTTCATCCCCCGGGGGTTTTTGGGCTTCGCCTTCCCAGACGAGGGGGAGGCTGCAGTCCCGGCAGACCTCCACGCTCGGGAGATACTCGCCCTCACAGGTCGGACAGACCTTGTACGCCCTTTCCACCCCGCCATTTTACGTCAGCCCGGAGTGATTCGGGTTTTCCCCACACTCGATTCGTCGTACCGTGGTGCGGCGGGGCGCCTGTCACGGAGGGAACCTCCGCTCGCGCGGGAGCCACTCAAAGGGAGAGCTGTGAGCAACGCTATGGACGAGTCCGTTCTCGACGAGTCGGACGCCGAGGACGCGGCGCGGATCCAGCGGGTCGCCCGCGGAGACCTCGAGGCTTTTCGCGTGCTTTTTGCACGCTACTACCCGCGGGTCTACGCCTTCGTGAGACGCCGCCTCCGCGACCCTTCGCAGACCGAGGACATCGTGGCCGAGGTCTTTTTCGAACTCTGGCGCAGCGCGGGCCGCTACCGGGGTGAGGCACGGCCTTCGACCTTCCTTTGCGGCATCGCCCACTTTAAGTGTCTCTCAGCGCACCGCGCCGAGAGACGGCACAAGCGGGCCTGCCTAAAGTCCGTCGACAACGAGGCACTCCTGCGTGTGGCGGATCCGAGCAACGCAGCCGAGGAGCTGGAGAGCCGCGACGAGATGCGCCACGTGCGTCGTGCCCTCAATGAGCTCCCGGAAGGCCAGCGTGAAGTGGTTGAGCTCGCATTCATGGATGGCCTCGCCTATGCCGAGATTGCCGATCGGCTCGGCGTGGCGGAAGGCACAGTCAAGACCCGTGTCGCGCGCGCGCGTGTGCGTCTGCGGCGCTCCCTCTCTCGCCCCCGTTCCTTGGAGGACTCCTGATGCCCGGAGACTCGCTCGCGACGGGCTGCCCGCCGGATATTCTTGAGCTCATCCCCTGGTACCCGGACGAGGGCTTAACGGACGCCGAGCGCGGCGCCGTCGAGGCGCACGCCGCGTGCTGCGTGGAGTGCCGCCGTGAGATCCACGGCGGATTCGGAGAGATCGACCTCCCCGCAGACGCGCCGGCGGCAGAGCGTGTTCTCGCGAACGTGTTCGAGCGCATTGCGGGCAGTCGTCCGAGCCCTCTCGCAAGGCCGCAATCGCAGCGGCCACCTCCCACCCTCGAGATGCCGGTGCAGGCCCGGGCTCCTCGCAGGGCTCCCTCGTGGCACTCCGCTGCCTTTGCGGCAGCTGCGGCCGCAGTCCTTCTCGGCCTCCTCTTCCTGGCCCCTGGCGCAAGGCGTCTTGTGGCGGGTGGCTCCGCCACCTACCGCACGGCGACGGCTCCTCCGGCCGCGGCACGCGCTGCTGGGCCCGAACTCGAGATCGTGCTGCGCAGCGACGCCACCGCCTCGCAGTTCAACGCCGCGCTTCGTGCCCTCGATGCCGAGCTTGTGGCCGGCCCGACCGAGCTTGGCCGCTATCGAGTTCGGCTCCCGATTGGGGCCGACGCATCCGCCGCAGCGACCGCGCTTCGCGCCCCGGAGACCGGCGTTGCGAGCTTCGCCGAGCCCCTGCGCTAGGCCGGGCGCATTCAGGCGAGGCCGCGCGGGCGCTTGCCCGAGTGCGCTGGCGCTGCTTGCGCTCTGGCTGGTGCTCGCCGGACCCCCATCCGCGCGCGCCGAGGAGGGTGTCTGCGCGCCGCTTCCCCCGGCGCAGCCGGCGAGCCCATCGGAGTCCTTTGCCGGCACAGGCATCGTGCCTGGCAAACACAAGCTCCCGCGGCAAAACGCGTCCTCGGGCTCCATCATCGAGCTCCCCGGTTCGGGCACCGAGATCGGGGCCGACGACATGGAAGGCGAGGCGCTGCTGATTCTGCCCAAACGCGCCGACGGTTCCATCGCCATGGATTTCGTGCTGGCCGAAGGCTCCTCCGTCGCGGCTTCCTCCTGGAGCCCAGTCCTGTGCGCGACGCTCGTCCGTGTCGTGGGCCCGAGCGGTCTCTCCCCCGCGCAGCTCGTGCCGACGGTGCCGAAGGGCGCGCTCGTGGTTCCGAACCACCGCTATCACGCCAGCGCCGCACACCTGCGCCCCGCCCTTTTCACCGCTACACAGGCCGTGGGCCCCGACCCATACGTGCCTCTCCAATACGGCCTCGCGCGCACGGGAGTGCTGGAGGGCCGGCCGCGCTTCGCGGGAGCGGGAGTGCGGGTGGCACTGCTCGACTCGGCGCCGGACACCACGGGCCGTGAGCTCTTGCGTGTGCGGGTCCTCCCGCTCGAAGATGGTCCGCCGAGCGAGCCGGCGACCCATGGCACGCTGCTCGCGGGCATCATCGGCGCAATCGAGAACAACGCCTTCGGGATCGCGGGGATCGCTCCCGCGGCCGAACTCTTGGCCATCCCGGTCTGTGCGCCGGTGAACGACCCCCTCGGCGATGAGTGCCGGATGTTCGACCTATTGCGCGGAATCGACCGCGCGTGGGCCGAGGGTGTGCGTGTCGTAAACCTCGCCCTCGTGGGTCCTCCCGACCCGCTGCTTGAGCGCGCGATGGAGCGCTTGAGGCAGCTCGGGATCTTGGTGGTGGCTGCCGCGGGCAACGAGGGGACCGACCGGCCGCGCTATCCCGCTGCCTACCCCTCCGTGATTGGTGTCGGTGCGCTGGACGAGCGCGGCCGGCGGTGGGCGCGCAGCAACTACGGAGCCTCCGTCAGCCTTCTCGCGCCGGGCGTCGAGGTGCTTTCAACGGTCCCGGCCGATCGCTTCGCCTTCGCGGACGGAACCAGCCTCGCCGCCGCCCACGTGACGGGCCTTCTCGCCGTGCTCCTCACCGCATCGGACCAGCCTGAGCTGGTGCGACGTGCGCTACTCGACGCCGCTCATCGCGTTGCGGCAGCCGCGTCGAGCCGCCGCGGAGCGGGCGCGGCCGCTGGCGCAAGCGCACAGTCCGCCGTGCTGCCTCGCCTGTGTGACGTGCTCCCGGCTCTCGGGCAAAGCTGTCCCGCGAAACCGTAGGGCTTCGCGCCTAGGCTCCCCTCATCCAGCGCGCTGTACACTCGGCGACGTAGCGGCCGTGTGCGTGCGCGGCCTCGAGGTGCCTGGGGGTCGGGCCTGCGCGTCCCTCGCGCGGATTGGTCCAGGCGACCGGACCCCAGTGGCAACCCGCATCACGAAATCCCGCAAGCCGGTTGTGCATCGGGACCAGAAGCATCCCGTGTTCCGCGAGATTCGCGAGCAGTGTCAAGAGGGCGAGCTCGCCGCCCCCGCGCGCCCCAAGACCCGCCGTCACAAAAGCTGCCCCCGTCTTGCCCGTGAGGCGGCCTTCGAGCCAGAGCGGAGCCGCGCGCTCCATGAACGCGCGCATCGACGCTGCGATGCCGCCCATGTGCACGCCGCTGCCGAGGATGACACCGTCGGCCGCGAGCAGATCGTGGTTGGTCGCCTGCTCGGCTGGACGCAGCACGACCTCGGCCGCAGCCTCTCGCGCGCCCTCCGCAACTGCCTCTGCCATGCGTGCCGTGCGTCCTGTGGCGGATGCGACCACGACCAGGATGCGCGCGGGAGCTAGCATCGGCCGAGCCTATCACGAGGGCTCTGTCGTGCGGGGTGCGGAGCGCAGCGCCTCGAGTAGCGCAACGAAGTCCGCTGGATCGGGACTCGCGGCGGAGATCTCGTCCACGCTGAGCAAGGAGGCGTGCAGCATCTGGCGAGGGATGCGGGTTCGCTCCTCCCGCGGCCCATAGACGACATCACCGGCCACCGGATATCCGGCGTGCGCGAAGGTCGCACGGATCTGGTGCAAGAAGCCGGTCTCGAGCCTGACCTCGACAAGCGTCGCCCCGCCAAGAGCCTCAAGCGCCCGCCAGGCGAGCTTCGCCCGGCGAACGCCTCGGTCCACCGCAGCGCGTTCGGCTTCCACCACACGCACCCGGGCCGGCCTGTGGCGCGCGACGACGAGTCCACACTCGAAGTCTCCCGCGCCCGCAAGCTCGCCAAGGACAATCGCGCGGTATCGCTTTTGGACGCGGTGCGAGGCGAACGCGGCGCGCAGTCGCCGGAAGACGGCCTCTTCGGTGGCGAAGAGCACAGCCCCAGAGGTATCGACGTCGAGGCGGTGGACGACGCCGCTGCGCAGTCCACCCTCGCCGACGCCCGCAATCTCGGGATGACGCGCCGCCACGGCCGAGAGCAGGGAGCCCTTCTCCCCGGGAGCCAGGGCGTGCACCGGCACTCCGGACGGCTTGTCGACCACAAGCCAACCCGGTCCTTGCGCGAGAACGTGAAGTGGAAGCTCGGGTTCGGCCTCGGGACGCAGGAACGGCTCCGGTGTGAAGGCCTCCACCTCGACCTGCGAGCCCGCCGCGAGCGCCCCTCCTTTCACCGTCGCCGGGCGTCCCTCGACCCGCACGGCTCCCCGCGCGAGAAGACGGCGCGCCGCTGCGCGCGAGAGGCCGAGCTGAGCCGCGAGGTAGGCGTCGAGGCGCCGCCCTGCGTCTTGCTCGCTCACGACGAGCGTGCGGGCGGGGCAAATCGGAAGAGGGCTGGACACGCGCCGCAGCCTACCCCGGGGCCAGCGCCTGGGGCAAAGTGTGGGCGTGGCTGAAGCGCCCCGAATCGCCATCATGGATACAACGCTGCGCGACGGCGAACAGACACCGGATGTCTCGTATGCGCCGGCCGAGAAGCTCCAGCTCGCCCGCATCTTCCTCACCGACGTAAAGGTCGATCGCATCGAGATTGCTTCCACACGGGTCTCCGAGGGCGAACGCGAAGCCGCGAAGCTCGTCGCGGCGTGGGCGCGCAAGGCGGACTGCCTGCCGCGCGTCGAGATTCTCGGCTACTGCGACGGCAAGGCCTCGGTGGAATGGATCGCAGGCGTGGGTGGCGGCGTCCTGAACCTTCTGGCGAAGGGCTCCGAACGGCACTGCCGCGGTCAGCTGGGAAAGACGCCCGCGGAGCACCGGGGGAACGTCGCGGAGACGGTCCGCCAGGCCCGTCGCAGGCGGCTTCTCGTAAACGTGTACCTCGAGGACTGGTCGCAAGGTGTGCGCGAGTCGTTCGACTACGTGTTTGCCCTCGTGCAGGAGCTCGTCCAACTCGGCGTCGAGCGGATCTACCTTCCTGACACCCTCGGGGTTTTGTCTCCCGAGTCCACGGGCCGCTTCGTCGCGCTCATGGTTTCGACCTGGCCGCAGACCTGGTTTGAATTTCACGCGCACAACGACTACGGACTGGCCACGGCCAACTGTCTCGCGGCGGTCGCCGCGGGCGCGCGCGGAGTTCACACGAGCGTAAACGGTATGGGAGAGCGCTCGGGCAATACCCGCCTGGCCGAGGTCGTAGCCGCGCTCCACGACCAAACCCCATTCCGAACCGGTGTCGACGAGTCGCGGCTGCTGGCAGTCTCGCGAATGGTCGAGACCTTCAGTGGCAAGGACGTGGCGACCAATGCGCCGATCGTGGGCCGGGACGTTTTCACCCAGACCGCGGGGATCCATGCCGATGGCGACGCAAAAGGCGAGCTCTATGCGAGCCGTCTTCTGCCGGAGCGCTTTGGACGCGAGCGCCGCTACGCCCTCGGCAAACTCTCGGGAAAGGCGTCGCTCGAGCAGAATCTCCGGCACCTGGGAATTGAGCTACCGGAGGCAGATCGGGAGCTCGTGCTCCGCCGGATCATTGAGCTCGGCGACAAGAAGCACACGGTCGTCCCCGAAGACCTTCCCCTCATCATCGCCGACGTCCTCAAGGCGCCAGCCGCTTCGCGGGTGAAGGTCGAGTCGTACCGCGTGACGGTCGCCAAGGGAGAGTTCCCCCTGGCAGAGGTGGCCGTCTCCTACGGCGGCCGAACCCACAAGGCCCAATCCACGGGCGATGGCGGCTACGACGCCTTCATGAAGGCGCTTGCGAAGGCGCTCGAGGGCTCGGGGATCGAACTGCCGCGCCTCGAGGACTTCCGCGTCCGGATTCCCCCCGGCGGACGCACCGAGGCACTCGTCGAGACCCTGATCAGCTGGCGCTACGACGGCGGCGGAGCCACGTTCTCGACGCTCGGGGTCGACTCCGACCAGATGGCAGCGGCCGTGATCGCCACGGAGAAGATGCTCAATGCGGCACGCGGAGTGCGCGAGATGAAGCGGCGCGCTCGCGGCAGCGGCGCGCGCAGCTGAGCGGCGTGCGCGCCGTCGGGCCGCTCGCAGCTCTCTTGGCCCTTGGGGCTGGGCTCGGCGCTTGTGCCTCTTCGCGCCCACCCGATCCGCGCTACCGCCCCGCAGAGAATTTGCTCGAGGTCGTCGCCGTTTTGCGCCAGCATGTGCCCGATGACACCTACCGCTTCGAGCCGGCGCGGGACTTCACCGGTCGGAATATCTACCGCGCTTCGCTCCTGCGCCTCGAGAACATCGAGCAGGCCTATGCGGAGGGGCTCCAGGCCGGACACATGGACGACGTGATCGCCTTCTCTAAGGGACGCGCCCTCGAGCGACTGCGCGCCTTCGATCTTGCCGCGGCGAGCTACCACCGGGCCGCCGAGCGCGAAGGTGAGCTCGCGCAAGAAGCGCGCCGCAGCGCCTCGATCTGTGATTCCCTCGACGAGGCTGCACGCATCGGCTTCGACGCCGACCGGCCCGATGACGCATCCGGCGCAAAGGCCGCCGCGGTACCTCGCGACGCGCCGAGTGTCGTGGAAGCATCTCAGCAGCGAACGGCGCTGCTCGAAGCCCTTCAAGCGGAAACCACGGGGACGCACTACGAGGCCGTCATTCGCGAAGAGATCGAACGGGCGGAGATGGCCCGTGCGCGCTACTTCGTGGCGACGCGGCGTTCCACGCCCGACGGGGACGTGCGGGCGCTGGCGGAACTCCAGCAGCTTGTCGTCCACAACCAGGACAGCAAGCTCCGCAGCCGACACATGCTGGAGCTCGCCGACCTGTATGCGACGCTGGCTGAGGAGTACGTCGTGAAACATCCGCCGGAGGGGCTGCTGTTCGACCCGGCGAGCTTTCAAGAGCTCGTCGACTCGGCAGCCCGACTCTACGAGGCGGTCGGAAAACAGGATGGGACGCCGGAGAAGCTCGAGGCGTCGCGGCGCCTTGAGGCCTTCCTCGCCTTCACCTTGCGCGTGGACCGTGATCGCTTCACGCAGTAGCCGCGCCCTCGCGGGGCGTGCTGCAGCGGGGCTTTTCCTGCTGCTCGGGGCGTGCGCGTCTTCCAACGCACCGCCCCCGCCCGTGGGTTCCGCCTTCGAGCCGCTTGCTGCGCGCGCACCGCTCGTGCCCGACGAAGCGGACCATGCCGCGCACGATCTCATGGCCGCCGTGCTCTCCGCGGACCCCGCTCGGACCGAGCGAACGATCGCCACCCTCGAATCTTTGGATACGGACCGTCGCGCTTCGGGCGAGCGCCCGACGGGCCTCGTCCCCTTTGCCTACGACCTGCGAAACGCGACACTCCCGAGCGCCGAGAGCTACAAGCAAGCGAGCGAGAAATTGCTTGAGCGCGATGACCTCGAACCCGCCCTGCGCACGCGGCTTGAGCAGACACTGAGCGACGATCCCCTCGAGCAAGCGGACGAGCGGATCCACGAATCCCACGTCATCACCTACGGCGGCGTCTTCAACGCACTTGCCGAGCCCGCGTCCCACGCCGCGACGACCGGCTATCGGGCAGCCATTGGCATCGCCCGCGCGCTTGTGGGCTTGGTCGTCGCCTGGCACAACTCCGAGGAGCTCACGTTGCAAGAGCGCCAGGCACTCGTGCAGTGGCACCGCTACCTGGCTGAAAATCCAACCGCGCCCGACGCGGCCGAACTGCGCGAGCGCGTCCGGGATGCCGAAGCTGCCTGGAACCGAACCCAGCGTGACCGCGCCCTGCGCGCCGCGCGCTCCGCCCTGAAGAACGATCATCCCGAGCTCGCTCTCGTTGCGGCCGGACGCGCCTTGCGCTTTGTGCCCGAGGACCCCGACGCAACTGCACTTGCGCGTGAGGCCGGGGAGCTGGTCGAGCAGGCCCGCGCGGACCAGTTCCGAAGCTTCGCGGCCCCAGCCGCTCTGGAGCCTTTGGACTCCGATGCAGCGGCCCTCGCGCGCGCACTGCTTGCGCCCCATGGCGATGTCACGGGCGCAGCCCAGCGCGTCCTCGCGCGAGGCGGCGAGGGTCCCTATGCCGACGAGGCGCAGTACGCGCTGGCGATCGCCGCGGGGGAGCATGGCGATGAAGACGCGATGTGGCGCGCCATGCAGACCCTCGCGAGCCAGGATCCCCTGCGCAGCAACATGGCCCGGCACGCCGCGGCAACGACCGACGACCCTGAACAGAATCCGTATGACGCATTTGCGCACGCGCGCACCCGCGACCGAGCCCACCAGGTGGGCTGGATCTTCCTCGGGCCTTTGGCCAGCGGCCCACGCGAGCGCGACTTGCCGCGACCCATGGAATGGCTGATCGAGCTGCCATCGTTCTTCGACGCAATCACCTCCTTCCCGAACCGGCTCGTGCAGTATCCGTGGCTTTCCCCCTGGCCGTTCGGCCGCGAGCCCGCCGCTTACGCGCGCAGCTACCTTGCACACCGACCCAAGGGCGAGCACGCGGAAGAGGTGCGCGACTGGCTGGAGGGCTACGAAGAGAGCCGCGGCAACTGGGTCGGCGCCCTCGAGGTGGCGGAGCAGGGCGGGGCAGGCGACCTCGCAACGGTTCGCGAAAAAGCCGCTGCGCAGGCGCTCGAAAGCGCAAAGAAGGAGCACAATCGGGACTTCCGCAGTGCGCTCCTAAGACGCATCGCGCGGGAGTTTCGCGATACCGATGCGGGGCGCGACGCCGGCACCCTCGCACGCAAGGAAGCGGAAGAGGCGACGCCGCAGCGGATCCGCCTTTCGCGGGGGTTTCTCAAAGAGAATCCGCAGGTGCGGGGGCCGGACGGCCTCGGCCTGCGCCCAGAGCTGGTCGATGGCGATCTGCGCAACGGCGAGCTCCATCCCAATGGTGTGATTCTGGCCGGGGGTCGCGTGCTTGAGATCTGTTACCTGGATGAGAAGGGGGACGAGTCAGCGCCTCCGCGCATCGTGCGCCAGCAGGTGTCGGCCGAGCGGATGGCGCGACTTGTGGCCATTCTCGAAGAAACGACTCGTCAGAACGCGCTCTCCGATCCGGATGACGATGTGAAACCCGACGCAGCGCGGGATGTCTTTTTCGAGCGCGCGCGCCTCGGACTGCTCGACGACCCGGATTCGCGCGCTGGAGCCTCGTCGGCCTATGCCTTCCTCAGCATGCGGGAGCGCTACGGGCTCGTGCGTGGACGGGAGTCGATCCTTCCCGTCGACCTTGTGATCCAGGGCTCGTTCCCGGACATCGGGCTCGGGGCATTTCCGCGGATTCGCATGCCGAAGCCAACCCCGGACGCAGTCCTGTACCGCTAGTACACCCTCCGCACGCCGGCGAGAACCGTTCCGTTGGGTTTCGCGTAAAGCTTGCGCAGGGTCTCGCGGTCCCGATCGGTGAGTTTCTGACTCTTGCTGGGCGCTAGGGCATACATGACGTCCTCAGGATTCGGGCTGTGACCTGCGATCCCTAGGGCATGGCCCATCTCGTGGCGCAGTGTGCGATGGATGTCGACGGCGGAGACTTGGGTACCGTCGCGGTACCAGGCGGTGATGAGAACATTCTCTACGGCAAAACGCCGGGTCGGAAAATCGATCCGCATCATGCAGTGCGCGACGGACCAACTCGGCGACACATCCGCCCACATGATCGGAATATCGGCGTCGCCAGCCTTGCTCACGAATTCGAAACTCGGCAAACCGGGACCCGCCACGTCCGTCCAATCGGTGACCGCGCGTCGCGTCGCCTCGACGACCCCGTCCGCGTCGGCAAACCAGCCTGGCGGAGGCGAGGGCAGGTATACCTTGAGAGGCATCTTGCGCTCCGGCCAGTGCAAGAGGAGACCCAGATGATCGGGCGACTCGAATGCAACGTACGCGAGATAGTCCTGGGCCGTATCCGGCTGGGCGAAAAGATGGGTCCCGCATCCCAGAAGGAAGAGCAAACAACCCGCGACGACCGAGGGGCGCACGTTTCAATCCTACACCCGGCTTCTGCCCGCGGGGGCACAGCGCGGACGCGCCCCCCTTAAATCTCCCGCCCGCGAAAGACGCGCCCGTCTTCGATCCGCGCGACTGCGCGGCCGCTCGTTTCGATGCCCTCAACCCAGACGATCTGCATGCCCCGACTTGCCCGATGCCCAGCCGGCGTCTCCTCCTCCCGGTCCTGCGTGAAATACCGGAAGCGTCCGATCTCCACCGTCCGTACCCGGCCGGCCTTGGCCTTTCGGATCGGATGCCGGGTGCCGTCGAGCAACGACAAACATTCTCCGGCGTCACCGTGGAGCGAACGGAACACGGCCTCGAGCAGCGGGTACTTCTCCATGGGCTCACCCGGCCGCTCATCCTGGTCCTCCTCAATGAGATGCGCGGGCTGACGCTGGAGCAGTTCGATCAGCGGCTCCTCGCTCGACTCGCCGTCAAGCGGCTGAGGCTGGACGGCAAGGAGGCGATAGAGCGCCTTCGGCTTCACCGCGCGCGCAGCAGGGACGTCAGAAGCGGCGGCGGCCATGCGCTCGTGGACGCGCCGTACCACGCGCCGCGCGCCCTCGCCGTCGGCGCCGATCAGCACCGCGAGCAGCCGCTCCTCGGACACCCGGCAGAAAGCGTCCTCGGCGCGAATTCCCCTGGCCAGCGTAGCTTCGAAGAGGTCCACAAAGCGGCGGCCCTCCGGCCCGTCCGCGAAGCGGAACTCGTAACCAAGCAGGGACAGCGTTGCGCCTACCTCGCGGGAGCGAGCCGCTTCGGCATGGACGCGCGCCAGCACCTCGGCGGGATCGATGCGTGTCGGGCCGAGGCGTGCGATGGCGTCGGTGACGTCGATGGCAGGCCAGTCGGGGCGACCTGCGGTTGCGCTCCGCTCGGCGAGGGCGAGGGCCTGCGCTCGGAGCTGCGCCGGATCGCCGGCGAGGACGCAGTTCGCGCCGCCCACGGCGAGCGCGCTTGCGCGCTCGCTCGGCGGCGCCGTCTCGTCCGACACGAAGAGAACGGGGACGAGAGCGCCGTGTTCGCGCAGGATGCGACAGAGCCCGATGCCGTTGAGCCGCGGCATGGAGGGCGCGAGCACGACGAGGTCGGGCTGGACTCGAAGCACGAGATGAAGCCCTTCAATCCCATCCCGTCCTTCGTGGGCTTCGCACGAGTCGGCAAGGGCAGCGGCAATCCCGCGTCGTACCCGCTCTTCACCGTGCAATACAACGGCTACGGGCCGACGCTCTCTTCGCGACGCCGAGCTGTGTGCCACGTCCGCCAGTGCGCACTCGACCTCGGCCAGCGTACCCGCCGGGGGGTTCGGTTTTCGCTCGGCTCGCGGCTCGGCCGCGGAGCGGGTGGCGGCAGGCGGGCGAAACTTGGCGAAGGGCGGCTTGCGCGGCAGGGGAGCTTTCGCTTCAGGCTCGGCACCCCGGATCCCACCGGGTCCGATCTGGATCGTGAATCGGCTGCGTGCGGGGCGCATGTTCCGCATCTTGTAGATGAGAAGGTCGATCTTTCCGCCAGCGGGCTCGCGCCGCAGCTCGAAGATCCCCCAGCACACTTCCGAGAAGACGCGCATCACGTGGGGACGGTGGGAAAAGGTCGCATCCTCACACAAGAGCAAAAGCGACCAGCCCAGGGCTTCGCAGCGGCTCGTGATCGCTCGAAGCTGCGCCCGCAGAACGCCCTCGTCTTCGAGGCTGGAAAAGAACGGATCGACCGGATCAAAGACCACGCGGCGGACCGCTTTTTCGTCGACCTGCGCGCGCAGTTCGTCGAACAGGGCTTCGGGCCCCTGACGCGCCGCGATGTCGCGGAAGTCCGCGTCATACTCGAGGACGCTGAGTCTCTCCTCGAGGATGCGCTGCGAGAGCGGGAAGCCGAGCCGCTCACCCTGGTCGACGAGGTCCTGCGCTCGCTCGCGGCAGACATACAGCGCCGCCTCCCCGCGTTCGAGACCCGCGTTCGCAAACTGGAGGCCGAGGATCGACTTGCCGCTCCCGCTTGCCCCGAATACGAGGTAGGGCTTGCCTCGGAAGAGGCCTCCGGGCCCTCGGTCGAGGAAGTCGATGTCCGACGGGATGCAGTCCATGACTCTCTCCGGCGTCCCCATCCGCAACGACGCGCCTCGCGGGGCGCGAGCTCCCGCCCACGACGGATCGGAGGTCCTAGAGCGATGCTTGAGCGAGGGCTGCCCCCCGCGTGGGGGGCGAGGGCCTGGCCCGCGGGGCTCCTCGCTTCGTACCCAAGAGCGTCCCCGCAAGAGGCGGACAGGGCGGCCCGTGCTCTTAGGGGGAGGCCTTTTCTGCCGCGTACGCCTCGTCGAGCAGTTCGATGGGATGCGCGACGCGCGCACGCAGACCGCTGCGAGCCACACCGGTTCGGAGCTGAAGGATGCAGCCCGGATTGCCGGACGCCACGACATCGGGGTCTACCGCGGCGAGGGAGGCGATCTTGCGCGCGAGCACAGCCGATGCCATTGCGCGATGGGTAAGCGCGTAGATTCCCGCGGCGCCGCAGCAACTCGTGGGATCGTCATGGGCGACGAGCTCGAGCCCCGGGATCTGCTGCAAGAGACGCCGGGGCGCCTGTTCCACCCGCTGCCCGTGGACGAGATGACACGGGTCGTCGTAACACACGCGCACGGCGCGCCCTTCGCCTCTTTGGGGTACCGGCGCTCGCAGCCCTGCGGCATCGAGCAGCTCGCACACGTCACGCACGGAGTGCGCGAGGGCCGCGCCCGCCTCGCCCAGCCACTCGCCCGCCTCCCGCAATGCTGCGCCGCAGCCCGCCGAGTTCACGACCAGCGCATCGACCTCGGCCGTGCCGAACGCGACGGCGTTGCGGCGCGCGAGACGCCGCGCAAAGTCTGCGTCGCCCGCATGGGCATGGAGCGCTCCGCAGCACCCCTGATCGCCTGGCACGAGGACGTCGAATCCGTTGCGCGCGAGCACACGTGCCGTCGCATGATTCACCCGACCGAAGAGTTCCGGCATGACGCAGCCCACGAACAGCGCAACGCGTCCGCGCCGTGTCCCCTGCGCACGCACGAATCCCGGCAAAGGACGCCGATCGCGAAGCGGGGGGACGCGCGGCGCAAGCCCGGCGAGCTCGCGCAGGGAGGCGGGCAAAAGACCCCGCGAAAGCCGGTCGAGGCGAAGCCGCTGCACGATCGCCAAGGCGTCGATCGCGCGGCGCAGGCGTCGGGGATGAGGCACCAAACCCCGCAAGGCGAAGCTCTCGACGCGTTTGGCAAGTCCTCGGCGCAGCCCGGCCTTCTCGACCTCGCTGCGCATCGTCTCCAGCATGTTCCCGTAGCGCACCCCCGACGGGCAGGCGGTCTCACACGCGCGGCAGCCAAGACACAGGTACATCTCCTCCGCCACGCCCGGTCCCAGCGGAATTCGACCCTCGGCGACGCTCCGCATGAGATACACACGACCGCGTGGGGAAGACTGCTCCCGCCCGGTCTCGCGGTAGGTTGGACAAACGGGCAGGCACATGCCGCAATGCACGCAGTCGAGCGTGCGGCGGGAGAGTTCTTGAAGCGGGCCGCCGGGCCCTTGTGCGAGCTCTCGGTCCATCAAAGCCCCGCAGCAAAGCGGCCGGGGTTCAAGACTCCCGACGGATCGAACTTCGCCTTGAGCGCCCGCAGGAGGGGGAGGGCCGCGGGCGCGTCGCCGAAAACGTCACGACCCTGCGCGAGCCACTCCGGGAGAGCCTCGAACAGGGCGCTTCCCTCGCCCTCGCGCAGGGCCTCCCGCACCGCGCGTAGCGGGCGAGCCGCGGCGACCTCGTCCGCCTCCGGCTCGAGCGGAAAGCGCGCCCACAAAAGCGAGGACTCGGGATAGGCCAGCAGCGCCGCGCCGGCGCCGCGCAAAATTTCGACGGTCCGCGCGAAGGCGGACCGTCGGCACGAGAGGCGAAGGCGCAGGAAGGAGCCTGAGGGCGGCTCCGCGTGCCAGGCTCGCAGCACACCCACGACGTCGTCTTTCCCTGGCTCGGCGCCGAGTTCGCCACAGAGCCAGCCGGCCTCCCGCTCGACGAGGGAAGCCGCGCCCGCGAGCTCCGCCACGAGGGCGATTCCCGCCCTCGAAGCTGCCCCTGCGCTCACTGCTCCGAGCAGGGAACGATCAACCAGGGCCACGCAGCGCGCAGAAGGTAGGCGTGCAACCCGCGCGCCTGTTGCGAGCGCAGCTGCGGCGTCTCCTACCGGCACGAGCAGACCCAGCACCCGCTCGGCGCGGGGCTTTAGTCTTAGCCACGCGCCCTCGATCACGCCCAGTGTCCCGAGCGAGCCGGTGTAGAGCTTGGCGAGGTCGTAGCCGGTGACGTTCTTTACCACCCTCCCGCCGCAGCGCGTGCGCTCGCCCGATCCGAGCACCACCTCGAGGCCGAGCACGCTGTCGCGGGGTCGACCAAAACGCAAGCAGCGCGGCCCGATCTCTCCGGTCGCAAGGACACCACCTACCGTCGCCCGGGGACTGGCAGGATCGAGAGCGGGCTCCCAGCCCGCTCTCTCCGCCAGGGAGCGCAGCTCGGAAACTCGGGTTCCGGCGCCCACATGCGCCACCCCCTCGTCGGCGTCCAGCGTATCCACGCCCGCGAGCGCTGTGGTAGAGAGGATGGCGTCGGCGCGGCGGGGCGGATTGCCGAGCCAGAGCTTGCTTCCCCCGCCGCGAACCACGACGGCGAGGCCGAGCGCGCCGAGGACCTCGACCACCCGCCCCAGCGCTGCACCGTCCGAGGGAGTGAGCGTGATGCCGATCTTCGCGCCGGGCAGACCCGGGGGGGCTCCCGTCTCATGCTCCTGGACGCCATGGGCCCCTACGGCATCGCGCAGGGCACGCAGATCGGCGGGCGCAATCATGCGTCGAAGGAGACGCGGTCATAGCCGCGCGCTTTGGGGTTCGACTCGACACAGAAACGGGTCGTCGGGAAGATCTTGCCGGGATTGCAGACCTGCTCGGGGTCAAATGCATCTCGCAGGCGGCGCATCGCGTCGAGGTCCGCCTTCCCGAAGAGGAGACCCATGAAGTCGCGCTTCTCCGTGCCGATGCCGTGCTCCCCGCTAATCACGCCGCCCGCCTCGACACAGACCCGGAGAATTTCCTCGCCCGCTGCAAGCACGCGCCTTAGCTCATCCGCGTCGCGGCGGTCAAAGGAGATGTTGGGATGCAGGTTGCCGTCCCCGGCGTGGAAGACGTTGGAGAGGCGCAGACCGTACCGTTCACCAATTGCGAGGATGCGCTCCAGCACCTCAGGGAGCTTCGGCCGCGGCACCACGGCGTCGTGGACGTAGAGGTCGGGCGCGAGGCGACCGAGGGCGCCGAACGCGCCTTTGCGTGCGCGCCAGAGGCGCTGGCGTTCCGCCGCGTCGCGCGCCACCTCCACCCGCGTCGCACGCTCCGCGGCAACGAGCTCGCGGACGCGCTGCATCTGCTCGGGAAGGAGCTCTGCCGCGCCGTCGAGCTCGACGATCAGCACGGCGCCGGCATCCGTCGGAAGGCCCGCGGCGTAGACGCTTGCCTCGATCGCCTCGATCGTCTTGCGATCGACGATCTCGAGCGCGGCGGGCACGAGTCCCGTGCGGATCACCTCGCCGACAGCGCGACATGCCGACACGACGTCGGGGAAGATGGCAAGAAGCGTCTCCACGGCCTCAGGCACCGGCGTGAGCCGCACCGTCGCCTCGGTCACGACGCCGAGGGTGCCCTCGCTCCCGACCACCGCACCCACGAGGTCGTAGCCGAAGTCCCATCCTGTCCGAGATCCAAGGCGGACGATCTCACCGTCGGCAAGCACGAGCTCGAGGGCCACCACATGATTCGTCGTCGTGCCGTACTTGAGGGTGTGCGGGCCGCCAGAGTTCTCTGCGACGTTGCCTCCAATTGTGCACGCGAGCTGACTCGAGGGATCCGGGGCGAAATGCAGACCGAAGCGGGCGACGGCCTTCGAGAGATCCGCGTTCACCACACCGGGCTGCACCACCGCCACGCGGTCCTCCGGGTCGATCTCAAGGATCCGGTTGAGGCGCGAGCACTCGATCACCACGGAGCCTTCGGGCGCGAGCGCTCCGCCAGAAAGCCCCGTCCCCGCACCGCGCGGCACGAAGGGCGCGCCCGCTGCGCGACAGGCCCGGATGACTCGCGAGACCTCCGTCTTGTCCCGCGGAAGCACGACGGCCGCAGGCCGACCTCGGTGGTGCGTCAGGCCGTCGCACTCGTACGCGAGCAAGTGCTCGGGCAAGGAAATACAGGAATCCGGGCCAACAATGGCCTCGAGGGCAGCGAGGAGGCGGGCCGGCGCTCCCGCCATAACGTCAGGCGAGCCCGAGGCGCTCGAGGGATTCTTCGTCGAGACCCAGGTAGTGGCCGATCTCGTGTTTCACCGTGACTTGGATCTGCTCGAGCAGCTCGTTGCGGTCGCGACACACTTTCTCGAGATTCTTCTTGAACAGGATCACGCGATCCAAGTCCTGCACGGGTGCGGTGAGTGCGGCTTCCGTGCGTGGAACACCGAGAAAGACGCCCAGGATCTGGGGTGAGACGTTCTCTCGAACCAGCAGATCCTCCGAGGGGAAGTCCTCCACCAGCAGCGGCACGTTCTCCACGTACTCGCGAACCGAGCGCGGGAGGTCACGAAGCGCGGCCTGGGCGGCGTCGCGGAAGCCCTCGTCGTCAATCTCGACCGGCAGCGGATAGCTTTCGGGGGAAAGCGCGTTGGCCTTCGTGAAGGCGCGCCCCGCCTCCTCCGACTGGCCGAGCCGTTCGAGCACGAGCCCGAGGTGGTAGACGGCATGAGCGGAATCCGGATCCAGCGAGCAGGCGTGCTCGAGCAGCCGCCGAGCCTCCTCGAACCGACCGAGCTCGAAGAGGATCTGCCCCTCGAAGGCCCGGAAGATGGGCTGCTCTCCTCCCGTCTTGAGCGCGCGGCGCACCAGAAAGAGCGCTCCCTCGAGGTCATCCAGGTAAAAGAGCGCCTTGGACTTGAGATAGTGGATCTCCGCCTCGATTCCACGATCGGGACGGGCGAGCTCCGGGGTGCCCTTGAGCAGTTCGTCGCACTGCTCGATGGCCTGCTCATACTCGCCGAGCTCCTCGATCAGCAGCTCGGCGCGGTTCAGATAGGCGTGGATGAACTTGCTGTCGGCGCGAATCGAGAGGTCGAACTCGTAGAGCGCCTCCTCGATCTTGTCTTCGTCCCAGAGGATCTCGCCCCGGGTGTTGTGCGCCTCGGCTCCATTCGGGTCGGCTTTCAGCGCCTCGTCAAGCCAAGCGAGTGCCTCGTCGGTGCGTCCACCGTTCGTGGCCTCGATCGCCTGGTCCAGGCAATCCCAGTAGCGATCCTTGTCCTTCATCTGTCCTTCGCCAAGACGCGGCCGGGAGATCCGGCTGGCGCAGGGGCGTTTGCGAGCATAGCAGAGTTGGGGCCGGGACGGGGCCGTGGAGCTCCGTCGACAGGCGCTTGTAAGTTCTTAATTTAAAAAGAGAAAAGTGACTTTCTGCGGGCTCTCGAGGGAACCCGAAGCCGGGCCGCAGGAGGCTCAGCAAACCAGCGTTTTCCCCAAGGAACTCTAGGGTCGAAGAGCGCGCAGCCGCGCTTCGATCATCGCGTCGCGGACCGCCCGAAGCTGTTTAGGCATGCCGCCCCCCGCTGGCAGGCGCCCGGACGCGGCGAGCTCCACAAATCCATGAACCCAGGCCCAGCCAATGTTCGCTTCGATGTCGGGATCGCTTTGCCGGAAAAGCCCACTTGCGATGCCCCGTTCGTACAGAGTCCGCCCGAGCGCCCAGGTTCGCGCCACGCGGGCTTGCTCGGCGGGCGCGAGCTGCCCTGAGAGGGAGATGTCGTGGAACATGAGCCGATAGAGCTCGTGGTGCTCAAGCCCAAAATCGATGTAACACCTCGCCGTCTCGGCAATTGCTTCGAAGGGATCCTCAAGTGCGTGCGCAGGAGCGACGGCGTCGTCGAGCGCGTCAAATCCGTAGAGTGCGATCTCCTTCAAGAGCTCTTGCTTGTTGCGAAAGTGGAGATAGATCGTGCCTGGGGAGTACCCGAGCTTCTCGGCGAGAGAGCGCATCGTGATCCGTCGCGGGCCATGCCGGTACACGATTCCGATCGCCTGCTCGAGGATCTTTGCGCGAAAGGCTTCGCTGGGCGAGGTCACTGGTATCCCCGCGGAACTCGTTCCAAAGCGGACCGCACGCTATCACTCGCCGAGCAGAGGGGTCAATCCATCGCTGCTTGGGGGGAGCTCGCGGCGGCGCGCCTCGGCCGAGGGCCGCAGGCCCGGAAGGACGCGACCTAACGCAAGGACCGCGAGAGACAACTCGAGCTCCCTCGATCCAAAGGCGAGAAGAACCGCCACACCCCATCGGACCCTCTGCTGCCACGATGGGGCGCGCCTTTGCGATACGAGCGCAAGAAGTACGCGCGACGGCGGGGGGGCCGGCTGTCGTTGCCTCTGCCCGAAGTGCAGACCTCGGGAACGCCTGCTAAAGTGGTGTTTGATTTGGCGCTTGAGCGCCGCGGGGCAATTCCTTCGCCGCTCTTTAGGCTCTTGCCCAGCGCTTCTTAAGAATTGGCCGGTTGCGCTTTTTAGGGTGCTTACACTCCGATGGGCGAGATCGCCCCCGAGGAGGATTACGCCGTGTTCGAGGGTCTTTTCCAGCCGACCCATCTCCTCCTGATCCTGCTGATCGCCCTCATCGTGTTTGGCCCGAGGCGGCTGCCTGAGCTTGGGCGCAGCCTCGGCACGGCCATCCGCGACTTCAAGCAGAGCCTGACGGCTGGCGGATCGCCGCCCGAGACTCCGCGCGTCGAAGGGAACCCGGACACGCGCACGAGCGATTCTTCCGCAGCGAAAGTGAACTCCCAGCCCCATTAGCCCCGAGGACGCGCTCGAACGGCAAACGAGCGATCCTCGTCCCGAGGCCGCTCTGCCTTTCGCCCCGGCGGCGAAAAGTCAGCAGATCGCACGCGACTTTCGAGCCCCTGGTTCAAGCCTGCACGCTCCGTCCTCTCAAGAAGAGAAACGGAGGCCTTTGCAGAGGGACTCTCTGGATCGGGAACGTCAGGATGGTCGAGGGTAGGCGGCGTTGCTGCAGCGGACCGAAATTCACTCTCGATCCGCTGCGAGCCTCGGCATCAAAGGATTAGGACGAGCGAACCTCGATCTGCCGCACACCGCGCCTTGCGGCCGCGACCTTCGGCAACGTGACGCTGAGAACGCCCTGCTTGTGGCTCGCGGAGACCTTGTCTGCCTCCACCTCACACGGTAGCTCGATCGTCCGCTCGAAGCGCCCATAGGCGCGCTCGACATAGCGGAGCTCAGCGCTCTTTGCCTCATGCTCTGCACGCTTCTCGCCCTTCAGGGTGAGAAGCTTGCCTTCGAGCGCAACCTCAAAGTCCTTCTCGCTAAGACCGGGCAGTTCCGCATCGACCCGGATCTCCGACTCGGTCTCGGAAACTGCAATCCGAGGAGTCCACGCTCGGGCGGTCTCGGCTGCGATCGGCGCGATTTCAAAACCCTGCCACAACCCCTCAAGTCCATCCATGTCCTCCAGGAACGCAAAGGACAAATCCTGGGCTCGGCCCCATGCACCGACCTCTCGGTCGCGGCGCCAGGGAATAAGACTCATAAGTGCCACTGATCAACACCTCCTTCGAAGGCTCGCCACCTCTTGGCGAGCCCGATGGTTCCGATGCCTTTCATCTAGGCGCAGAGCAGCCCGGGTCAAGCCCTCAGAGCCAAGAGCTACGGAGCGGGCGCTTCGCGCGACACGCTGACAACCCTGCACTGTCCCAGCGGGGAATCGGGGCCGCGTGGCGCTCGCTCCGCGCTTCTCCCTGCTGCAAGGAATCCATTCTCGGCCCCGTGCGATTCGGACAGATGGCTGCTATCACTATGGCCAAGTGGCGAGAGCGCCGTGGCCCGAGGGCCGGCGCAGGAGGAATTGAGGTGCCCCGACCGCGAGCGGCCGCAGCAGCCACGGAGACGCGAGGAAAGCGCCCGCGCGTCGCCTCGTCGGGCCCGGGCGCGCTTGAACTTCTCGGCCTTCCCCCGGCCAGCGCGAGCGATCTCGTCGCGGAAGTGGAGCGCGGTCTTCCCTTCTCCTCGCTCGAGCGATTCAAGCTGCACACGGCGCTCGCGTGGGACGCGATCTGCGTGCTGGTTCAGCTCCCGATGCGCACCCTCACCCGGCGGCGCGCCGCAGGGCGCCTTGACCCCGCGGAGTCGGACCGCTTGGTTCGCGCGGCGCGTCTTTTTCACCAGATGCTGGAGCTCTTTGAAGGCGACGAACCCTCCGCCCGCGCGTGGCTCACGCGGCCGCAGCGCGGGCTTGGGGGCGCAACTCCCCTTGAGTTCGCCCGCACCGAAACGGGCGCGCGCGAGGTCGAACAGCTGCTCGGGCGGCTCGAGCACGGCGTTGTGGCCTAATGCCGCGAGCCTTTCGCCTGATAAAGCGTAAACACGCAGCGCAAAGCTTTGACGGCGAGGGGGCTCGCCTTTTTGGGGGACGCTGGAATCGGCCGGGCGTGGCAGTGGTCTACGCTTCGGAGAACCTATCGCTCGCGGCTCTCGAGCTCCTCGTCCACCTCGAGCAGGGACTGCTCCTCGCGCACTATTTGATGTGTCGCGTCGAGTTTCCGGAATCTGCGGTGGAGGAGCTCCCGGCGAAGCGACTCCCCGCCCACTGGCGCGCCTCCCCCGCGCCGCCCGCCCTCCAGGAGATCGGAACGCGCTGGGCCCGCGCCAGGCGGTCCGCCGTGCTGCGGGTTCCGAGCGCAGTGATCCCACTCGAGAGCAACTTTCTGCTAAATCCCGATCACCCGAGCTTTCCGCGATTCGTGCGCGCGGGCCCCGAACCCTTCGACTTCGATCCGCGCCTGCGGTCGCACGGATAGGCGCTCGAGCGGCGTGCTGCGCCTCACGAACTGCTTGCCCCGAATCGAGCCTTGCCACCCGCGCTCGCCGGGTGGAGCGAGAGGATCCTAAAGTCGACGCCTTCTTTCGAGCCGCGTCTCGTGAGCGGATTCGAGGTCGCCGACCGCACGCAGTCGAAGTCGATGAAGCGATAGAGCAGGTGCTCGTCTCGCCCCCTCGGAATCCCGAGGCGCCTCGCCTGGATCAGCCGGCTTGGCCGATACCCCACATCCTCGACGAAAAAACTCTGGGGATCGAAGGCGCGCCGATTCCAATCCGCCACCCTGAGCCCAAGAGCGCGGCAAATGAGCGTCTGACCCGAGCAAAGTTTCTCGAGCGGGCGCCTCCCCTGCGCGCCCGGATTCAGCCTGTGCATCAGCTCGAAACTTGCGGGCGGAGAGACGGCGTCTGTGAACGGACGCGCCGCCTTCAGGAGCACCGCATTGCCGGCCCCGCGACAGCTCACGTTGAGCGAGTCCGAGCCGCGCGCGTAATACATGTAGATCGTGCCCGCAGGCATGAAGAGCGCTTCGCGGCTGGGCGTGCGCCCGAGGGATGCGTGACTTCCCTTCTCGCGGAGGAAGTACGCCTCGACTTCCACGATCTGCACCGACAGCCAATTCGACGGGACCCGGCGTCGAAGGATCTTCCCGATGAGGTCCTTGGCGACGGTTTGCGGATCCCGATCGAAGAAGGCGGGGCCGAGCACGCACCCTCACGTTGGATGCGAGGGGGGCGCGATGTCAAGCACCCGCGCCTTCCGCCACGATGCCCGGCCCGTGGAGCTTGAGGTACCGAAACGACCCCCAGCCTGCGATCGCAAGCGCGAGCAGTCCGACGAGGACGGAAGGGGTTCGGCGGCTCTTCATCTGTATCTCCGACGCGCTTGGACGAGGAAGTTTATTTCGACATAAAGTATGTCATAATTTTTTAGATGACGATCCTACGAGCGACGCGGATCGTGTCGAGCCCGCCCCGAGCTTCTCGCCGACCCGATGGCGCCTGGATTCGCTGAGAAGGCGAGGTGTCTTCGTGGCCGAGCGACCCCTTTGCATCGTAGGCGCACCGGGCTCTCCCTACAGTCGAAAGCTGCGTGCGGTGCTGCGCTACCGGCGAATTCCCTACCTCTGGGTCCAGCGCGGTTCGAAGGAGGCGAGCGGTCTTCCGAAGCCACGGGTCGAGCTCTTGCCGCAGCTCATTCTGCCTGCTGCCGGCGGAGGGCTCGAGGCCCTCGTCGATTCGACGCCGCTCATCCGTCGCCTCGAGACCTTGCAGCGCGGACGCTCCGTGATTCCCCCCGACCCGGCCCTCGCCTTCCTCGACGCTCTCCTCGAGGACTACGCAGACGAGTGGCTCACGAAAGCGATGTTCCACTATCGTTGGGCCTACACCGCAGACATTGCGAAGGCGGCGAAGATCCTGCCTCGTTGGTCGCGGACGAATCAGCCCGAGTCGCAAGCAGTGGCTCTCGGCCGCGTGTTCGCCGAGCGGCAGATCGCGCGCCTCTCGGTGGTAGGATCCAACGAGACGACGCGCCCGGTGATCGAAGAGAGCTACCGGCGGCTCCTCCTTCTCCTCAACGCCCACCTGGAACGCTCTCGCTTCGTCCTGGGCGACCGGCCCAGCGCCGCCGATTTCGGCCTTTACGGCCAGCTCACCCAGCTGGTCGGTTTCGACCCGACACCGGCGGCGATCGCCCTCGAGACCGCGCCGCGCCTCGTGGCCTGGGTGGAGACGATGGAGGACCTCTCGGGCCTCGAGCCGCGTGACGAGGATTGGACGGCTCGCGATGCCATCCCGGACACCTTGCGAGCGCTGCTTGGTGAGGTGGGCCGTGTCTATGCACCCTTCCTGCTCGCCAATGCCGAGGCGATCGCCCGCGGCGCTGCGCGCGTGGAGTGCTCGATCGACGGCCGTCGCTGGGTCCAGCAGCCCTTTCCATACCAGGGGAAGTGCCTCGGCTGGATCCGAGAAGCCTACCGGACGTTGGCGCGGGAACACCGCCATGCAGTCGACACCATGCTCGTGGGAACCGGCTGCGAACGACTCGTCGCCAGCTGATTGGTCCGTGGCTGCCGCCATGAAGCGCTGCAGATTGTTTGGCTTCCCGGATCTTGCTCTTCGCCTCGCGACACGAAAGTCGGTGGCCTTCGGTCGACGACAGGACCGCCGGCGGCGTCTGCTGAGCTCCGACCCCGATCGACTTTGCCTCCGGCGCTCGAATCTCGAGCCAGGCTGCGCAAAGAGCGTTCCGTCGGTGAAGCTGCGAGGGTGCCTGGGCCGGAAGCCCCTCCCGCCGCTTCAGAGCCCATGCGAGAGGGGAGGGACACGGGGTACTTTCCCAGTGTCAACCAGGGAGCGCTGAGCCTCGTTGTGCATTGCGGAGGGAAGGTGAAATGGCACCGCTCGTGGATACGATCTCCCGGCCGGCTCGCCTTGCCGACCGCTACGTGCGCTCCTATCTGGGGTCACGGGCGTATCGCGAGACCTTCGCGGGGATCCATACCTACTGCATGTTCCTCGGTTATCCGCGCAGCGGCCACAGCCTCGTGGGTTCGCTGCTCGACGCCCATCCCCATGCGATCATCGCCCACGAGCTCCACGCCTTGCGCTATATCCGCTATCGATTTAGTCGCGATCAGCTCTTCTGGCTTCTGCTTGAGAACTCGCGGGATTTCACGCAGAAGGGTCGGGAGTGGACGGGCTACTCGTACCTCGTGCCGGGTCAGTGGCAAGGACGCTTCTCCGAACTGCGCGTGATCGGGGACAAACGCGGTGGAACGTCTGTGCGGGATCTCCGCCGTCGCCCTTGGCTCTTGGAGGAGCTGCGCACACGCGTCGCGCTGCCCCTAAAGTTCATCCATGTCGTCCGCAACCCCTACGACAACATTGCCACCATGCATTCCAAGAACGCCAAGGGTCGTCCGCTGGAGGTGGCCTTTGAGCACTATCTCGGCATGGCGCGCGGCATCCTCGAGCTCAAAGAGAAGCTTCCCAAGGACGAGGTCCTTGATCTGCGGCACGAAGACCTCGTCGCCGATCCACAGGCGAGTCTGCAAGCGCTCTGTCGCTTCCTCGGACTCGAACCCGAGGCGGGTTACCTGAGCGCGTGCGCAAGCATCGTGTTCCGCTCGCCGCACCGAACTCGCAAGGACGTGCACTGGAGCCCTGAGCTTCTCGCTCGCGCCGAGCGTGAGTTCAGCGAGCTCTCCTTCCTTTCCGGCTATTCCTTCGACGCGTGAGGAAGCGATCGGGCCTTCCATTCCCTGCCGCCTCGCGCTCCGCGACGAGCCCCGCCCGAGGAGGGCGCTGGCCCTCGCGAAGCGTTGCGAAGCGCGGCGCGCGGCGTCTCGCTCGAAGAGCACGGCATGCTTGCGCCCGTGCGCAAGGCAAGCAGCGACTGCCCAGGCGCGCGGGGAGGCCGGGCGCTACCCTCGAAGAGTTGCCCGGTCCCCTTCGGACCCGCACGCGGCGACAAGAGAACACGGCTCGTCCCGGCAGGTTGGATTCGGACGTCGGGCCGTCTCTCGTGACCCCAGGACGGGAGACTGCGCCATGTGGAGGGCCCCCCACTTCTTCCTCACCGTCTTTCTCGCCGGCGTTGCGCTCGCGGCGTGCTCTGGCCAAGACGGTGAGAACGCTCGCTCCGCGTCGATGCCGGCTCCTCCCTTCTTTCCCTTCTTTGAACCGCTCACTCCGCCGCGCCCTGTTCAGGTGATGGCGCACCGCGGGCTCGCGAGCGCGGCCCCCGAAAACACGGCCCGTGCAGTCGAGATGAGCATCGAGGACGGCTACGAGTGGGTCGAGGTCGACGTTCGCCAAACGAAAGACGGAAAATTCGTCCTCTACCACGGCAAGCAACTCGAAGACAAAACAGACGGCAAGGGAATGCCGGAGGACCACACGCTCGATGAACTGCTGAAGCTCGATGCGGGAGCTCTCTTTGCTGCGCGTTTCGAAGGCGAAAAGCTCCTCACCCTACGGGAGGCGCTCCGACTCGCGAAGGGCCGGATCAATCTCTACCTCGACTGCCGGGAGAAGGAGATCGACGCGCAGCTTCTTGTCAACGAGATCATGGCCGCAAAGATGGAGAATCAAATCATCTTCTATGGCACGAAGGACATGATCGCGCGGGTGCGCAGCCTCTCGAACAATTCGATTCCCGTGATGACGAAGTGGCACGCGGGATGGTTCCAGTACCCGACGCGTTTCGCGCGGGTGCACGGTGTTGCCGCAGTCGAGATCGACGCGGATGAACTTACGCCTGAGCTGGTGAAGGGCTTCCACGGCGCCGGCGTCAAGGTCGAAGCGAAGATGATCGGTGAGGAACTCGACAATCCGAAGGGATGGGAAACGGTGATTGCCGCCGGCGCGGACTGGGTGCAGACCGATTATCCGTTGGCCGTTCTCGCGCTGGCGTTTCGTCGCCGGGAGCCCGCCTGGCCGGTCGCGATTGCCTACCACGGAGGGGCCGATCGATACGCCCCAGAAAATACGATCCCGGCGGTCGAAATTGCCGCAGGGCTCGGAGCCGACTACATCCAGCTCGACGTCCGCACCACGAAAGACGGCTCCACAGTATTGCTGGACGACAGCACGTTCGAGCGCACGACGAGCGGGAAGGGAGAGGTCGCGGGAACGATCGCTGAGGAGGTCCGAAAGCTCGACGCCGGCACTTGGTTCGGCCGGCCCTTCGCGGGAGCGAAGGTGCCAACGCTAGACGAAGCGCTCGCAGCCATCGGCGAGCGAGCCCAGCCCTACCTTGATGCCAAGGACATTTCACCCGAACAGCTTTCGTCGACGCTGCGAAAGCACGGGCTCGTGCAGCGCTCGGTGGTGTACCAATCCCCTGCCTACTTGAAGCGCTTCAAAGCGGTGGAGCCATCCGTTCGCCTTGTGGCGCCGCTTTCCGAGCCCGGAGACTTGGAAACGCTGAAGGAGCTCGCGCCTTACGGGGTAGAAGCACCTTGGCGGCTTCTCTCGAAGGAATTGGTTGAAAAGAGCCATGCCCGCGGCGTTCGAGTATTTTTCGACTCCCTTGATTCTCCCGAAACCGTACCCATCTACCGGCAGGCGATGGATTGGGGAGTCGATGTGATTGAGACCGACCATCCCGCGCAGGTTCTGCGAGCGGCCGAACTCGAGGTCGCCGACGCGAAACATGTGGAGACGCGAGAGGGAGCCCGTTCCCCCCAAGCCCCTTCGCACACCGAGAAGGGAGACCCCGCGCTGTGACCCGGTCTTCGTCGGCGCGAAAGATCCTGATGCGGGAGTCGCTTTATCTCCTGGCGGGAATCGTCTTCGGACTCGTCTTCGTTCCTGCGATCGGAAGCGTCTACTATCACGAGGACATCGGGATCGGGTATCGCCAGTTCCTCAGCGGACTCATCGACTCGGAGACCTCGTTCACCGCGGTCGCGTATGTGCTCGCGCCCTATCTTCTCGTGCAGCTTGTCCGATCCGCCGTGCGGGCGTGGCACCGGGTTCATCCCAACGCCAAAGAAGCTCGAGGCGCCCCCGCCCCGCAATAGCCTCCGGGTCGGTTTGCTCGCGCCCCACGACTCTTGCGATTGGGGTGGCGTCGTCTCTTTCGCAGGCGGGAGCCTCCAGTGCAGGAGGCGAACGTCCGTGTCGCCGAAAGAAGAGAACGGAATCGCGAGCAGTCGCAGTCGTCATTCGGTCGACACGAGACCATAGAGACTCGTCCGGGAAGATGCGGACTCCTACCTCCAAGAGCGCCATGGTCCGCCTCGGGAACTCGTTCCGAACCTTGCGATCCTCGAGTCCTTGGCGGAGAAGGCAGGCGGCGTCACTTGCTTGGCCTTTAGCTGCGCGATGAGCCGCGTCCGCCTTCCATCCTCCATCCGCAGGTCTGCGGCATGGCCTCGCCCAAGGCGAGGTCTTCCGCGTTCATCGCCCCCCGGGCTTCGTGGGAGGTTTCGCCCCGGCTGCCGCAGCTGTGCGAGGGGGGCTCCTCCAAAGCCAACGTGGGAAGGTCCAGGCCATGGGGCCCCACCCGAAGAACGCTCCCCGCTAGACGGCGCTGCCAGGTTTCCATCGGGCCAGTCGGGAACGCTTGGATTTGAAGGGGCTCTGGGGCGGCACCTTTGTCCTCGAAGATCTCGGCTTAAGCCGAGCAAGCCGACGGCCGAAAGCGTCCCCGGAGGCAAAGTCCATGCCGTCCGTGCCTTCGATTAAGGGTTCGGTCTTCGCAACCGTGGTGGAGGACGTCTGCAAGTCTCTCGCGACAGGTGCGCTCACGCGCGATCAGCTTGACCGGTGGCTGCAGCCCGAAGACATCGCCCTGCTCGACGAGAAGATCGGCGTCTCGAGCTGGTACCCCATCCACTCCTACACGCGCATGGGTGAGCTGCTCCGGGACGTGGAGGGGGGCGGCAGCAACGAGTATCTGCGCCAGTGCGGTCGTCAGACCGCCCGGCGTCTTCTGGAAGCAGGACTTTACTCGCAGCTTGAGTACCTCCACCGCGCGGAAGTGGCCAAGGCAAGCGGGGGACGCGCGCGATTCGAGGCATTCGGACGCGACCTGCGGCTGCTTACGACCATTAGCGCCAGCATTCTTAGCTTCTCGCGCTGGACGGTGAAGCCCGATGCCGGCCACGACCTCCAGTACTTGATCGAAGTCTCGGAGGCCCAGGATTTCCCCGAAGTCCTGTGCTGGAGGTCGGACGGCTTCGTCAATGAGATGGCGATGCAGCACGGCGACTCCGATCTCTGGCGCTGGTCGCGGCCCTGCCAGGATCTTGTGGTCTTCCAAATGACGCGAAAGCTCTAACGCGCATTGCTGGCGCTCCGAGCGTTCGCGAGACCCACGAGCCCCGATCCGAGCACGTTCACAAGGGCACACTGGAAGCCTTGTTCCGCCTACCCGCCGTGGGATCTCCCGCGAGGAGGGCGTCGCGCTCAAGCGACCCGGCTCCCTGGGCGCGTGCAAAGGCGCAGGCCGGCTCTTGCAGCGGCGGCCTATACTCGCGGCAGCACGGGAGAGGGCAGACCCCCAACTTTTTGGGTAGCGCCCGGCAGAGACAAGGGGTTCCCTTCGGCCTCACGGCCGTCTGAACGTGAGCCAGGGATTTCTTGGAGGGTTCGGCGACGTGCTTCACTGGCCCGAGCAGTTCCATCCCACCCGCGCCGCAATCTACGTCTCCAATCAGCTCAGCATGTCGGCTCCGCCAGAGCGGATCTGGGCCTGGCTCGTGCGTGCCGAACTCTGGCCCTCTTGGTATCCAAACTCGCGCAACGTTCGCATCGAGCAGGGGCCGCGCCCTGACCTTGCCCTTGGCACACGCTTTCGCTGGTGGACCTTCGGCGTCACGATCGAATCGGTCGTCGAGGAGTTCATTCCCCACGAGCGCATCGCGTGGAGCGCACGGGGCCTCGGTGTCCGTGCATATCATGGATGGTTGATCGAGAAGACGCAAAGCGGCTGCCACGTGGTGACGGAAGAGACCCAGAACGGGATCCTTGCACGACTGGGAGCCCTGCTGATGCCGAACCGAATGCACCACTATCATCAGATCTGGCTGGAGCAGCTGAATGCCAAAGCCGCGGAAGGACCGCCGCCACCCGTCGTCGGGACCGATTGATCCCCGCCGCGAGAGCCGGGAGACGGCGGACTCCTTGGACGACACACATCCACAACGGCTCGCTGTCCGCGCTCACGCGCACACGCCCGCGGCGACGAGTCGTCGTACCGCAGCGCGCTTTAGCCCAAGAACGCGCGTTAGCACCTCCTCGGTGTCGGCGCCCAGACACGGGGCCGACCCGACGGTCTCGAGCCGCGTTCGCGCAAAGCGAATCGGATTCGCGACGTGCCGTACCGGACCGATCTCCGGATCCTCGAGCGTCACGAAGGCCCCGCGCTCGGCGAGGTGGGGATCGCCTCGCTGATCCTCGGGTGCCTCGACCGGCATCGCCGAGACGCCGACCGCCTGGAGGGCCTCCGCGATCTTGAGAGCGCTTCGCTTTGAGCTCCAGGCTGCAATGCGGCGGTCGAGGGCAGCCCGGGCTGCGATCCGTCCGGGGAGTTGCGCAAGCGCTGGATCGCTGCGCCAGCCAAGGAACTTCTGGAAGCGCATCCAAGCATCGTCCCCCACCACGGCGATCGCCACCCAGCGGTCCTCACCCGCCGCAGGGTACACACCATGCGGACAGGCATACTCTGCGTTATTTCCGCGCGGCGCGGGGGGCCGACCCGTCAAAGGGCCCTCGAGATAGAACTCGCCGAGAAGGAACGCCGCGGCCTCGCTCTGCGACATTTCGATCCTCTGTCCCTCGCCCGTGCGGCGTCGGTGTTCGAGGGCGGCCAGCACTGCAACGGCCGCGAGCTGTCCCGCGACGTGATCGGGGTGCTCGAGGGAGGATCCTGCGGGGTAGGGAGCGTCGGGGTGATTCCACAAAAAGGCGACGCCAGAGAAGGCGGCGTTGAGCGGTCCGAACGACGGGGCTTGCCCGAGTGGGCCACCCTTGCCGAAGCCCTGAGAGCTCAGGTAGACGACGTCGGAACGCAGCCGCCTTACGCTCTCATAGTCGAGACCGAAGCGATCCAGAACCCCCCCTTGATGGTTCTCCACCACGATGTCGGCCCGGGCGCACAGATCGAGCGCGAGCTCTCGGCCGCGCGCATGCTTGAGGTTGAGGCACACGCTCTTCTGGCCACGATTCTCGTCGTTAAACGGCCACGAGCGGTTCATCGCCTCGGGCTCGAAGGTGAGACGCCGGAGAAAATCGGGACTCGCGCGCGACTCGATCTTGATCACCTCGCAGCCGAGCTCGGCAAGCGTCCGACACAAGCCGGGCACCGCCGCGCCGACACCGAAGCTCACGACGCGCAGCCCGGCGAGGGGCGGCCCATCGCTGCTCGCCGCTGCCCCGCTGGGCTCCTGCGGCGCAAATCCCGAGTCGTCGTTCTCGCCCGGCGCGGGGGCGGGGCGGCGGAGCGTTGCGGGCGTCCGACTCAACTGACATGGAAACGGGGCAAAGGGGGCATTGCCAAGCTGCGGAAAGCCCGTGCACTGGAAGTACCCCCGCAGGCGTGTCTGCTCTTCGGCGACAAACTCCTCGGGCGTGTTGACGGGAGCGATGGGAAGGCCGAGGGCCCGCCCTTTCGCGAGCACGTCTTGCCGCGAGCGCCGGGCGAGGGCTTCGCGACCGATGAGCCGCAGGGTCGCAAGGGCACGGTGGAAGATCGGGAGAAAGCTCCCCCGAAGAGGCAGGTGTGCAGCCGCCCCGAGTGCTCGCCGGGCCGCATGCGCCGTTTCGTCCACGATCGCGGAGAGGCCACCTCCGAGCAGACCCCATGTACCCCGACTCGGGACCCGAGAGGTGAGCTCCTCGGAGCTTTTCGCGGGGGAGACCTCGCGGTCCGCGAACAGAGCGATGAGCGCCCTCCAGTGGCGCGGTGCAATGGGAAGCAGGCGGACGTACCCATCGGCCGTTGGGAGCACGAGTGCCGGGCCCTCCGCGTCGCGCGGGAGCGAGCTGGGAAGGACCGGGTAGACGCGCGCGTAGTCAGGGAGGGCGATCGCCCAGGGATCCAGGGCGCTCCGCGCCGCTTCCTGCACAGAGACCTCGACCCGCTCCCCGCCACTCGAACGGGTGCGCAGCGAGGCAAGCGCTCCGATCACCGCAGCCACTGCCGCGCAGTCGTGTGCAAGATAGCCGGGCAGCCAGCAGGGCGGGCGATCGGAGAAGCCCGATGCGTAGAGAGCGCCCGAGGCGGCGAAAGCGACGAGCGGTTCCAGCCGCCAGGAGGCGCGCGGGCCCGAGAGGCCGAAATCGGCAATGGCGAGGTGAATGAGGTCCGGCAGGCGGGCCTTCACCTCATCCGACATGATTCGGTGTCGAAGCTCCTCTTCCGGTGCGAGATTCTCGATCAGGATGTCGGCGCGCTCGCAGAGTTCGATGAAGCGGCGCCAGTCCCCTTCCGAACGAAGGTCCAGTGCAACGCCTCGCTTGTTGGCATTGCGGAACAAGAAGGGTAAGGAGCGGTCCGGCGAAGTCTCGTCGCCCACGAATGGCGGGCGGAGCCGGTCCGGATCGCCACCCGGCGGCTCGACTTTCACGACGTCGGCGCCAAGATCGGCGAGCATCCGACCGGCAAGCGCGCCCCGCAGATCGGTGAGATCGACCACGCGCAGATGCGCGAGCGGCCCCGGGCTGATTCCGACCACCGGCCTTTAGCTCGCCCCGTCCGTCCTCGGCGCGGGGATCGCCCTCGGGCCAAGGGCCGTGCTGGGCCTGCTCCCGAGCCAGAACCGCATCTGATCAAAGACTTGAGGATGGTTCAGCAGCCGCAGGTGGGTCATCCCCCCAAGATGGCGTCCATTCTCGGCTGTGAATGGGAAGCGCCGGGAGGGCGGCGCCGCATGACCGGCGGCGCTTGCGAATCTCACCAGTGTATCCCCGAGCAGGACGCCGAGCGGGTGGCGCGGATTCTTGGTCAGCGTCGCGGCGACGAAATAGTGCGCAGCGGAGTCGAGGAAGGGGATGTCATGGCGGTTGTCCTCGAGCAGCGCGTCCGCGTCCCTGCCCTGCCAATCTTCCTCGACCAAGTAGCCAAAGCGCAGATCCTTGATCCCGTGACTTCGGGCGTTTAGGACCTTCGCGATCGGCCTCGTCACTTCGAAGGTGTTGAGGAGCCAGCCGGTCACGTTGCCGAGCTTCTCGAGAGGCGCTCCAAGATGCGGGGTGCCGAGACAGAAGATATGGCGTACCGCATCGACCCAGCCGTTCCCGCGCTGCTTGCCTTGGTGGCAGGCGCTTCTCGCCACAAGCCCACCCATGCTGTGACCGACGAGCACGATTTCCTTCACCGCCGTGGGCCAGGCGCGAACCAGTTGCTCCATGCGTTCGGCCAAGAGTCCGCCGTTGTGCGAGACGTGGAGACCCGAGTTGTAACGGAGATAGAGGGGGCTGTAGCCGAGCTCTTGCTCGAGGAGGGATCCGTAGGTCGTCCCGCCTTCGCCGTAGGATTCCTCCGAATAGAAGCGCCAGACCTGCTCGGTTCCAGCGAGACCATGGATGAACACGGCCAGCTTCGGTGCGGCCTCGGGGTATGCACGGCGCAGAGCGTTGGGTTCCAGGGCAAGCGGCCGGCCCGCGTTGCGAAACTCCATTCGGATCCGCAGACCGTTTCGTTTCTGCTCGAGGCGATCGCCCACGAACCCATTGAGCGCGCCAATGGCAAGATCGACTGCGACGGGCACGGGGTCCACCGCTGCGGGCTCCTCTTCCCCAAGTGGGGTGAGCGCGAGATCGGCGGCGCCCCCCGCGAGCTGCATGAGGCCGCGAAGGCCGGAGTAAATCCCGCCCGAGATTCCGTTGTGAAGCAAGCGAGCCGCTCCTGCTGGTAAGCGCGTCACAGGCACCCGCTCGAGGAGCTCGAAGGGGCGCCGGGCAATCGAGACGTGCATTTGCTCGACGGTCGTCGTCCCGCCGCGGACCGCGGCGACGAAGAGGTCCTTGAGTCCACGGATTTCGTCGATCCTCATGTCTTGCCTCTCCTCTCGGGCCGAACCGAGCCCAGCCGCGTTCGTGGCAGCAGGCCGCAGCTCTCCGGGGACCGCTGCCGAATTCCAGGAAGGATTTACACGCACTACTCCTTCCACTCCTGGAATGTCAAGAATGTCTCTTGTGCTTTCGGACCGAGACTCGCCTGGGCAATCGCACGATGAACCGCACGGAGGAGAAGGAACGCGCGGGCCGGGCCTGACCGGCAGCAGGTGGCTCGCGGAAGCCGCGTCGCGGTCTGCCCAAAGGGGCGGTCCTGCAAAAACCAAAAACCCGCGGACCTTAGGGGCGGCGCCACGTTTTCCATGCTCTTCCGCTGGGTGGGGCTTAGGGCGGAAGACAGCCGAGCCCAATCCAACCCACGCAACGGTCGAGGCACGCTCCTCTTTCTGACCGCGAAGGGCGAGCGGGTCCGCCTGGCCTCGCGCCCGGTGTTCCGACGCGCGATGTCTGAAATGGTGGAGGGCTTTACCTCGAGCGAGCTCAAGGTCGTCTTCCGGTTCCTGAATGCCCTCGTCGAAAGATGCAAGGACGATTCGAGTCGACAAGATGCACGCGGATCACGCGACAGCGCGAGCTAGCAACTCCATACGGGAGGAACGATGACCACCTCTTTCCCGCTGCGACGGAATGATAAACCCGTGCCAGTGTACGCTCTCGGGCAGCTCAGCATCCGAGATCGGGGGCGCTACCAGCACTACGTCCGGAGGTTCCACGACGTCCTGGAGCGATTCGGGGGAAAGCTACTTGCCGCGGACGAATCGCCTGAGATCCTGGAAGGCTCATGGGAGCGAAAGAAGGTCGTCCTTTTGGCGTTCGAGAGCGCAGAGTCGTTCTGGGCATGGGCGCGTTCAGATGAGTACCAGGAGATCTCCCGCGATCGGACTGCCGCCACGGACGGGACGGTTCTCCTCATTCATGGAGTCGGTTGAGGCGTGGAGCGACCTCGGTACGACTCGATCGGCCACGGCTACCTTCCTGGGCGACGAAGGTGAGGATCGCGTGCGCGCGGCTTATGGGCCAAAGACGTACGTGTGGCACGGTGAAGCGGGCGTCCGATCCACAAAATTTATTTCGGATGAACCAGAACATCCGACCGGCGGCGTGAGGCCTCCTGAGTTCGCCGCTCATGGGGGCCCCCTGGCACCTAAGGCGGGTCGGCCCAACGGCGGGGGAAACAAGCGGTCGGCGGCACTGTCGTTCGTCGCGCCGCGAATGGCTGAGCGGGTGGGAGTCGTCGCCAAGGCGAGGCGGTGCGCAGCGCCCGGTCCGCGGCGTCCGCGCGGGGCGCGGCCCGATCGATCTGCGCGGGCGCTTGGAGGGCGTGATAGCGTCAGGCCGCCGGTCTGCTGGGAGTTACGTCGCCTGGCGGCAGAGTCGCGGCCTCTGGGTGCGGGTTTGGGTCCCGGAGTGACACGGTCCCAATGGGTGGATCAAGTAAGCCGACTCGACTGCCACGCGCATGGTGCTCTCCGAGCGACGACAGCACAAAGCGCTGCGGGCCGGGGCTCGGTGCGAATCCGCGTCGGCGTCAACCAAGTTTCTCTCGTCCTCGTCCTAGCTCGTGTGGAGGCGTTGGCAGCCATGCTCCCGCAATCGGAGTCTTCTGCCCGAGCGATTTTAGGCCGAAACAGGCGAATTTCGCACTGGATGGCCGGCGTCTGCTTCCTGATGGCAGTGATCACGGGTGGCTTCGGAATCGTTGAGCTCTATCAGGGCATTCGAAACTTGGGCGACGATCCCCTCAACATCGCGATTCCTGCGGGCGCACTCGGAATCGCGGTCGGGACCTTCCTGCTTCGATACGCGATGATCCTGAAGCGCGCCTAGAATCGCGCAGCAGCGCCGCGCGCGTCTTCGGTTTTGGGGGGCTCGTCCGAAGCTGGCCTTTCGCTGTGGCGCGAACCTCGAGCGGCGCCATACCTCTGGGAGATTGCGCTCCACGGTAATCGAGCGCCTCCTCCAACGGTTCCCGGGTCATCCGTCGCTGATCTCGACTCGTCGCTATCGCGTCGCGCTGACACCGCGCTGATCGAAATGCTGCGGACTCGAACGGGCGCCTGGCGACAAGCTGGCGACGGGGCTCCGGGAAACAAAAGCGAACCGCTTCGCGGCGTTACAGGTGGGCCCTCCAGGATTCGAACGGGGAAAGCGTCGGCGGAATTCCGACGGAAGCAAGCGAAGTTAGGGGGTTACGCCCACTTGGCACCCGGTCCGATCGCGGCCAGACCGGCCAAAGTCCCCCCAGAGTCCCCCCACGGCTTGGCGCCATCGTCGAATCGCCTGGCAAGTGTCTGAGAGTTCAGCGTTTGTTGGCAGGTCAGGCGGCAAGCATGGGGGTCCAAATCGGCTCGGTCGTGTCGGGACACCTGACGAGATCGCTGACGCAGTGGTTTTCCTCGCGTCGGACGAGAGCAGTTACATTACAGGGATCGACCTCTTCGTAGATGACGGTGCAGCGCAGGTCTGAATTGAGGGGGGACGCAGCGCCGACGACGGAGGAGCTAAGCGGATGGACATGCCGGAATCAGCCCGTCTCCTCTTCGAGCGCAGGCTCCAGCATGCGCGCCTGCGAGCCCTCCTTGCCGATGCCGTGCGAAGCGCGTCGGTCGTGGAAGGTGACCGCCTTGAGATTGAGCTCGACGACGCGCGGACGAAAGAACGCGAGCACTTGGCAGAGGCCGCGCCCTGCTCTCGGGATTCGATCTCGGCCGATGCAGCGTCGGTCCCTTCGCTCTCGATCGCCATCCTAATCGTCGGCTCGCGGGGCGACATACAGCCCTTCCTGCCCATCGCGCAGCGCTTGCGCGACGACGGACACCGCGTGCGAATCGCGACCCATGAGGTCTTCCGCGAGTTCGTGGAGTCCCACAAGGTGGAGTTCTTTCCGCTAGCCGGCGATCCGCGGGAGCTCATGGAGTATATGGTGATGACAGGTGGCCGGCTGATCCCGCTCCGGCCCCGTCAGCTCCTTGAGCAAGTGCCGCGCAAGCGGCAGGTGATGGCCGAGATCCTCACCTCCACCTGGGCCGCCTGCACCGAGCCGGACCCTGGCCATCGCGACGCAGCCCCCTTCGTGGCCGACGCGGTGATCGCAAATCCTCCCAGCCAGGGACACATCCACGTAGCAGAGGCGCTCCACGCGCCGCTCCAGATCATGTTCACCATGCCCTGGAGTCCCACGCGCTCTTTTCCGCATCCCTTCACCCACATGATCTCGCAGGCCCATCCGGGCCTCCGCAACCGCCTCTCCTTCGAAGCCTTCGATCTTCTCACCTGGCTCGGGATCGCGGACCTCGTGAACGATTTCCGCGAGAAGACGCTTGGTCTGGAGCGCGTTCACCTGGG
>Ga0116216_10000024_pt1 | contig 147717 bp, 140 predicted proteins | sample Sb_taG_11_FD_89696 | JGI IMG/M metagenome (GOLD analysis project Ga0116216, IMG submission 89696) | Peat soil microbial communities from Weissenstadt, Germany - Sb_50d_3_AS metaG | ecosystem: Environmental > Terrestrial > Soil > Wetlands > Peat | place: Germany: Weissenstadt | collected... | reverse complement strand
GCGTCACGACGGAACTCCTTCGGATACCGACCGCGCCGGCGTGCCGGCGTCAGCTTCTCATCAGTCACCGTTGGCATGACTACCTCCTATTCGGAGTGTCCGGCCAACGGGGGGATGGTCAGAACGTCGGCCAGCTCGACGCGTTCGGCACCCAGGGCGAGACGTGTGGCTGGTGGGCCCAGTCCATCCGGCTGTTGTCGACTACACGGGCCATGACCCCGTTAATGGAGAGGCCATCCAGTTGAGGACCTGCCGGCGAGTCGTGGGTCCATGTGGAGACCACGGGGAGGGAAGAGCACCTTCGGTCCGCAGGTGTGCCGCCTCGGGGACGGCGGTAGTAAGGGGGTCGCTGGTCAGTCCGCATCGCACTGCCAAGGGGTCGAGTCCGAAGAGGCGGGCGGCGTTCAACCCGAGAACGTCGGCCTTCACCTGGTCGGTCAGGGCCGGGTAGCCGTACGCCTCCTGGAACGCCGGGGTGATCTCGAAGGCTCGAAGGGCCATGATCTGGGGCTCAGGGCTGCCATACCAGATGGCATCGGTGCCCCAGAGCACGCGCTGTTCCCCGACCCGGCTGAGCAGTTTGCCAAGGGCGTGGGCCGCCTGGTCGGGCTGGGTCAGGAGTTGACGCCAGGTGGTGGCGACATCGACCCACACGTTGCCGTTCGGGGGTACATGGTGACGGTCGAGGGCCGCCAGCACGGTGTCGATGCCGATGGTGGCCGTCGGATCGTAGGGACCCTCGATGTGGGAAGGATCCCAAGCGGCATGGTAAATGACGAATTGCATGTCGGGGAAGAGTCGCGACACGGCCACGACGTCATCGGGATGGTTGAAGGTGGGATCGAAGTTGACGAGGGGCAGTCCCTTGTGGGCCACGAAGACCTTGACGCCAAGGTCGTGCGCATGTTGCACCACGGGCAGCCCGATGATGGGATCCTCGAGTGAGTATCCCTGACCGCTCGGGCTCCACGCTGTGTAGACCTTGAAAGCCGAAAGCTGTCCGGACCCCTGAGCCGCGGACATCTCATCGAGCCAGTCACCGACGGCGCCCACGTTCGGGGCGATGATGTTCGAGACGAGGATCCGGCTGGCTCCCCCATCGGTCAACCCGGCGGCGATCTCTTGAGTGCTGAGAGCCTGGGGGAACGGGATGGGTGCGTTCGCCGGCCCGGAATTGGGAACATCGGTCAACATCGCCACCGTGGTGTCGCTCGCCAAGAAGAGATCGTGGAGGTAGTTCGACCGGTCGACACAATCGAGTTGGGGCGTGTCACTGCAGCCAGCTGGCAGCATGCCGAGCACCAAGCCGACAGTTTCGGGCGCTTGCTGAACCCACGGACCAGTCGGGGTGACGTGGTGAGTGTGGACGTCGACGATGAACTCCCCACTCCCGCCGAGAGCTACCTTGCAGGCCTCTAAGTCGGTGGTCGGGGGAGTCGAGAACTTTCCACCGCGCTGATGGATCGATGCCTGCGGGATCCGTGTCGTCGAACCGCAGCCGGCCAATTCGAACGCCGCCAGGGAGGCGGCGACGGCCCCAGCTGATTGGAGGAAGCGTCGGCGGTCCATTCCGTTTCGCCGGGCCGCCCAATCGACTTCGTTTCGGATCTGCCGTTCGATGGCCCGATCGACCGCCGTGGCAGTCGCTGGGACGAACTCGCCATTGGAGATCGGGCCAGGTGGGAGTGGGAGCGGTTCGATCTCCTTTTCCCGGCGCCGCCGGCTGAACCGGCCCATGGACCTGAGACTAGGTCACTGCGCCTAGGCACGCTGCCAGCGGGCGGGGTGCGCCAGGCGCGGTCATCAGGGCCGGCTCCTCGTGCCCGATCGTGCACTGAACCCAACGGCGTCGAATCAGTACTGAACCGTCTTGATCCGCACGCTTCTGATTCAGCCGACAGCCTTCGTAAGCTCCTCGAACCGCGACGTGTCCGGTGGCCTGTTCTCCTGCCGGGAACGCTCGATCTCTTCGAACGCCCTATCCCAACTGAATCTCGCGGCGTCGTCGTCCTGTTCGAGAGTCGTCATACAGTTCCTCCCTAATCGGACCCGAACAGGATGCTACTCGCCACGATCAGAGCCACGGCACCCGCGAGGCTCAGGGCGGCCGAGAAGACCCACCGCCCCTTCCCCTTCAGGTAGCGGTCGTTTCGCTTGGCGGCGGCAACGTCCGAGTAGAGCAGACCGTCCTCGATGGTGGTGAGGTCCGACGTATGGAGGATCCGGTACAGAAGGAGGTCTCCGTCAACCGGCTCACGCCCGGGGCGGCGCCACAGCAACCCGACCACCGCGAGCCCCACGGTAAGCCCAGCGGCGGCCATGCCGGCTCGACCGAGATCATGTCGCGTCAGGCTCGGGAGCAGGCCTGCCAGGGTGGTCGTGACTCCGGCGAGGCCAGCCAGCGCGCCCGCCACGGAATTGAGCGATTCGGATTGAGCCACTTGGTCGGCTAACAGGGTCGTGAAGACTTCCTTGGCGATTGCAAACTGGCGACGGGGGCTCCCAGTCGGTTGCGTTTCCAGCACCACGTGGCCGGTGTATGCCTACAACCTTGCTGTGGACCTACCAGATCGCGGGGCCGCATATCTGACGAGGAGGGGATCTTTTGGCTAGTCCGACAGGTTTCCCTCCATCGCCCGATCATCACGCGGCCGCTTCAGTTCGCGGTGGGTCATGGGATGCCCCTCAGGTCTCTGACCTGGGTCGTGCGGGTTCAGGTGGATTCGTCTCGTTATGCCTGGGGCGGAATTCCAAGCTGGTCATGCGGTTCGATTCCCGTCGCCCGCTCCCAAGCAAGATCGCTCTCTTCCCTGTTCAGGCGCCATTTCTTGTCGCCTACCGAGATACCGCCCGAGACCACCCGCGCCCCCTCGACCACGTCCGATGGACTGCTTCGCGAGCAGGGATACGAAGTGGCGTTCTGCTGGCGAGATACCACGGGGTAAGGCTGACCAATCAAACGACCGCCACGAATGGACGATCTCTCTCGTGAGGGGGGTCACCGTGGTACATGCATCCGCTCTGTGACTTCAGTCGTGGACGCTTCGGGCATTGACTCGTCTCCGTAAGCTTTGGATCTGCAAGTATCCCTCCCGGTCCCTTTCGGACCGCGCGCAGGGGTTTCTGGAGTCGAGTCGCGTGCTGGACCTGACTTCCCTTAGCCGGAGGGGAATTCCGTGACGGTGTCGGTGGCGCCGTTTGCCACCCAGATGCGCCCGTGTCTCGAGGTGACCGAGGTCGGCTGGTTGAACTCGTAGTTCGATGACGACAGCACGGCCACGAGGCTCCCAGTTGTGGCGTCGAGCTCGCTCACCGAGTTCCCGTTGTAATTGACGACCCACACGTCGGTGCCGTCAGAGAAAACGTCGACGGGGAGATCGAAGCCGTAGGTGGGCGCGGAGAGAAGCGCCTCGGGTCCGCCAGTCGCCGCGCTCAACTCCGTGACCGTGTTATCGATGGTGTTCGTCACCCAGACGTTCGTACCATCGGAGGTGATGGCCCGGGGCTCGTCGAAGTCGTAGCTCGGCGCCGAGAGCACGGCCACCGGCGCTCCGGTCATGGCGTTGAGCTCGGAGACCGATGCTCCGGTCTCGTTCGTCACCCAGACGTGGGTGCGGTCCGAGACGATGCCGAGGGGGAGGCTGAACCCGTACGCCGGGCCCGAACGAATCGCCACAAGGGCCCCGGTCGAGGCCTTGAGCTCGACCACGGAAGGGCCAACTTCGTTCGCCACCCAGACGTGGCGGCGATCCGAAGAGATGCCCTCGGGAAAGTCGAAACCGTAGCCCGGGCTCGAGAGGATGTGCACGACCGTACCCGTGGAGGCGTCAACCTCGGTGACCGAGTTGTCGCCGTAGTTCGCCACCCAGACGTGGCGGCCGTCCGAGGAGATCGCCCGGGGCTGGTCGAACCCGTAGCTTGGCCCGCTGAGCACGGCCACAAGGGCCCCGGTCGAGGCCTTCAGCTCCGTCACCGAATTCGTTTGAGTGTTCACCACCCAGATGTGTCGATTGTCCGAGGCGATGGGGCCAGGGTCCTCGAACCCGTAGCTCGACCCCGAGAGCACCGCGTGGACGTTCCCGCTCGAGGCGTCGAGCTCGGTCACCGTGTTGCCGTTCTCGTTGCCCACCCAAACATGAGTCCCATCCGAGGCGATCGCCTCCGACTCGTTGAAACCCGTGTTGGCTCCGCTTATGAGAGCCACAAGGTCACCCGTACCGGCATCAAGCTCGGAGACCGTGTCGACGCCTGTGTTCGTGACCCAGACGTGGGTCCCGTCCGAGCTGATAGCCCGGGGACCAACGAAGTCGTCAGAGGACCCCAGCAAGGCGACGGGCGCCCCGGTGGTGGCGTCGATCTCAGTGACGGTGTTGGCGGTGCCGTTCGCCACCCAGACGTGGGTCCCGTCCGAGCTGATCCCCTGCGGACTGGCGAACTGATAGCTCGGTCCCGAGAGCACGGCCACTTGGGCCCCAGTAGAGGCGTCAAGTTCAGTAACGGAATTATTGCCGCCGTTGGCGATCCAGACATGCGAGGCGTCGACAGCCAGGGCCTGGGGATCGGCCAATTCGTAGCCGGGACCGGTGAGTACGGCCACCGGCGCCCCGGTGGCGGCGTCGAACTCGGTGACGGTGTTGGCGTAAATGTTGGCGACCCAGACGTCGGTGCCGTTCGAGACGATGGCGCCAGGAGTGGAGAAGTCGTAGCTGGCCCCTGAGAGCACTCGCAAGGCGGTCCCTGTGGACGCCAGGATCTCGGTGACCGATCCGTTGTCGTAGTTCGCGACCCACACGTGGACGCCGTCCGAGGAGACGGCCCAAGGACCGTCGAACCCGTATTGGGGCCCTTGGAGCACGTTCACCAGCGTGCCAGTGGATTCGTTCAGCTCGACGACGGTGTTCGACGCCGTGTTGACCACCCAGACGTGCGTGCCGTCGACCGCGAGAGCCTGTGGGCCATCGAAACCCCACCCGAAGACGTGCACGCCGTTGAGTGAACGATCAACGGACAGGATCCCGTGCGTGGCGGCGATCGACGACAGTGCGGCAGCTCCTGCGCCATTCGGTCGTGCAATCCATCCCGATAGTCCGACCACAAGCGCGATGGCGCACCCTATAGCCCTGCCCCCGCCGACAACGCGCCGCACCGTGCCTCGTTGCCGCGAGCGGCTCGCCCCCACGGGGTCCCCCTTTCGTCCGCCAGCAAGGACTATAGCGATTGGCCCGCGTTCGGCCCTTTCCGAGCGCACCTCCAATTCGCCGGGGGGCTCAACTTCTGGTGGGGACGGCCTCAGTCCGCGCAGGGTAGAGTTGGCGTCTCAGCACCTTGAGGCCTAGTACCCTCAACCGCTCCCTCCGGCGGCATTCTCGACGGTGCGTTGGATGTGGCGAGGAGGGACCAATGTCGCGATCTCTCGTAGAGACCTCGGGTGCCGCCCGATTCGTCGTGCCCCTCGCACTTGTCGTCGGGCTCCCGGCTTCACTCAGCGCCACACCCCCTCTCGGGCTGAGCGGGACCGGGACTTCTTCGGTGCCGACCCCGAGCAAACCCGCGGCTTCGGCCACCGTGCTACCCGGCACGAACTGCCCGATGTTCCTTCCTGACAACGTCTGGAACACGAACATCTCGGCTTTGCCCGTCGACCCGCATAGTGCCACCTGGTTGGCCAGTATGGACAGTGCAACGACGAACCTGCACCCCGACTACGGCCCGTCCGGCGACCCTTCCAATCCGTACGGCATTCCCTACGTCGTGGTCTCACCGTCACAGCCGTTGGTCAGCCTGTCGTTCGAGTACGCCGACGAGAGCGACCCGGGTCCTTATCCTTTCAGCGCCACCACACCGATCGAGGGTGGCCAGCAGTCCAGCGGCGACCGGCACGCCATCATGGTGAACCCAGCCACGTGCACTCTCTACGAGCTGTTCGACGCGTACTACAGCGCTTCAGGCTCCACGGCGGGCTCCGGGGCGATCTGGAGCCTCAACTCGGACGCGCTCCGCCCAGCCGGATGGACCTCAGCCGACGCCGCCGGGCTGCCGATCCTCCCGGGCCTGGTGAACTACGACGAGGTCAGTTCTGGCGTGATGGATCACGCCATCCGCTTCACTGTGCAGTGCACGCAACAGGCCTACACGTGGCCGGCCCGGCACGAAGCCGGCCAAGCCAATTCGAGCTGCCCCCCCATGGGAGCACGGTTCCGACTGAACGCCTCGTTCTCGCTTCCCGCCTCCAGCTGTGACGCCATGTGCCAGACGGTGATCACCACCATGAAGACCTATGGGCTGATCCTCGCCGACAACGGCTCCAACTGGTACTTCCAAGGGGTGGCTGACACTCGGTGGACGTACAACGACGTCGACGAACTCAAGCAGATTCCGGCCAGCGCCTTCCAAGCGGTAGATGAGTCGTGCCTCATGGTCGATCCCAATTCGGGGCAGGCCCTCCAACCGGGCAGCGCCGCCTACGACCAGAGCTGCGGCACCCCACAGACGAGCAGCTTCAACGGTCCCGGCTACGACCTCGTCGGTGCTGACGGCGGCGTCTTCGTCTTCGGCCCGCCCAATCAGGGGTTCTTCGGCTCGCTTCCCGGGATGGGTGTGCAGGTGCACGACATCGTAGGGATCGTCCCGACCGAAGACGATCTCGGCTACTTCTTGGTGGGATCAGACGGGGGGGTCTTCGCCTTCGGCGACGCCCCCTTCGAGGACTCGCTGCCCGGGATGGGCCTAATGGTGCACGACATCGTGGGCATCGTCCCGACCGCCGACGACCGCGGCTACTTCTTGGTGGGATCGGACGGCGGGGTCTTCGCCTTCGGCGACGCCCCCTTCGAGGACTCGCTGCCCGGGATGGGCGTGATGGTGCACGACATCGTGGGCATCGTCCCAACCGCCGACGACCGCGGCTACTGGCTCGTGGGTGCCAACGGCGCGGTCTACGCCCTCGGCGACGCTTCCTATCTGGGCGGCCTCGGGAGCACCGCCATGTCGCCGATCGTCGGGATCGCCGCCACACACGATTCGGCGGGCTACTGGCTGGTCGGGCGGAACGGTTCGGTCTTCCCCTTTGGTGATGCCTCGTCCTTCGGTTCCTTGCCTGCACTCGGGGTGAGCGTGGACGACATCGTGGCCGTCGTGCCCACCCCTGACGGCCAGGGGTACTGGCTCGTCGGTTCCGACGGGGGGATCTTCGCCTTCGGCGACGCCACGGAGACGGGGTCGCTGCCGGGCATCGGGGTGTCCGTGGGCGACATCGTGGGGGCAGTACCCACGGCCTGAGCCTCAGCTCGGCACGTGACCCCTCGCCGTCGTGGACGGGCGAGATGACGATGACTCGACTACGTGGCGGTCAGCGTGGCGGTGAAGGTACCGGTGCCGTCATCGGTGGCTGAATCGTCGTCGACGAGGACCGACCATGTGCCGGTGCTCTCGGCACAGCTCACCGAAAGCGCGGGGCTCGCACAGGTCGAGTTGCCCGCTGGACTGAAGAAGTCGATCAAGGGCTGGAGCGTGCCGGTGAGGGAGCTCAGCGTCACCGTGGCGGTCATGCCCGGGGTCCCGGCGAACGTGAAGCACGCCACGTCGCCGGCCTTGGCGACTTTGCCGGCTTTACCCGGCGCTCCTGCCACCAGCCCGGTGCAGTGCTGCAGCCCCGTCAGATCTTGACTGTAGATCCGGAAGGAGCCGGTGGTCGTGCCGGGCGTAGAGTAGACAAGCACCGTCGTGGTTCCCGATTGGGTGAGCGGGCACTCCTCGAGTCCCCCTTCGTTGTAGAGACAGGGCAGCGTCCCGTTCGGGCTCGCCACGAGCATCGACGGCAGACCGAGTGTCCCAGTGGTGCCCACTGCTCGGGCGAAAAGCATCTCGCCGGGTGCGCCGCTCAAGGAGAAGCACGAGGATGACGCTGGGCTCTTCAGCTTGCCGCTCTTGGCCGCCTTGCCGAAGCTGATGGCGTGACAATTCACGCCGGTGTTGAGACGCTGGATTGAGATGTTGAACGTACCGGTGCCGGTGCCGAACGAATCGGTCACCTCGATGGTCCAGGTGCCCGAGCCGCCGGCGGGAACGTCGCAGTACCCCGGATAGCTGTAGGGACCGGCACACGTCGAGATGCCGCCGGGACGGTAGACGTCCTCAAAGAGCGACAGATCGCCCGACGTGTTGGCCAGATCGCTCCATACGACGTCACCTTCGGCGGTGGTGAAGGTGAAGCAGGCGCTGTCCCCGGCCACGGGGATGGACCCCTTGGTGGGCGCCGTCCCATAGGCGATCGCCGTGGTGGTGCCACAGGACAGGGTGGCAGGGACCGGCCCGCCGGCGGCACCAGCGCTGGCGGCCGGCACGGATCCGATGACCAGGAGCACCGCTGGGGCCAGCGCGGTCCAGGCCCAGCGCCGGAGGCGGAGCGGCCTCCTCGAACGACGTGGGTGGCCGTGGACGGAGCTGGCACGTTGCATGCACCGAGTATCTGCCCGGTCGGGCTGTCCGTCAATGGTCCTGCCGCCGAGTCTCTTGTGCTGCCAGGGACACGTGAGTCGGAACCAGATTCGCCGCGAAGAAGATGTCCGTCCGGGAGCGACCAGCAGCGTTGGCAGCGAGTTGCCCACCCCCGCCCGACCCTCCGGAGCCTTCCCATCGAGCTGAGCGGCTCGTGGAGCCAGTCGACTCTCGGGCAGTCGCGCGTCAGCCCGTGCTCACTTCATCGGGTGACTACGGAAGAACGACCAGATCACGGCACTGGCGTCCAGTACAGGGGTACCAGGAGGCAGGCCGTTGTCGCCGCCCGGCCACTCGTGACCGGTGTCAGCGATGGTGTAGAGCTGGACGTCGACCCCCGTCGGGCACGCGTAGCTGGTCACCTCGACCGGTTGGTTGGGGAGCGGGTAGACGATCTTGCCGGCGCACCCGTCGTGGGCGGCCCAGCGCATGACCGCCGTCGGTACCGAGTAGGTCCAGTAGTGGATGCCGTTGCCGTCATAAGGGTCGGTGTCGTCCAGCAAGCCGTGAATGGTGATGAGCGGCACCGGACGGGTCGTGGGGCACGGCGTGGGTAGCCGGACGCCGCTGACCGGAGCCACCGCGGCGAAGACGTCAGACGCCTGGCAGGCCACGACGTCGGTCAAGCGTGCCCCTCTCGAGAACCCCGTAAGAAACACCTCCTTCTGGTTCACGCAGTAGCGATGTTCGAGCCGGGTGACGAGGTTCTCCAGGAAGAGCACGTCGTTCGGCGCACGGGTCATGCCCGGGACCGGGTCACCCGGGACGTTCCAGTCGAAGCCCGGTCCGTCGGGGATGTCCGCCGTCGGGTAGACGGCGATGAAGTCCGCCGCCTCCGCTTCTCGGTCCATGCCGGTGTACTCCTCCTCGGTTGTGCCGTTCGAGCCACTGCCGTGGAGGTTCAACACGAGTGGGGTCGGCGTGCGGTCGACGTAGCCCGGGGGGACGAAGACCGCGGCCCAGCGCCAGCGCCCCTGGTCGGTGAACGACATGAAGTGCTGGCCCGTCGGTGCCGCCCTCCCGCAGCCCGATATCGCCCCCCCGGCGACAACAGACGACGGGGCAGCGTGACCCGACCCGGAGCCGGCGGACGAGCCCGTCGCGCTCGCCACCGCCACGAGCAGCCCGGCTCCCACGAGGACCACGACCGCCAGGCTCGCGGCGAGGATCGCCCGATCAGCGCCACCGCCGGCATTGCGAGGTGCGCCTTGGCTCGGCTGAGACCATCCTGTCTCACTCGGCGGAAACCCGGGGCTGGGACGAGCCAAAGGCGGTGTGGTCACGACCCGTCTCGGCGAACGGTGCCGAACCTTCGCCGCGGCGAATGGGTCTCGCTCAGGCCGGCGTCCCGGTCACCGAGAAGGGGCCACCTTCGTTGGTGTTGATGGTGATCAAGCCCGCCGGGGTCTCGTCGAAGCACACCTCGAAGCGGGACTCGCTCGTCACCGAGCTGTAGCTCCCTGGCGCCAGGAGATGCGTGAACCAGCTGTAGTCAGCCGGCTGGACCACCGGGTTGCTGGCGGTCCCCGTGACGACCCGCTGCTCGGCCATCACGAAGCAGGCGAAGACCCCGCCACCCTGACTCTCGGGAATCGGCATCGAGGGGCTGGTAGCCGCGACGGTGTGGGTCGTCGTCTGGGTCCAACCGGCGCCTATGGTGTTCCCGTACTCCGTCTGGCTACCGCTCGTGAGCTCGTTGAGCAAGTCGTTTGGGGCGAAGTTCGGGAGCCCGATGGCCTCCCCGCCCGAGTCGACGGTCTCGAAGAACTGGGCGAAAGTGTTCCCGACCGAGGCGGTCGATGTAGGCACCGACGAAGCGGCCTGGCTCGTGTTCGTACTGGTGCCGAGGATCGGAGGGCCGTCCGAGTAGGCCCCGATGTAGGCGATCAGCCAGGGGGCGGAGGCCGAGGCCTCGGTGAAGAGGACCTCCTTCGTGAGCGGCGTGCCGTCGTAGTTCGTGCCCTGGAGCTCGGCCCAGAAGATCAGCGGATAGGTCGACTGGGGCGGGGCCGAGAACGACACCGAGGTGTACGCCCTCGGCCACGGCGGGCAGCCGCAGTTGTAGGCGCCCGTGATGGAGAGGTAGGCGGCGTTGGTAGTCATGCTCTGCATGACCGAGAGGTCGTCCTCCGCGAAGGCGGCGGCGAAGGGGTCCCAGATCTTGGTGACCACCGACTGCTCGACACTCGGGTTGACGAGGCCGGTGCCCGGCGCCGCCGGGGCCGTGGTCGTGGTGAAGCGGTTCGGCTGCGTCGTGGACGGCGGCGGGGTGGTGGTCCAGCTCCCCGGATGACCCGAGACCGGCGTGACGTTCGAGGCCAGTTGGGGCGGCGAGGAGTACTGGACGAAGATGCCGATGCCCGCCCCCACGAGGAGCAGGGCCAGTGCCGCACAGGTCATCAGCCAGGCCTTGACCGGCATCGTGTACCAGCGGCGGCGAGGGGTGACCGGGGTCACACCACCGGTGCCGACGGGTGTCTCCACGGCGGGAGCCCAGTCGTCGTCGGTGGGCGGCGGCGGGGCGCTCGACGGCGGGTCCGGACGGTAGGCCGGGTGGTACTCGGGCGGGTACCACCGCCCGTCAGACGCCAACCACCACCCACCACCTGCGTCGCCCACCTTGACCCCCTGCCGCGCTCCCGCGCCATCCTCCTCGCTGACAGCCTACCCTCCCCCTTTTCGTCGGGAGCTCCAGGTCCCCTTCCTGCAGGATGAGTGCCGGAACAGGGCCTCGTCAACCGTCACCCGAGATCGACGGGGACGCCCTGCCGGCTGGACTCGATGCCCGCCAGTAGGGCGGCGAGCACCTGCCGGGCGCTGGCTCCGTCCATGACCGGCGGTCCCTCGCCCCGGTAGAAGGCGGCACTCCGGGCGACCATGCCGGCGAAGGCGTCGGGCGGGGTGTCGTCGAGGGCGTGGAAGGACCGGATCTCGCCGTCGCGGTAGAGGACGACCGAGGGCTCCTGGATCCCGAAGGCGCTGATCCGATTGCAGCGGACGAAACCCCTCGAGCCGGTGACCTCCACCCGCTCGTCGCCGCCGTAGTGCGACGAGCGGAAGTAGGTGTCGATGGCGAGCGTGATGTCGAGGACCGCCCGGAGCCCGCTCTCGTGCTCCCAGACGAGCGTCGAGGGGGCGTCCATCACGATGCCCGGGACGACCTCGGTGTGGCCGACCCAGCCGAAGATCCGACGGACCGGCCCGAAGAGCCAGCTGGCCACGGCCAGCTGGTGCCACCCGTGGTCGAACACCAACATGCCCCGGCCGTCCTGCGCCTGTTGGAACTGCCACTCGTAGCTCTCCGGCGGGACGTCCCAGCCCCCTCGCCCAGTGGCCACGATCTTCAGGTGGAGCCCGGTCGGCTCCCCGATCTCGCCGTCGTGCACGAGGTCGCGGAGCTGCACCAGCGGCGGGTAGCAGAGGTAGTCCTCGAGGACGTTGAGGGTCGCCGCCGCGTCGGCCGCCGCGGCAAGCATCCGGTCGGCCCCCTCGAGGTCCCGGGCGAGGGGCTTCTGGACCTGCACGTGGAACCTGGCCGCCAGGATCTCGGACGTCACCTCGGCGTGGAGCGGGGTCGGCACGAGGACGTCGACCACGTCGGGCTGGGCGGCGAGGACCTCTCCCACGGCCGTGGTGGCCACGGCCCCCGGGAAGACCGGTGCCCAGCGCTCGACGCGCTTTCGGTTGCGATCGCAGAGCCCGACGACCTCGAAGGCGTCGCTGGCCGCGTAGGCCGGGAGCAGCAGCTCGGAAATCTGCCCAAGCCCCACGACCGCGAGCCGCACGGTCCCGGTCAGCGGGAGAGGGCTCGGCACGGCGCGAGTATCGCAGGGACGGATCAGCCCACCGCGATCAGCGCCAGGCCGACGAGGGCCAGCACCAGGCCGGCGAGCTGCAGCCGCGACGCCCGCTCGTGCAGGTACCACCAGGCGTTGACCGCGGTGAAGCCGGGGGCGAGCGAGGCCACGGGGGCCACGATGGCCGTCACGCCGTGGCGGAGGGCCACGACCAAGAGCGCCGTGGCCCCGACGTCGAGCAGGCCGGCGCCGGCCGCCGCCCGCTTGGGCACGGGCGCCAGTGCCTGGATCCCGCCGCGGAGGGCCAGCACCGCCCACACGGCGACGGCCGCGGCCGTCCGGGCGGACAGCACCGGCCAGAGGCCACCATGGTGGCTGGCCGCGGCGAAGAGGATGAGAGAGACGCCGAACCCGAGCCCGGCCGCCACGGCGAGGGGGAGCGCCCGCGAGAAGAAGGGGCCTTGGCGCTCCTCCTGCTCGCTCGAGAGCAGCGCCCCGGCCACCACGGCCAGCCCGATGCCCACCAGCGCCGCCGGGCCCGGGCGCTCGCCCCGCACCAGTCCCCAGACGACCGGCACCACCGCGCCGATGACCGCGGCGACCGGGGCCACCTGGCCCATCTGCCCGATGGCCAGCCCCCGGTAGAGACAGCCCAGGGCCACGACGTTGAGCAGCCCGGCCAGCGCCCCGAAGGCGAGGTCATCGCCGTGCCAGTGGGTCCCGGCGAGCAGGGCGATCGCCACTGCGGCCAGGAGCGCCGCCAGCTGGGAGACGGAGAGCACGGCGAGCGTGGTCGCCCGGCGGGACGCCAGGCCCCCGAGGAAGTCGCCGCTGCCGAAGGACGCAGCGACCAGGAGCCCGAGCAGGACGGCCACCGGTCACCGGAGGCTACTGGGCCACGGCCGTCCCCTCCCGACCTTTGTGAGGTCGGGAGGGGACGGGGCTCAGAACGGCCAGGTGGCCTCGCGACCCGCCTCCAGCACCGCCATGGCGGTGAAGGTGGCGTCCGAGAAGCCGTCGAGCGTGTACCGACCCCGCTCGCCGGCCGGCAGCGCGGACGGCGCGTAACCGGCCAGGTTGAAGGTGTAGATCACCGGCACGTGGCCGAGCCGCACGCGGCCCGAGTCGTGCTGCTGGTCGTCGGTGAACAGCACCACCCGACGGTGCCGCGACGGGTCGAAGTACCGGGCGATCGCCGTGTGGCCGTAGGTGGCATGGCCCACCGAGCCGACCAGGCGGACGACCTGCTCGACGCCCCGCAGCACCGAGGTGCCGGCGAGACCGGGCACCGGGGCATCGGTCTCGCCGTAGATCACGACGTCGACCTGACGGGCGGCCTTGGCCGTCGCCAGGGCCATCACCGCGGCCACCTCGACCCGCGCCATCTTGGAGCGACCCGACACCGAACCCGACATCGAGCCCGAGGTGTCGATGACCACGAGGGTGCCATCCAGCTTCGGGATGTTGCCGATCGTGAACTCGAGCGTGCGGCCGAGGGCGCGCTGCCAGTTGTCCGACCGCGCGTGCCGATAGGCCGCCCACACCTGGTACGGGAACAGCCGGGCCTTGGCCACCTCGCCCCGGTCGGTGACCTTGGCGATGACCGCGTCCACGGCCCGCTCCGAGAGGCCGGCCTGGTCGAAGTTGCGCAGGTTCCGCACGAGGGCCATGACGCCCATCGACGGGATCACCGCCTCCCAGGCCTCGGCGTCCATGCCGTCGGGCAGCCAGCCCGAGAGCCGCTCCCACGAGTAGCCGGCCTCGGCCAGCGCGGCCGGGCCGCGCCGGCGCAGGACCGCACGGCGCTCGCCCTCGGCCACTGCGGCCAGCTCGGCCGCGGCGGCCAGGACCGGCAGCTGCTCGCCGGCCACGGCGTCGCCGTGGTGCCGGCGGTCGAGCAGGTAACGGAAGAGCGCCGACTGGGCGGCGTCCTTCGGCTCCGGGTGGGTGAGCTCGATCACGTCAGCCATCCGCAGCCGCCGGGTCAGGCCGTCGTAGCGCAGGACGGCGCGCTCGTTGTAGAGACGCCGTACGGCGTCGGCCACGCCGCGCTTCACCGGCATCGGGATGCGCCGGCCGTAGGTCGAGAGCCAGTAACCGAGGAGCTCGGCCGGCTCGTCCGGGCGCTGCAGGGCGCGGGCCACCACCGAGCGGCCGTGCTGGCCGGCGGCGGCGACATACTCGGCCGCCATGACCACCGCGGCCGAGCGCATGAGCATCGTCTGGCGCAGGTACTGGGCCAGACCGACGCGGCCGGCCGCCGGGTCGGCGCCGGCGATGAACGCCGGGTTCGACTCGGTCACCTGGTGCACGAGCTCGACGAAGCGGGCATCGCGCTGCTCGGCGCGCTCGTAGAAGGTGTCCTCCCCCACCATGTTCGTGGCGGCCAGGAGGAACAGGTCTGACTCGGCGTCGCGCTCGTAGGCCCGGCCACCCTCGAAGGTGCGGGCGCGCCGGGTCGTCGTCCGGACGGCCGCGGTGACGTTGGCCACCAGCGGCCGGCGGGCCGTACCCGAGAACTTGGTCATGTCAGTGCCTCCTTATGTCGAGCTTGCTTGCGTGAGTCCGGTCAGGGGACCCGGCGGACGAGGTGTGCCGACTCGAACGGCTTGCACCAAGAAGGAACCCCGTCCTTCGCCGCTGACCGGAGAGCTGCCGGCCCGAGAACCAGTTCGTCGAGGTGCAATTTCCGAAAGAGAAGTAACCCCGACCGACGCAGCGGGCCGGTTAGATCGGTCCGGCCTGAGCACCGGAGCGGACGAGGACACAGTCCTGGTGCTCCGTCGCTGAGCTACGCCCGGCGTGGTCACGCCGGACGGCGGGGAGTCGAACCCCGCCACCGCCAGGTCCAAGAAGGAACCCCGACCTTCGCAACAGGCCGGACCGATCGAGAAGAGATCGCCAGCTCGGGAGCCGGTGGAGAGAGTCGAACTCTCAGTGGCCTGGTTACGAAACAGGTGCTCGGCCACCCGAGCATCACCGGCGGGAGTCGCAGCACCTGGAGTCGAACCAGGATGACCGGCGTATGAGACCGGTGGGGTCACCGTCCCCTCCTGCTGCGAGTTGGACCGAAGTCCCAGGGTGACCGAGCGGACTCGAACCGCCGATTTCCAGGGCCACGACCTGGCGCCCACTCCATCTGGGCCGCGGTCACCATGCGCGGTGCCCGGCGACGTTGGCGGGCACCGGCGTCCAGGGGGTCGGGATCGAACCGACGACCCACTCCGTGTGAAAGAGCTGCGCTGCCGCTGCGCCACCCCTGGTGTGTTGCGTCGGCCCCCCGGGAATCGGACCCGGTCGTCCCGCCGTATCAGGGCGGTGCCGTCCCAGCTGGCTCGGGGCCTTCAGTGGACGTGGGAGGGGCCGACCTCCCTGCCCGCCGCCCAGTCGCGGCGGCGCTCTACCATCGAGTTCCACGTCCTCGTGCGGTCCCGGGCGTGCTCGCACCGCCCCCTCCCGGGTTTCAGCCGGGCGCTCCCCTGTCAGAGCTTCAGGACCAGGTGTTGCGGCGGAGGGCTGGCCCGGCACCGCCCCGGCTCCTCCTCGTTGGGAACCAGGTGTCGCCTCTCGGCAGCTCGACCCCGTGCGGCCGGGGAGTGTCGAGCTCCCGTTTGCGCCTTGGCCGGGCGCCGTCGTGCCGTTGGACCACGGCCGCAAGCTCCGAGGCAGGGCATCGAACCCCGATCTCCTGGTTAACGGCCAGGCGTCCTGCCGTTGGACGACCCCGGATTGGACGGCCTCTCCGCCGTCGTGGTGACCCGAGCGGGACTCGAACCCGCGGCTCCTGTTTGAGGGACAGGTGTGTTGACCTCTGCACCATCGGGCCGGGGCGGAGGCGGAGGGACTCGAACCCCCAACGGTGTGACCCGTGACCTGTTTTCGAGACAGGCTCCTCGTCCAGCCGGACCACCTCCAGGTGGCGCCGTCTCGCCGGTCCGATTCGAACGGACGACCCCTGCCTTCGGAGGGCAGCGCTCTTCTCCGCTGAGCTACGGCGAGGTGGCACCCGGGGCCAGATTCAAACTGACGACTGGGGCTTCGCGGACCCCCGTGATGTTCTCTTCACTACCCGGGTCGGGGCGATCGCCCGACCGGCGTGAACGGCCGGCGGGCAACCGCTGTCCGTGGCCATGAGAAAGTCCCCGGTTTTGGCCAGCTGAAGTCCCCGCTGGTGGCCAGAAAAGTCCCCGCTCTTGGCCACGAGAAGTCCCCACCCCTCACTGCAGGATCCACCTGAGAGGCCCCCTGGCCGGTGACGGTGGCGGTGCTAGCCAACCGCCGCACCGACCGAGGGGACCGCTCAATGAAATCAGTGAGGGAGCACATGGACATGAACGCCGCCTTCCGCGAGGTCGGCTCCTATCGGGCCGCAGCTGAGATCTGTGGCACCACCCCCAAGACGGTGAAGCGCTCGGTGCTGGCTGCCCAGGCGGTCGACGAGGGCACCGAGGTGGCGGTCCGCCACAACTACGACCCGGTGCGCGACCTCGTGGTCGAACGGGTAGGGAAGACCAAGGGCCGGATCTCGGCCAAGCGCCTGCTGCCGGTGGTCCGGGCGGCGGGTTATGGGGGCTCGGCCCGCAACCTGCGTCGCCTGGTGGCCGAGGTGAAGACCGAGTGGAGGCGCTCGAACCACCGGGGCCGCCGACCCGGGGTCTGGGCACCGGGCGACGCGGTGGTGTTCGACTGGGGCCAGATCGGTCCGTTGTTCGTCTTCTGCGCCGTGGTGGCGTGGTCGAGGTTCCGTTTCGTCTGGTTCAGCGACAACCTGGGAGCCGAGGCGACCATGGAGGCCCTCGCCCGGTGCTTCGAGCGGATCGGGGCGGTCCCCCGGACGGCCCTCACCGACCGGATGGGGTGCTTGAAGGCCGACACCGTCGCCGGTCTCGTCGTCCCGACCCCCGACTACGTACGCTTCGCCGCCCACTACGGGTTCGGGCCCGACTTCTGCGAGGGCGAGGACCCCGAGTCGAAGGGCCTCGTCGAGCACCTGGTCGGCTACGTGAAGTCCGACCTCATGATCCCGGGCGACCTCAGCGTCGCCGACCTGGCCGGGGCCAACGCCAAGGGGGCGATCTGGTGCGACGAGGTGAACGGCGTCGTCCACAGCGAGATCAGTGCCATCCCCGCCGAACGCCTCGACGTCGAGCGCGACCTCATGGGTGTGCTGCCCTCGCTGCGGGCCCGGATCGGAAAGGTGGTGCTGCGCAAGGTCGATCGGCTGGGGTGCGTGCGGTTCGGCTCGGCCCGCTACTCGGTGCCGAACGTCCACATCGGGCGCCAGGTCGAGCTGCGGGTGGACGAAGGCTGGGTCCAGATCGTCTTTTTGGGCGAGATCGTGGCCGAGCACCTCCTCGTCGCCCCTGGTGAGACCTCTGTGATCGACGCCCACTACGGGGGACCGAGACCCGCTTCCCGCCGGGCGGTGCGCCCGAGGACCGAAGCCGAGAAGGCCTTCTGCGCCCTCGGGCCGATCGCCGAGACCTTCATCACGAGGGCCGCGGCGTCGGGGGCGACCACGCTCGGCCGGGACATGACAGCTCTCTCTGAGCTCGCCGCCGCCCACGACACCGAGGTCCTGCTCGGCGCCTTGGAACGGGCCGTGCACTTCGGGCGGTTCCGGGCGGCCGACGTGGCCGCCATCGTGGCCGCGGGCACCGGCGTGCCCCGGCCCACCCGTCGGGGCGAGGCGCTCATCATCGACCTGCCGGTCGTTCCGGTCCGCTCGCTTTCGGACTACGCACTCGGTGACGAGTCGTGAGCACGACCCCACCGCCTCTGGCGCCCGACCTCGAGGCGGGGCTCCGCCGGCTGCGCCTGTCAGCCATCCGCCGGCTCTCGCCCGAGCTCTTGGTCACGGCCAAGACGCAGCGCTGGCGCCCCGAGGAGTTCCTGCGCACCCTCGTCGAAGCCGAGATCACCTCACGGGACCTCTCCAACGCCCGCCACCGCATGGCCCAGGCGGCCTTCCCGGTCACAAAGACCCTGGAGGAGTTCGACGTCGCCGCTTCTTCGGTCAAGCAAGAGACCCTCGACTACCTGTCGAGCCTCGAGTGGATACGGGCCAAGGAGAACCTGTGCCTTCTCGGACCGGCGGGGACCGGCAAGTCCCACTTGCTCGTCGCCCTCGGGCGCCACGCCGTCGAACACGGCCACAAGGTGCGCTACTTCACCGCCACCGAGCTCGTCGAGACCCTCTATCGGGGCCTGGCCGACAACTCGGTCGGCCGGGTCATCACCGGGATCTTGAAGGCCGACCTCATCCTCATCGACGAGATCGGCTTCGCACCGATGGACGACACCGGGGCCCAGCTCTTCTTCCGCCTGGTGGCCGCCGCTTACGAACGACGGTCCCTCGGCGTCGGCTCGCACTGGCCCTTCGAGGACTGGGGGAAGTTCCTCCCCGAGCACACGACCGCCGTCAGCCTGCTCGACCGGCTCCTCCATCACAACGTCCTCGTCGTGACCAAGGGCGAGTCGTTCCGGATGAAAGAGGCGCGCTCGAAGGGAGGTCTGCCTACTATCGCGAAGAGCTGAACGTCATCCCGAGGGGTGGGGACTTTTCGTGGCCACCAGCGGGGACTTCAAACTGGCCACGGACAACCGCCAAGCGACGCGTACGGGGCTCGAACCCGTCACCTTCGGATTGACGATCCGATGCTGTTCCACACGAGCTCACGCGCCAGTCGGACTCCGTGGATCGGTGTCGGGCAGGCCGGAATCGAACCGACGGCCTCGGCGCCCCGAACGCCGCGCGCTACCAACTTGCGCTACTGCCCGTTGTGTCGTTGCTCGGGAGGGAGGGGACGATCCCCCATCTCCTGGTTCAGAGCCAGGTGTGCTGCCAGTTACACCACTCCCGAAAGAGTTGCCCGGTGCGCCCCCGGAGGGTCGAACTCCGATCCGCGGGGTAAGGGCCCGCTCGGTTACCAGTTACCGCAGAGGCGCAGGTGGCAGGAGTCCGGCCCCCTCGAGGCGAGGGACGGTCGGAGCGGTCGGCGGCCGGGTCGGGCCGACGGGGGTCATCGGCACGACGGGAGGAAACGACCCGGCGTCGCAGCCGGAGTCCCGCCAGCGTACGGGCGGAGAGGCTCGAACTCTCATGGACCAGGTCCGCCGGCTTCTGAGGCCGGTGCGTCTACCAGTTCCGCCACGCCCGCAGGAGCTCGGACCGCTTCGACAATCTGCCTCGACCGAGCCAAGCGTCAGGAATGTGGACCCAGACGGGCTCGAACCGTCACACCGCTCCTTGCTGGGGAGCTGCACTGCCTCTCGTGCTCTGGGCCCAGTAGTCCGCGGGGCAGGAGTCGAACCTGCCATGCCCGAAGGCGCCTGGGTTACGACCAGGAGCCGTCCCTCGACGGCGACCCGCGGCCGGGACCGCACGTGCCGGGGCCTAGTGGTCCCAGTCACTCCGATCCCATTGCTGGCGATCTCTTCAGTTTTCAAGGTGCTCTTTTGGCGCGACAGCTCAAGCCCATTTGGGCCCATTTGTGCTTCGCACTCGCAGGGGCGCGGGGAATCGAACCCCGTCATCGGCGGGTTTGGAGGCCGCCCGGCGTCCGGTGCCTCACCCCTTCGGTTGCTCTCGGTTGTCGTCTCGGCCCGCAAACCAAAAGAGCCGCTTCCTTGCGGAAGCGGCTCCTCGACGGTCAACGGACCTCTGAAAGGCCAGTTCATACCGCTAGAAGCGCCTCCCGACCGACACCTTTGCCAGGTGCCGTGTTGTCGACGAGTCGTGGTGTACTCGCTTGCCACGAACCGCGCGACCCAACCAGGGAGTGTTCTCCCTCGATCGGCCGCTGGTCGCGGCCCGGGCTCTGGGTCTCGTAGCACATGGCGCTCATTATATACACATCTATGACCCAATGGGAAGAGCTTTCCAAGTTCTCTTTCGAAATGAGTCAAATAGTTCTCTGATGGATGTGTGAAATGGGAATGTGACCTCACCTCGGCCCGCCGGGGGTGGTGGCCGGCCGACCGAAGCGGTGGCGAGGTCCTCTCCTACGGGTTACAAAACAGCGATGGCGATCGGCCGCCCGACCCTCATCTCGGCGGACTCCCACGTGAACGAGGCACCCGACCTCTGGGAGGCCCGGCTGACCGAGCAGCTGCGCGACCGCGGGCCCCGCCTCGTCCATACCGACGACGGCCGGGACCTTTGGGTGGCGGAGGGCATCAACCCGGTACCGCTGATGTGGGCCACCAACGCCGCCGGCCAGCGGGGCGACGGCGAGGCGTTCGACGACCACGAGATGACGATCACCCGGGACGAGATGATGCGGGGCTCCTACGACCCGGTCGCCCGGTTGGCCGACATGGACGCCGACGGCCTGTCGGCCGAAGTGCTCTACCCAGGACCGCTCGGCGGCCTGGGTGGCGGCGGCGGGGTGGCGGCCCTCCCCGACCCCGAACTGCGCTGGGCCTGCCTGCGGGCGTACAACGACTGGCTGGCCGAGTTCTGCGCCGTGGCGCCCGAGCGCCTCGTCGGGCTGGCGCTCGTCCGCATCGAGGAGCCCGACCTCGCCGCGGCCGAGCTGGAGCGGGCCGCCGGGCTCGGTCTGCGGGGCGCGGTCATCAACGCCATGCCCGACACCACCGGCGCCGAGCCCATCTTCAGCCCGACCTACGAGCCGGTCTGGTCGGCCGCCGAGGACGCCGGCATCCCCCTCAGCCTCCACATCGGCCACTGCCGCTCGCTCGCCCCCATCGCCAGCGCGGCCTCGCGCACGGCCGAGGCCGGCACGGGCAACCCGCTGTCGGCGGCGGGCTCCCAGACCGGCCTGGCCGAGATGTTCTTCACGATGATGTGCCTCGACATGGCCGAGCCGGTGAGCCTGCTCGTCTTCTCCGGCGTCCTCGAACGGCATCCCCGGCTCCGTTTCGTCATCGCCGAGAGCGGCATCGGGTGGATCCCCTTCGTGCTCGAACGCATGGACTACACGTTCGGGCGCCACCGCAACTGGATGAAGACGGGGATCTCCGAGCGGCCGAGCGACCAGTTCCGCCGCTCCTTCCACGCCACGTTCCAGCAGGACGACGAGACCGGCCTCCTCGCCCGCCACATCACCGGCGTGGACACGCTCCTCTGGGCCTCGGACTACCCACACACCGACTCGACCTGGCCCTACTCGCAGCGGGTCGTGGAGCGCCTCTTCGAAGGCGTGCCCGACGACGAGCGCGAGCTGATCTGCGCCGGCAACGCCCGCCGCCTGTACGGCCTGGCCGAGCCGGCGGCCTGAGGCGATGGCGCTGCGCATCGGGGCCGGGCAGGGGTTCACGGGGGACGACCCCCGGGGCACGCGGGAGGTGCTGGAGGACGGCGTCGACTACCTGTGCTGTGACGCGCTGGCCGAGATCACCCTCACCTCCATCTACCGCGAGCGCCAGCAGGACGAACGGGCGGGGTACGCCCGGGACGTGGCCACCGTGGCCGAGCTCGCGCTGCCCGGCGTGGCCGACGGGGTGCGCCTCGTCACGAACGCCGGAGCCCTCAACCCGCTCGGCGCACGCGACGCGGTCGTGGGCGTCGCCCGGCGCCTCGGGATCGACCGCCTCCGCGTCGGCGTCGTGCTGGGCTCGGACCTCACGGTGCGGGTGGCCGAGCTGGCCTCGGCCACCGGCGGCCTCCGCCACGCCGACACGGGCGAGGTGATGGGGCCGACGGAGGACGTGGAGTTCGCCGCGGCCTACCTCGGGGCCTGGCCGATCGTCGAGGCCCTGGGCGACGGGGCCGATGTCGTCGTCACCGGCCGCGTCGCCGACACGTCGGTGTTCATGGCCCCCGCCATGTACGAGCTCGGCCTGGCCCGCGACGACTGGGTGCGGCTCGGCCGCCTCGCCATCATGGGCCACCTCATGGAGTGCTCCACCCAGGTGACCGGGGGCAACTTCAGCGGCCGGTGGTGGGAGGTGCCCGGCCTCGACGTCATCGGGTTCCCGATCGCCGAGATCGACGACGACGCCGAGGTCGTGATCACGAAGCCGCAGGGGTCGGGCGGCCTCGTCAGCCCCGACACCGTGAAGGAGCAGCTCCTCTACGAGGTGGGCGACCCCACCCGCTACCTCACCCCCGACGTCGTGGCCGACATGACCTCGGCCGCGCTCCGAGACGACGGGCCCGACCGGGTGCGGGTGGCCGGGGCCACGGGGACGCCGGCCACCGACAGCTACAAGGTGATCCTCTCGCGGCGGGCCGGCTGGTCGGCCGCCGCCGCCCTCACCTACACGTACCCGGGGGCTATGGCCAAGGCGAGGGCGGCCAAGGAGGTTCTCGACCGCCGGCTCGAGCGGGCCGGGGTGCAGCCACTCGAGACCTGGGTCGAGTACGTGGGGGCCGGGGCCATGTGGGGCGAGGCCGACGGGTCCGACTTGCCCGAAGTGGTCCTCCGCTACGCGGTGCGCTGCCCGACGCGCGAAGAGGCGGCGGCGGTGCTCGTCGAACGCATCCGGGCCCTCTCGATCGGCGGTCCCCCCGGGGCGGCGGCGAGCGGCATGGGCACATCGCCACCCATGCCGGTGTCGGAGATCTGGCCGACCCTCGTCAGCAAGGAGCTCATCGACCCCCAGGTGAAGGTGGTAGTGGAGGACCTGTGAGCGAGCTCCGGTTGGGCGAGTTCTGCCAGGCCCGTTCGGGCGACAAGGCCGACGTGGCCAACATCGCGGTGTTCGCCCCGACCGAGGACCTCTACGCCGTCCTTCGCGACCAGCTCACCGAGGACCGGGTGGCCGAGCACCTCGCCCCGCTCGTGGCCGGGCCGGTCACCCGCTACGAGGCGGGGAACGTGCTCGCCCTCAACTTCGTCTGCCAGCTGGCCCTCGGCGGCGGCGGCCCGCGGAGCCTGCGAAGCGACATGCTGGGCAAGACCCTCGGGCCGAACCTGTTGCGCATGACCGTCGAGGTCCCCGACCACCTCATGGGCGACCTCCCCCGCCTGCGACCGCCCGGTCCCTGACGGGACGCCGTGCTGGCCCGGGGCGGCGCTCGCACGCTCGGCTGCTACGGGGCAGACTCGCGACGTGACCCTTCCCAGCCGGGTCCTGGCCCGCCTGGCCAAGCTGCCGTCCGCCCACACCTACGAGGTGTCGGTCGAGAGGGACGTGGCCACCAAGATGGAGGACGGCGCGGTCCTCCTGGCCGACCGCTGGTACCCCACGCGGTCCCGGGCCGGCGGGCCGCCGGTGGTCCTCATGCGCTCCCCGTACGGGCGACGCCAGGTCGGCATCGTGGGCCGGCTGTTCGCCGAGCGCGGCTACCAGGTGCTCGTCCAGAGCTGTCGGGGCACGTTCGGCTCAGACGGGGACTTCGACCCGTTCCACAACGAGCAGGCCGACGGCCGGGCCACGCTCGAGTGGATCGCCGGCCAGCCGTGGTTCGAGGGCCGGGTCGCCACCTTCGGGCCGAGCTACCTCGGCCTCGTGCAGTGGGCGGTGGCCGAGGACCCACCGCCCTACTTGAAGGCCATGGCCCTCGACGTCACCGCCGGGTCGTTCCGAGACTCGGTCGTCTACCCGGGTGGGTCCTTCGCCCTCGAGACCTCGCTCGCCTGGCTGCACCAGGTGACCAATCAGGAGCGGCCGCTCCTCGCCGCCCTCCTCGAGCAGCGCCGCACCCCCCGGGTGGTGCGCAAGGCGGCCAAGGTGCTGCCGCTCCGCGACGCCGACCGGGCCACGATCGGGCGCCACGCCGGCTTCTTCCAGGACTGGTTGGTGCACGAGGAGCCCGGCGACCCCTGGTGGGACCCCATCACGTTCGACCGCCGGCTGGCCGAGGTCCCGCCGGCCAGCCTGGTGGGCGGCTGGTACGACATCTTCTTGCCCCGGCAGGTGGCCGACTTCGGAGCCCTGCGGGCCGCCGGGCGGGAGGCCCGGCTCACGATCGGGCCCTGGACCCATGCCTCCCCCGCCGGGATGGCCGAGGCCGTCCGCGACGGGCTCGAGTGGTTCGACGTGCATCTCGGTCTGCGCCCCGAGCGGGGCCGGCCGCATCCGGTGCGGGTGTTCGTGATGGGCTCGAAGCGCTGGGTGGGCCTCGAGGACTGGCCCCCGCCGACGGCCCCGCAGCCCTGGTACCTGCAGGCCGGGGGCCGGCTGAGCCCGGCCCCGCCGTCGGCCTCGCCCGCCGACCACTACCACTACGACCCGGCCGACCCGGCGCCTGGGATCGGCGGGCCCTCGCTCATGGCGCCCAACGCCGGCCGCAAGAACCAGGCGGCCCGGGAGGCCCGCGACGACGTCCTCGTCTACACGAGCGAGCCGCTGGCCGAGGAGCTCACGGTCATCGGGCCGCTGCGGGCCGACCTGCACCTCCGTTCGAGCGTGGAGCACACCGACGTGTTCGTCCGCCTCTGCGACGTCGACCAGAAGGGCGTGTCGACGAACATCGCCGACGGGATCGTGCGCCTCGGCCCGGCCGACATCGCCCGGGGAGCCGACGGCGTCTTCGCCGTGGCCGTCGACATGTGGCCCACGGCCAACACCTTCCGGCGCGGCCACCAGCTGCGCCTCCAGGTCTCGAGCGCCGCCCATCCGCTCTTCGTCCGTAACACCGGGAGCGGCGAGCGACTGGCCTCGGCGAGCGAGCTGCGGCCGTCCGACCACGAGGTGCTCCACGACCCCGAGCACGCCTCGGCCGTGATCCTGCCGGTCGGCGGCTTCGGCTGAGCCGATCGCCCACCGCGCCGGTGGCGGCGGCCCGTGGGAGCATCGGTTGACGGGCCGATCCACGGCCGGGCGCTGGCCTTCGCCGAGGTCGACGGGCGACCGGGCGACGACGTCTTCGCCGCCACGGGGGCCGGGTTCGTGAAGGTGGCCGAGGCCATGCTGGCCGAAGGCGTGGACTGAGGGAGACGACCTCAGCCCGACGAGCGCTCCTCCAGGCCCCAGGGCGAGCCCCGCTCGCTCAGCCGGTCGAGGAACGGGTCGGCCGGTAGGGCCTCGGGCCCGAGCACGCCGACCCCCGACCAGGCCCCCGTCGACAGGAGCTCGAGGGCCACGACCGGGTTGACCGCGGTCTGCCAGACGACGGCCTGCGACCGGTACTCGGCCATCGCCCACTCGTTGTCGACGACGTGGTGGAGGTAGACCTCACGGGGCGAGCCGTCGGTCCCGGTGCCCTTCACCCAGGTCCCGGCGCACGTCACGCCGTGCATGCGGTCACCGAGGCCGGCCGGATCGGGCAGGCAGGCGGCGACCACGTCCCGGGGCGACACCTCGACGCCGCGCACCGAGACCGGCGTCGTGGCGTCGAGGCCGAGGAGGTGGAGGGTCCGCAGGACGCCGATGAACTCGGCTCCGAGGCCGTACTTGAACGTGACCCGCTCGGCGTCGATCCAGCGGGGCACGAGGAGTACCTCCTCGTGCTCCACGTTCACGCACTCGACCGGGCCGATACCCGCCGGGAAGTCGAAGACCTCGGGCTCGCTGAAGGGCGCGGTCGTGAACCAGCCTCGGTCACGCTCGTAGATGATCGGGGGGTTGAGGCACTCCTCGATCGTCGTCCAGATCGAGAACGTGGGGGCGAACTCGTAGCCGTCCACGGTGAGGTTGGCCCCGTCGCGGATGCCCACCTCGTCGATGGCCGAGAACAGGTGGTCGGCGGCGTAGCGGGCGAACACGTCGGAGAGCCCGGGTTCGACGCCGATGCCGACGAGGGCGAGGAGTCCCCGCTCCTCCCACTCGCTCGCCATCGCGAACTGCTCGTCACCGAGCTTCACCCCCGTCAGCCGGTGGGGCTCGGTGGGATGGGGGTGCGAGAGCGACATGGCCATGTCGAGATAGGTGACGCCGGCTCGGAACGCCGCCCGGAAGAGCGGCATCACGAAGCGCGGGTCGACCGCGTTCATCAGCACGTCGCAGCGCTCCCGGGCGAGGAGCTCGACCACGGCGTCCTCGTTCGAGGCGTCGAGGACGGCCGCACTCGTCCGCCGGCCCGCCGAGGCGGCGACCCCCTCGGCCCGGGCCTTGTCGTAGTCGGCCACCACCACCTGCTCGAACAGGTCCCACTTGCCCGCGGTCCGGGCGAAGGCCGCGCCGACGCCGCCCCCGCCGACGAGGAGCACCCGCACGTCAGACCCCCGCCACGGCCCGCTCGAGGATCGTCAGCCCCTCGTCGAGGAGGTCCTCGGGCATCACGAGCGGCGGGAGCAGCCGCACCACGTTGTGGTGGGTGCCGGCGGTGAGGACGAGGAGCCCTTCGGCGTGACAGGCCGCCACCACCGCCTTGGTGGCCGCCTCGTCCGGCGTGCGGCCGTCGTCGGCCACGAACTCGAGCGCCACCATGGCGCCCCGCCCCCGGACCTCGCCCACCACCGGGCAGGCGGCAGCGAGGGTCTCGAGCCGAGTGGTCATGATCTCGCCGAGCAGGCGGGCCCGCTCGAGAAGGCCGTCCGTCTCGATGGTCTCGATGACCCCGAGGGCCGCGGCGCAGGCGAGCGGATTGCCCCCGAACGTGGTGCCGAGGCCGCCGGGGTGCACCTGGTCGAGCAGGTCGGCCCGGCCGGTCACCCCGCCGATCGGGAGACCGCCGCCGAGGCCCTTGGCCGTGGTGACGAGGTCAGGCACGAGCCCTTCGTGCTCGCTGGCGAACCACGCCCCGGTGCGGCCGATGCCCGTCTGGACCTCGTCGGCCACGAGGAGGATGCCGTTGGCCGCGCACCAGGCGGCCAGGCCGTTGAGCCACCCGGGCTCGGGCACGATGAAGCCCCCCTCGCCGGCGATCGGCTCGACCACCACGCAGGCGATGGCCTCGGGCGTGACGGTCGACTCGAGGAAGCGGATGGTCTGACCGAGTTCCCCCGTGCCGCGGAAGGGGTAGGAGTAGGGGGCCCGGTAGACCTCAGGGGCAAACGGACCGAAGCCCCGCTTGTAGGGCATGGCCTTGCCGGTGAGCGTCATGGCGAGAAGCGTCCGCCCGTGGAAGCCGTGGTCGAAGGCCACGACCGCCGAGCGGCCCGTGGCGTAGCGGGCCACCTTCACCGCGTTCTCGACCGCCTCGGCGCCCGAGTTCACGAGGAACGACCGCTTCTCGTGCTCGCCCGGCGTGAGCTGGTTCAGGCGCTCGCAGACCTCGACATAGCCCTCGAAGGGCGTCACCTGGAAGCAGACATGGGTGAAGGCCTCGGCCTGCTCGATCACCCGCCGCACCACCCGGGGGGCGCTGTTGCCGACCGTGGTGACGGCGATGCCCGAGCCGAAGTCGATGAGGCGGTTGCCGTCGACGTCCTCGACGATGCCGCGGTCGGCCCGGGCGACGAACACGGGGAGCGTCGCTCCCACGCCCTTGGGCACCGCCGCCGCCCGGCGGTCCCCGAGCTCCTTCGAGCGGGGCCCGGGGATCTCCGTCTTGACGAGGCGTTCCTGAGGCAAACGGTCCGTCGTCGTGTCCATGCGCCTTCCCTTCCCGAGCGGACCCTTTCGGTCACGACGCGGTCGGCCAACGACGATAGGAGGCGTCACGAGGGGCGTCAACGCCTGGCCCCGTCCCCGCCGGTGCCGTTTACATTGGCCCCATGCGCCCCCTCCCCGGTCCCCCCGCCCCGCTCCCCGGAACGACCGCGTGAGCACCCCGTTCGACACGGCGCGCCTCGGGCGCCTGCACGAGATCCTCGCCCGCCACGTCGAGGCCGGTGCCGTGCCGGGCCTGGTGGCGATCGTGAGCCGACGGGGCGTGCGCCACGTCGAGGCGCTCGGGACGGTGGCCGTCGGCGGCCGACCGGTCCAGCGGGACACCATCTTTCGCATCTCGTCCATGACCAAGCCGGTCACCGCGGTGGCCACGCTCATCCTCCTCGAGGAGTGCGTGCTGCGGCTCGACGAGCCGGTGGACCGCCTCCTCCCCGAGCTGGCCGAACGCCGGGTGGTGCGGCGCATCGACGGCCCGGTCGATGACACGGTGCCGGCCGACCGGCCGATCACGGTCCGCGACCTCCTCACGTTCCGCATGGGCTTCGGCGGCTACTTCGGCCCCTGCCCGGTCAACGACGCCGCGGCGGCGCTGGCGCTGAGCGTCGGACCGCCACAGCCGCAGCTCCCACCGGAGCCGGAGGAGTGGCTGCGCCGTTTCTCGACGCTGCCGCTCATGTGCCAGCCGGGGGAGCGCTGGCTGTACCACACCGGCGCCGACGTGCTCGGCGTCCTCATCGCCCGAGCCACCGGGCAGCCCTTCTCCGACTACCTCCGTGCACGCGTCTTCGAGCCCCTCGGCATGAAGGACACGGCGTTCTTCGTCGAAGGCTCGAAGATCGACCGCCTGACCACGGCCTACCAGACGAACCCGGCGACCGGGGGCCTCTCGGTCTTCGACGAGCCCGGCGGACAGTGGAGCCGACCCCCGGCCTTCCCCTCCGGCGGTGCGGGCCTCGTGTCGACGGCCGACGACTTCCTGGCCTTCGCCGAGATGCTGCTCGACGGCGGGCGGCCCCTCCTCAGCCGACCGTCGATCGAGACGATGACGACCGACCACCTGACGCCGGCCCAGAAGGCGGTGTCGGGGTTCTTCCCGGACGACTTCGACGCCCGGGGCTTCGGCTTCTGCGTCGGCGTCGTGACCCGGCGCGACGACCCGGCCGCGCCGGTCGGCCAGTACGGGTGGGACGGAGGTCTCGGCTCCATCTGGCGCAACGACCCGGGCGAGCACCTCGCCGCGGTGCTCCTCACCAACGCCATGTGGGCCTCGCCCCGGCCACCGACGGTGGCCGCCGACTTCCTCACCGCCACCTACGCGGCCATCGCCGACTGACCGGAGTCGGTGCGGAAGGCGTCAGGGACCCGTGCTGAAGTGGCTTCCGGCGACCAGCGAGGAGGTGATCCGGGCCCAGCGGTCAGGCTCGCCGTCGAGCGACCAGGTCGGGAGATCGAGAGAGTCGACGAGCGCGAGCTCCTCGGGGTCGTTGATCAACGAGGCTCGGCCCCGGATGAGGACGCTCCAGCCCGACTCCTGCTCGGCGTCGTAATGGCCGGCCTCGAAGGCCACGACGTTGCCGTGCACCGCGCTGTGCAGCTCGCCGCCCATCGCCGTGCGGAAGACCACGTCTTGGTCGACCACCGAGAAACGGACCGGCACCACTACGGGTAGCGCGCGGACGCTCACGCCCACCCGTCCGACGGGCACCGTGGGAAGAAGAGCCCAGCACTCCCCCTCGTCCATCGACAACAGCGCCGCCACCCCACCCATCCTGGGCGAGGGGTCCGCTCCGGGGCAGGGCCGAAGGTCCCAGCCCGGCCGGGACCTCCGACTCAGCGTCGGGAGACGATCGGGGCCCGGCCACCCGGGGTCAGCGCCACGATCCCGGCCGGCAGGGCCCGAGCCGAGGTGCCCACCCCGAGCACGAGGGCGTCGCCCACAGTGGCGATCCCCGACCAGCATTCGTTGGGCAGGGGCGGCTTGGCGAGGATGGCGCCGCTCGTCACGTCCCGCACTTCGACGACCTCGGCGAAGGCCTGGCAGTTGAAGGCCATGCCGCCGGCGATCGTCGTGGCCCCGAAGGAGTCGGCGCCCGCGGCATCCCAGAGCACTGAGCCGTCGACCGCGCTGAACGCGTGGTCCGAGGGCTGCTGGAACTGCGTGTCCCTCGGGTCGGACGGGTCGCACAGGACGGCCTTCCCCGCCTTGAAGTGGCCGTAGTCCCCGACCGCGGTCGCCCCCACCACGACCTGGCCGTCGTAGGCCGTCGAGGCGATGAAGCCGCCGGCGGCCCCGCCGAAGACCACGTTGTGCTCCCAGCGCAGCCGGCCGGTCGCCGGGTCGAGGGCGTAGTAGTCGCCGTCCTTCGACCCCTCGCCGAGGAACGTGGTCGTCCCCGACGGGTCGACCCCAGCGTTGGCGGTGGCCCCGATGTCCTGGTCGCACTGGTTCGTCTCGTCGTCGGGCCGGAAGACCCAGGCCAGCCGGCCGGTGCGAATATCGAGGGCGAGGACCACCTCGCTGTAGCGGGCCTTCGAGTTGGTCGGGCAGTCGGCCGTGCCGAACACCGCGAGGCCGAGGTCGGGCAGGACCGTGCCCGACGACCACACGCTCCCGCAGCCGTCGTTGAGGATCCGACCCGAACGGTTCACGTCGGTCTGGAACTCCCACACCGGGTCGCCGGTGCCGAGATCAGCGGCGACGATGTACCCCCGCTCCCCCGGTTGACCGTCGACGTCGACACCGAAGAGCACCTTGGTCCCGACGACGACCGGCGACGAGAAGATGCGCGCGCCGTCGCCCGTCGGATCGGCGGGCAGCGCCGGCAGCCCGGTGTAGTCGTGGGACCAGTAGAGGTGGCCCGTCCGGGCGGCGAGGGCGTAGAGGGTGTAGCCGCCCCCGAAGATGACGAGCGCCGGTCGCCGACCCCCGCCCGGCTCGTACCAGGCCGACGAGGTGACGAGCCCCCCGTCGGTGCCGACGTTGCGGGTCTTCTCGCCCGGGTAGGGGGTGACCGACGGCTGGTCCTGTAGCCGGTAGCGCCAGCGCAGCCGACCGGTGCGCAGGCTGACGGCGTAGAAGAAGCGGTCCCAGGACCCGACGTAGACGGTGTCGCCGACGACCGTCGGTGTCGCCGTCACGGCGTCGCCGGTCGGGAAGCGCCACGCCGGGCGCAGAGTGGCGACCGACGACGGGGTGAGCTCGGTCAGCCCGGTGAACGTGTGCTGGGGCCCGTCGCCGAAGCTCGGCCAGTCGGCGGCCGGGACCGAAGCCCCCGTCGGTCCCGAGCAGAGGACGGCCAGCACGACGAGCGCGACGGTCGTCGCCGCCACCCTCCTCGCTCGAAGGTGCGGCGGGCGCCCTCCCCTCATCCGAACCCGGCGATGGCCGGCTTGTCGGTCGGGGGGCCTTTGGCCGGCGAGGGGTTCTCGGCCGGTCCGGAGTTGGGCGCATGGAGCCTTCCGGCCGGGTAGGGGCAGTCCTGCTTCGACGGCACGCACACAGTCACGCTCGTCGGGAAGTCGAAGCCGCCGTGCACCACCACGGGCGTCCCCGGTCGGCCGTGGTCGAAGGTGACCTTCATCACCCGGCCGCCGTAACTGGCGGTCCCGCACTGGCTCAGCTCGTTGTGGGCACAGGCGATGTGGATGTCGACGAAGAAGAGGGTGCCGTCCGGCGCGAAGGCCATCCCGAAGGGGTTGTACGCGGCGGGGTTCCGGCCGAGTTCGGCGAGGGTCTGACCGGGCAGGGGCGTCCGCCCGGGCTCGGGCTGGCCCTCCTGGTTGACCCAGATGATGGCGGGGTCGCCGAAGAAACTGCTGATGGCGATGCAGCCGCAGGTCGGGTCGGTGGCCACGCCGCCGGGGAACGGCATGAGGGTGCCGTTGCCCTTGAAGAAGACCGACGTCTTGAGGCCGGCGGCCGGATACTCCCCGCCTGGGCAGGCGTCGGGACCCGACGGGAGCGACGCCGGGTCGATCCGCAGCACCTCTTGGACGCCGGCCTCGGGCAGCAGCACGTCGCCGTTCGCCGCCAGGTCCATCATCCCCGGCTGGCTCAGGCCGCCCGAGCCGTCGACGTGGTGGGCTCCGACGCCGCCCGCGGTCGGGCCGATGATGATGCAGGACTGCTTGTAGGAGGGGGCGAACCACTCGACCAGCCGGCCGTCGCTCGGCACGGGGAACTGGCCCTGCGCGGTGGCGATGTCGGTCGCCAGGAGGTCGCGGTGGCGGGTGAAGACGCACCCGGTGTAGGTGCTCGTGGCGTTGAAGCTCCCCGTGCTGTCCGGCGGGGAGTCCCCGCCGATGGTCTCGCCGGGCAGCTTGAACGGCCCCGGGACGTAGAGGGTCTGGCCGCTGAAGGCGCCGTTCGCCCCGTCGAGTTCCTCGCCGATGGGCGGCTGCTTGTAGGGCAGGAGTCCGCCGGGGTTGTGCTGACCCGGGAGCGTCGGGTCGTAACCGCCGACCCAGCGGCCACTCCCGTCGGGCACCACGCACATCTGGCCGTTCAGGTCCCAGGGCGGCATGAGGATCCCCTGCTTGCCCGAGGGCATCGAGAGGAAGTCGACCTCTTCGTTCTGGTCCCAGTAGACGAGGTAGCCGGGCCGCTCCGACCGGGGCAGGCCCGCCGTGCCACCCCGGCCCGAGGTGAGCGCGCCGGACGGGACGGGCGTCAGCGTGCCGACGACCAGCGAGAGGGCGGCGACGGCCAACGCCCCCGCGCCCCACCGGGCTCCGCGCATCTCCCGCCCCCCTTTACCGCGTCACCCCCCGGCGACGGCCCTTGTCATAGCCCATCTTCGGCCGGTGTGCTCACGGCTGCGATGCCGTGAGGGTCAGTCGGTCGGGGCGGGTGCCGGGTCGGCGTAGCGCGCGACAGAGAACCCCAGGATGAGCGGGATCGTGACGGCGAACGTGGCCAGCATGAGCGTGAGGAGGACCAGCATGTGGCCCCGCGTGTGGTCGGTCACAAAGACGTATTCGAGCAGGCCGGCGATGACGACGTAGGCGAGGAGCGCCCACTTGGCCACGAGGAAGAACGTCCCCCAGGCGAACGGCTTGATGCGGCTGAGGACGACGACGTTCACGAGCAGCAGGAGGTCGGCGGCGACCACCAGCCCGACGGCCGGCCCGAACGGGGCTCGTCGGGGCAGGTAGGCGGCGAGGTAGATCCCGCCCACGATGACGAGGGCGAGGGTCACCATCGCCATCTGACGGATCGGCGGGAACTGCCGCTCGATCGTCGGCGCCGTGTGGTCGAGGGTGGCCGTCATCCCGTCGCCAGCCGGCTCATGATGATCAGCGTCGCCACCTGGAGGGCCCCGGTGATACCGGCCGTGAAGATGAAGATCCTCATGAGGCGGCCGATGCGCTCCCCATTGGGCTCGGGCTTCTTCAACTCGAAGAGCACCGCCACGTTGGCCGGCTCGAGGAGCCCGAGGGCGATCAGCGTCATGACGCCGACGATGATGTACGAGGCGACCAGCCAGCCGTGGTGGGGGTAGACGGCCGAGAGGTTCCCGAGGTGACGGGCCAGCTGCCAACCGGCCGTGAGCGTCACGATGACGAGCGTCGGCATGACGAGGAGCATCTTCGGCATGAACCTTGTCGAGAACTCGACCCGGGCCGGGATCGACATGCGCCCGAGGATCGGCCCGACGATGAAGCCGACGAACAGGTCGATGCCGGTCCAGAGGCCGCCCCCGGCCACGTGGAAGAAGTCGAGGGCCCACAGTCGGTTGCTGGCCAGTGCCCCGACGAGGCCCACGAGCACGATGGCCACGATGGGCAGGCCCCGGAGCGGGACGATCTCGAACGACGGTCTCGGCGGCGCCTCGGCGGTCAGGCCGACCGCCGGCACCCCCTCGGTGACGGTGGCCACAGGCTCCCTCCTCCCCGCCGCCCGGCCCAGTACCGGAGGGGCGGCGCAGCGCTGACGATACCGCCGGACACCGCCCGAGCGGCGTACGCCCGAGCGTTCAGGCCCCGAGCAGGACCCCGGGGTGGGCGTCGAGCCCCTCGGGCACCGACTGGCCGTCGACCCGGATCGGTACGCCGTTCACGAGCACGTGGCTCATCCCGACCGGGGCGTCGGCGGTGAGGCGTTCGCCGTTGGCCGGGAAGTCGACCACCCGGCGGAGCGGGCCGGGCGCGATCACGGCCGGGTCGAAGACGCAAAGGTCGGCGGCCTTGCCCACCTCGACCGTGCCCCGGTCGTTGAACCCGTAGACGCCGGCCGGCTCGGCCGTCAGCTTGTGCACCGCCCGCTCGAGCGACATGACCCCACGGTCGCGCACCCAGCCCCCGAGGAGGTCGGTGGCGAAGCAGGCGTCGCAGAGCTGCGAAACGTGGGCCCCGGAGTCGGCGAGCCCGAGGAGCACCCCGTCACGGGGCAGCAGCCAGGCGATGCCCTCGGGGTCGTCGTTGGCAAGGACCGACCAGAACCTGGTCTTGAGGTCGTCCTCCAGGGAGAGGTCGAGCATCACGTCGAGCGCCGTGACCCCCCGCTCCTCGGCGAGGTCGACCACTCGGCGGTCGACGAGCTCGGGGTGCGAGGGCGACTCGGCCACGGTCAGCGAGTCGAACCGGGCACCGAAGTTCGGCTTGCCGGTGAGGTCGTCCCAGGCCTTGGTCCGCCACGCCGGGTCGCGGTAGGCGGCCAGGCGCTCTTCGGTCGGCCGGTCCATCAGGGCGGCGAACGTCGGCTTCATGTTGAACGTGAACGGCTCGGCCAGGTTCATCTGGAAGACGAGCGGCCGGCACGACACCTGCGGCCAGACGTCCACGCCCTCGGCCCGAGCGGCGTCGTGCTCGGCGATGACCTTCTCGTGGTAGGGGTAGCCCCGCACCGTGAGGAGCGCCGTCCAGGTCAGCGGCCGGTGGGCGTGCCGCTGCAGGGCGAAGACGTCCTCGTTCGGGATCACCCCACCGGGCAAGAGGGCCACGACCCCCTTATCGGCGTCGGCCAGCGGCTGCAGCAGGGCCCGGAGCTCTTCGAGGTCGGCCACCCGCGAGGGGACCGGCCGGCCACCCTCACCGTTGTGGGTGGGTGAGGCGCTCGTGGCGAAGCCCACGGCCCCGCCGGCCAGGGCCTCGGCGATCACTTGCTGCATACGGGCGAGCTCGTCGTCGCTGGCCGGCCGCTCGTAGGCCTCCTCGCCCATGACGTAGAGGCGCACGGCGGTATGGCCCACGTAGCAGGCGTAGTTGAGCGCCGTGCCCCGTCGGCCAACGGCGGCCAGGTACTCGGGGAACGTCTCGAACTCGTCCCACGGGACGCCGACCTCCAATGTGTCGAAGCTCATGTCCTCCACGTGCTGGAGCGTGTGGGCGAGGAGTGGGACGTCGGCCGGCCGGACCGGGGCGATCGAGAAACCGCAGTTGCCGGCCACGACGGTGGTCACGCCGTGGTAGCAGGACGGCGAGAGCCAGGGGTCCCAGAACACCTGGGCGTCGTAGTGGGTGTGGATGTCGATGAAGCCAGGCGTGACGACCTGCCCGCTCGCGTCGAGCTCGCGGTCACCCCGCAACCCCTCCCCCAGCTCGACGATGACGCCGTCAGCGACCGCGACGTCCGCTGCACGGCCCGGTGTCCCGGTGCCGTCGATCAGGGTGCCGCCTCGGATCACGGTGCGGGTTGGCATGGCCATCACCTCCGCCGACATCATCGCGCCCCCACGCCCCCTGGGCTCATTCCGCGGTGGGTGGCACCAGATCGGCGGCCGATCCGGCTAAGAAGGGGGCCAGGAGGGGACCCACGCACCTGTGTCGCATCCGATGCGCGACGACCTCGGCGGGGTGAGTCGGGGGTTCTTTCGCGCCCTCACGCCGAGGAGCTGGCTCTCCCTGACCGCCGCGATCGCCCTCCTCGCCTTCTGGCAGGCCGCGGGTCCGGGCGGCGGCCCCACGGCGGCGGCCAGTCCCCGGGCGACCCTCACGGGACACCTGACCTTCAGCGGCCCCGCCGACTGGACCGTCTACCACCACGACGCCCTCGGCTCGGGCGTCGACACCTCCGGGGTCTCGTTCGACCCGGCCATCCATGCCTGGACCACCGCCCTCGACGCTGACACGTTCGGCGAGCCGCTCGAGGCGACCGGTCGGGTGTTCGTCGCCACCCTGAACGACACGGTGTACGCCCTCGCCGCGAACACGGGCAGCGTGCTCTGGTCGAGCCACCTCGGGACGCCGGTACCGCAAGCGATGATCCCTTGCAACGGTGACATCTCCCCGGTGGGGATCGTCTCGACCCCCGTCATCGACACCAGCCGAGCAGAGATCTTCGTCGTCGCCGACGAGCTCGTGAACGGCGCCGCCGAGCACGTCCTCTACGGCCTCAGCATCTACTCCGGGACCGAGCTCCTGGCCCAGCCGGTGGACCCGCCGGAAGAGGTGGTGGTCCCCGGCGGGACCGAGGCCATCTTGAACCGGGCCTCGCTCACCATCGACGAGGGCCAGGTCGTCTTCGGCTACGGCGGCAACGACGGCGACTGCGGCCCGTACCACGGCTGGATCGTGGCCGTGCCCGAGGGTGGCGGCCCCATGAGCACGTTCGAGGTCGACAGCCAGACGGGCAACGACCAGGGCGCCGTCTGGATGGGGGGTGCGGCGCCGCTCGTCGACAACAACGGGAACGTCTGGTTCGCCGACGGCAACGGCTCGGTGGGCGGCAACACGCCCTGCAACAACAGCCAATACGACGACAGCGACGGTGTGCTCGAGCTCAATTCGAGCCTCATGCTGCAGCACTTCTTCGCCCCGTCGGACTGGTGCGACGACAACCAGAACGACCGCGACCTCGGCTCGGTGGCCCCCGCCATGTTGAGCGACGGCTACATCGTCCAGGGCGGCAAGTCCCAAACGGCCTACCTGCTCAACCAGGCCAATCTGGGCCAATGGGGCGGGCAGGTCCAGCAGATGATGTCGTTCTGCGGCTCCGACATCGACGGTGGGCCGGCGGTACAAGGCAGTGTCGTCTACCTACCCTGCCAGGCGGGCATCGTGGCGTTGAGCGTCTCTCCGCCGACCATGACCCAGCTCTGGCAGCAGCCCAACGGGGTGGGCACGCCGCCGATCCTGGCCAGCGGCCACATCTGGGCCATCTCGGGCAACCATCTCGACGAGTTCAGCCCGGCCAACGGCGTCAGGACCCAGCAGTTGCCGCTCGCCGCGGGAAGCCAGAACCACTTCCCGACGCCATCGGTCGGTGACGGGCTCCTCCTCGCCGACGCCGGCACCTCGGTCGAGGCCTATGCCGGACCAGCCGGGCTGCCGGGACCGCCCAGTCCGCCACCGCCGGCCCCACCGGGTCAGGCCTACTGGACGGTGGCCTCGGACGGCGGGGTCTTCTCCTTCGGGAACATCCCCTACTACGGCTCGATGGGCGGCAAGCCCCTCGTGAGCCCCGTGGTCGGGATCGCAGCCACGCCCGACGGGCACGGCTACTGGGAGGTAGCGGCCGACGGCGGCCTCTTCGCCTGGGGTGACGCCACGTACGCCGGCTCGATGGGCGGCAAGCCCCTCGTGGCTCCGGTCGTCGGCATGGCCCCCATGCCCGACGGACACGGCTACTGGGAGGTGGCGGCCGACGGCGGCCTCTTCAATTTCGGCGACGCCGGGTATTTCGGCTCCATGGGCGGCAGGCATCTCAACGCCCCGGTGGTCGGCATCGCGGCCACCGCAGACGGCGGCGGTTACTGGGAGGTGGCCTCCGATGGCGGAATCTTCAACTTCGGCGACGCCGGCTACTACGGCTCGATGGGCGGCAAGCCTCTCGACGCAGCGATCGTGGGCATCGTCGGCACGCCAGACGGCCGCGGCTACTGGGAGGTGGCCTCCGACGGCGGGATCTTCAACTTCGGCGACGCCGGCTACTTCGGCTCCATGGGTGGCAAGCACCTGAACTCCCCGGTGGTCGGGATCGCCGCCGCACCCGACGGCGGCGGTTACTGGGAGGTGGCCTCCGACGGCGGGATCTTCAACTTCGGCGACGCAGGGTTCAACGGCTCGATGGGCGGGCTCCCCCTCGTCGCTCCGATGGTCGGCATCACGCCTCTGCTCGCTGGCTGAGCAGGTTTCGGTGGCGCGCCGCCGCGCCCCGCGAGAGGATCTCCCGGTAAGTGGCGGACGACCAAGGGGGCGGACGTGGACGGGGACGTGCTGCAGGTCGAGAAGGTCATCGCGGCCCAACCAGAGGCGATCTTCGCCCTTCTCGCCGACGCCAGCCGACATCCCGACATCGACGGCTCGGGCTCGCTGAAGTCGGCCAAGCCGGATGCTCCGCAGCGTCTCGAGCTGGGGTCCACGTTCGGCATGTCGATGAAGGTCGGCGTCAGCTACTCGATGGAGAACAAGGTCATCGAGTTCGAGGAGGACCGGCGCATCGCCTGGCAGGCCCGACCACCTGGCTTCTTCGGCAGGTTCACCGGCGGACGGATCTGGCGCTACGCGCTCGAACCGGTCGAGGGCGGCACCAAGGTGACGGAGAGCTGGGATCTCAGCGAGGACCACCAGCGCGCCCTCCTCCGCCTGGGCGGCCTTCCTCGAAAGACCAAGGAGAGCATGGAGCGCACGCTCGACCGCATCGCCGAGCTCACCGCCACCAGCACCTGAGGACCACTTTCCGAGGTCGGTGGGGATGCACCGATCCTTCGGGGCCCGGCGATACCCTCGGGAAGAGGGACCGACTTCCGGGGTGATCGTCTGCTCGCACTCGTCATCGTCGACACCGCCCTCGTTCTCCTGCTCGGCCTGCTCGTCGCCGGGCTCCTCCGCAGCCACGCCGACATCCTCCGGGCCCTGCACTCGCTCGGAGCGGGCGTCGGCGACCCGGCGGCACCGGAGGCCGAGGGCGCCCGCCACCACGAGCCGACCCCGGTCACGCTCGGACCACCCCTCCCCGGCGAACGTCAGTCCTCCTCCGTCCACGACGTCGCCGGCCTGACCCCGGGGGGCGACGGCCTCGCGCTGTCGCTCACTGCGGGGCAGCAGCTGACGCTCCTCGTGTTCCTCTCCTCGGGCTGCGCGTCCTGCGCAGGGCTCTGGCAGGCCCTCAACCGGCCCGAGCTCCCCTTCGGGCCAGCGATACGACTGGTCGTGGTCACGAAGGGTCCCGAGTACGAGTCGCCGGCCCAGGTGGCCGCCTCGGCGCCGGAGCGCATCGCCGTCGTGATGTCCACCGAGGCGTGGAACGACTACGAGGTCCCCGGCGCGCCGTTCTTCGTGCTCGTCGACGGCGAGGCCGGTCGACGGATCGGCGAGGGCGTGGCCTCGAGGCTCGAGCAGGTGGCCGAACTCGTGCGACGGGCCGAGGCCGACCGTGCGTCCATGACCGAGGGCCACGCGGCCGACGTACCGGACCACGCCATCGGTCTCGACGGTCCGGCCCGCGAGCGGGCGAACGATCTCGAACTGCGCCGGGCCGGCATCCTGCCGGGCGACCCGAGCCTCTACCCGCGTCACCTCGACGACGTCTTCGGTCGCGACGTCCCCAACCGTCGGCTCGCCTGAGGCCGGTGTGGCGACGCTGCGGGCCCACGGCATCGAAGCCCACCTGCCGCCCGGGTTCGAAGGGCGGGTCTTCGTCCGGCGGCCCATGGCCGGTGAGGCGACCAGACCCGTGGCCCACTTCGCCACGTTCCCCCTCCCCGCCAACGTGGCCGATTTCGGGAGCGGGGCGGTGCAACTGATGGGTCCGGATGACATCTTCGCCGTGCTCTTCGAGTACGGACCCGAGAGCGTCGGAACACCCCTCTTCGGCCGGCACGGCGCGCCCCACCGTCTCGGGCCGTCCGACTTCTCGCCGGTCCTGCTCCGACGAGCCATCGGCGGCCAGTCCGGCACGCAGTGGTTCTTCACCACCGGTGGGCGGCCCTTCACGTTCTTCGCCGTGCTCGGCAGCCACCGCCTGCGGCACCAGCTGGTCCCCCGGTTGAACCAGTTGCTCGCCTCGTTGGTGGTCACCCCCGTCGACGAGCCCGTGGCCGCTTCGCCCCCGGGACTCAACTGACCGTGCCCCCGACGTCCCACGGACCTGACTGACAGGAATGGCGGTCCTCGGCCTCTACCTCGTGGCCTGCCTTCTCCTCGTGATGGCCGGTCTGGCCAAGGCCTGGCGGCCTGACGACACGGCACGGGCGATGGGTCCGCTCCTCCGGCTCCGTCCCGACGTGGCTCGCCCCTTCGTCCGCGTGCTCGCCGGCGGCGAGGCGGCGCTCGGCGTCGTCGCCTTCTGGTTCCCGGCACCGGTCACCGCCGGCGCCGTGGGCGCCTCCTACGTGGTCTTCGCCGGCGTCGTCGTCCGGGCTCGTCTCCGGGCTGGCCCCCTCGCCAGCTGCGACTGCTTCGGGACGCCGGACACGCCGGCCTCCTGGACCCACGTCGTGGTCGACCTCGTCCTCGCCGGGGCGTCGCTCGCCGTGGCCGCCACCGCTGCGGGCGACCTCGTCGCGCTCCTCTCCCAACAGCCGGCCCAGGGTGTGCCCCTCGTGCTCACCGTCGCCGTCGGCGCCTGGCTGGTGCGGCTCGCCCTCGTGGAGCTGGCCCGCCTGTGGGGCGTCCGGACGCAGCTGTCGAACGGGACACCGGGTCGGCGGTGAGCGGGCGCCCGCGCTCTTCGGGACCGTTCACGGGCACCCTCGTCGAACGATCGTCGGCCTTCCTGGCCGACCGGCTGTCGCGGCGCAGCTTCATCAACCGCTCGGCCTTCGTCGGCAGCGCGGTGGCCGCCGGTCAAGGCGTCGACCTCCTCCTCCGCCCGACGACGGCCTACGCCGCCATCTGTTCGTGCGGTGACCCCGGCTGCGGCTGCGGGACGACGTGCTGCTCGGGCTTCACCGAGTTCTGCTGCACAGTCAGCGGCTACAACTGGTGCCCTTCCAACTCGGTCATGGGCGGCTGGTGGAAGGCCGACAACTCCACCTACTGCAACGGGCCGCGCTACTACATGGACTGCAACGCCACCTGCCAGTGCGACACTGGTTGTGGCTCCGGGTTCCCGTTCTGCGAGCCGTCCTGCGACGGGGTGAGCTGCGGCTGTGCCCTCGACACCTGCGACCGGTACATGACCGGTTGCCTCCAGTTCCGCTACGGGCAGTGCAACCAGGACGTCGCCTGCATGGGGCGCATCGTCTGCCGGGTGGTGGCCTGCATCCCGCCGTGGGAGATCGACCCGACCTGCACCACGACCAACGCCCAGGACGACGCCACGGCCGAGCAGGACGCGCCATGCTGGACACCGGCCCCGCCGATGCCCCCGTGCAACTCGCCGGTCACCCAGTGCGAGGTGACCGCCATGGCCGCCACGCCCGACGGCGGGGGCTACGCCCTGGTCACCGCGTTCGGCCTCCTCTTCGCCTACGGCGACGCCTCGAACGCCGGCTCGCCCTACCCCGTGCCGCTCGAGCAGCCACTCGTCGGCCTGGCCCTGCGCCGAGGAGGCGGCTACTGGCTGGTCGGGGCGGACGGCGGGATCTTCGCCTACGGCGGCGCCCCCTACCTGGGGTCGACCGGTGGCCAACGGCTCCATCGGCCGATCGTGGCCCTCGCGGCCACGCCGACCGGCGACGGCTACTGGCTGGTGGCCGCCGACGGCGGCATCTTCGCCTTCGGCGACGCCGGCTACTTCGGCTCGATGGGCGGCAAGCCCTTGACGAAGCCGATGGTCGCCCTCGCCCCAACGCCCACCGGCAACGGCTACTGGCTGGTGGCCGCCGACGGCGGCATCTTCGCCTTCGGCGACGCCGACTACTTCGGCTCGATGGGCGGCAAACCCCTGGCCAAGGCCATCGTCGGTCTGGCCGCCACCCCGAGCGGGCTCGGCTACTGGATGGTGGCCGCCGACGGCGGGATCTTCGCCTTCGGCGACGCCGACTACTTCGGCTCGATGGGCGGCCAGGTGCTCGCCCAGCCGGTCGTGGAACTGGTCGCCACGCCGAACGGGCTCGGCTACTGGATGGCGGCCGCCGACGGGGGGATCTTCGCCTTCGGCGACGCCGCCTACTACGGGTCACCGGTGTGATGAGCCGGTCCCGAGCGCGCCTGACCCTGCACCGACCCGAGAAGGAGGCCGACTCGTGAACGAGCTCCTCGTCCTCGGCGCCCTGTTGTGCGCGCTGGCCGCAGCGGTCCGCTCGACCTGGTCGCCGTGCGGCCTGTCCATGCTGTCGACCATCACGCCGGTCGGCGAGCGGGGCCGGGGTCAACGCTTCGGGTCGACTGCCGGCTGGTTCGTCGCCGGCGCGGTGCTCGGCGGCGCCTGCCTGGGCGCGGTCATGGCCGGTCTGGCCGCGGCCGTCGCCCGCTGGGCACCGCGGCCTGACGTCATGGCGCTCCTCGCCCTCGGTGCGGCGGTGGTCGCCGCGGCCTCGGACCTCGGCCTCGGCGGTTTCGGCCTCCCCGTCCACCACCGCCAGGTCAACGAGCGGTGGCTCGACGGCTACCGGTCATGGGTCTACGGCGCCGGCTTCGGCTTCCAGATCGGGACCGGTCTCCTCACCTACATCACCACCGCCGCTCTCTACCTCACCGTCGTGCTCGGCGCGTTGAGCGCACGACCGCTCGCCGCCCTTCTCGTCGGCACACTGTTCGGCCTGGTGCGGGGCCTGGCCGTCTTCGGCGGACGCCGGGTCGTCGACACCGACGCCCTGCGGCGGGTGCACCGGCGCCTCGCCGAGCTCTCTCCGGCCTCTCGCCTCCTCGTCGTCATCGTGGAGCTGGCCGTGGCGGTCGCCGCTGCCACCGCCGTCGCCCCCCTCCTCGGCCTCGGGACGGCGGCGGGTGCCTTCCTCGTGCTCGCCGCCCGGCGGCGATTCGTCCTCTCCCCCGCGCTCGCCCTGGTCCGCCGGCGCAGCTGACCGCCGGGGGGCCGGCGTCCGCTGCGGACGCGACCGAGTGACGACCCCGCCGTGCCACACTCTGCGGTGCCCGGGATTCGGATGAGGGGGACAGAGTGAGCACGTCGCCCCCCCAGGGCTGGTGGTTCGCCGCCGACGGCCGCTGGTACCCGCCCGAGGCCCACCCGGCGGCCCAGCTCCCGCCCCCCGGCTGGTGGCAGGGCAACGACGGCCGCTGGTACCCCCCCGAGGCCCACCCCGCCTACCGGCCCCCCGCCCCCGTCTACCCGACGGCCCCGCCGTACGGGCCCGCCCCGCCCTATCCGGTCGTCTTCCAGTACCCGGCCCACTACCCCCAGCAGTACGGCACGCCCTGGGCCCCCTCCTACCCCTGGCCCTTCCCGCCGGCCTATCCCCAGCCGCGGCAGCGCCCCGGCGGCCTCATCGGCGCGCTCATGGCCGTGGTCGTCGTCCTCGTCCTCATCGGTCTCGTGCTCGTGGCGGTGGGCAACGCGCCGTCGTCGACGGCGGCGAGCTTCCCCACCACCCCCGGTTTCTTCAGCCCGGCCGTCACGAGCTGTACGACGGCCGCGCCCACCGGGACGACGACCGTCCCGATGCAGGTGCTCCAGGAGAACAGCGCGGTGGTGGCCTTCGTGCCGGTCTGCTTGAACGGCCACGGCCCCTACCCCTTCGTGCTCGACACCGGGTCGGCCGAGACGCTCGTCGTCACGAGCCTGGCCCAGGCGGCCGGTCTCACGTCGAACGGTCCGCCGGTCACCGCCAACGGCGCCGGGTGCAGCTCGAACGTGAGCCAGCTGCAGGTCGGGCAGTGGTCGATCGGCAGCGTGCCCTTGACCGCCCAGGGCGTGGTCAGCACGAACCTGTTCGGCGGCTCGTCCTCCGGCGGCATCGGCGGGCTCATCGGTTCCGACGTCCTCTCCCGCTTCGGCGCGGTGAAGCTCAACTTCGCCCAAAAGATCCTCACCCTGCCCGGACCCGAGGGGCCGCCGCTCGCCGGCCCGCTCCTCACGAAGGGCCCCACCTCGGTCCCCACGCCGCCCGACCTGGTCAGCGGAACTCCCACCCACATCGTGCCCATGCGTGTCCTCAACCAGGACCACACCGTGGCCGCACTCGTGCCGGTGTCCTTCGCCGGCGGTCCGACCAAGTACTTCGTGCTCGACACGGGTTCATCCCGCACCACCGTCGACAGCGGGCTCGTCGCCTCGGCCGGCCTCCAACCGACGGGACAGAAAGAGCAGATCGGGGCGGTCGGCTGCACCGAGACCACCAGCCTCGTGAAGACGGGATCCTGGGCCATCGGCGACGTCCCGCTCCCATCGGACACCGCCTACTCCACGCCGCTCAACGACATACAGGTGCAGGGCCTCTTCGGCGCCGACGAGCTCAGCAGCTTCGGGACCGTGGTCATCGACTACGCCGGCGCCCGCCTTCTCCTCGGCATCCCCTGATCCCGTCGGCCGTGCCGGCCGCGCAGTGCGCCAATCGGCCCAGGTGGCCCGTGTACGCTCGTCTACCGTCGGACAGGAGGGGGCATCGTGACGTCACCAGGCCCTCCACTCGGCTGGTGGAAGGCGACGGACGGGAATTGGTACCCACCCGAGGCGCATCCTGACGTGCGTGGACCGGCGACGGCCGGTCACCCCGAGGGGCCGGTCCCGGCCGTGCCGCTCGGCGAAGGTCTCTCCGTCCACGACCCCCTTCCCCCGTTCACCCGCACCGCCCGGCCGCCAGCTCCGCCGACCAGTGCTGAACCGGCCGTGGCCGAGGAGCACACCGCCCCCCCGGCCGACGGCGGAGCCCCCGAAGCCGACGCTGCTCCCCCGCCGGAGCCGACCGAGCCGGCACCGGTGACCGCGGCGGTCCCCACCGCCGAAGAGGAGCTGCCAGCCCCGGTCGCCGACGAAGGGGCACCCACGGGTGTGCACGAGCCGGCCGAGGACGCGGCGACGTCCACCCCGACCGAAGCGCCCGCGGCGGCACTCGACGAGATGGCGACGCCGACCGAGGAGCCCGCTGACGAAGAGCCACCACCGGCCGTCGAGGCCGAGTCGTCGCCGACGCTCGAACCGCAACTGGCCGTCGTCGACGAACCGCCGATGGCCGACGTCGACGAACCACCGCCGCCGATGCCCACCGACGCGCCGGTCGTGGGCGAGACACCCGCCCCCGAGCCCTCGGCCTCGACCGAGGCCGAGACGCCGGCGGCGGAGGAACCCTGGGCTCCGGTCGTCGCCCCGGTCTCGGTCGCCGAGGACCGGTGGGGGCCAGCAGAAGGCGCAGCAGCGGCGGCGACGTCCGAAGCTCCCCTCGACGTCGGCGACGAGGGGCCGCCACCGATGCCGCTCGAACCGCCGACGCCGGTGGCCCAGGCGGCCCTGCAATGGCCGACCCTGCCCGACGCGGCGGCTGCGCCAGCGATGCCGACCGAGACGCCGACGCCGATCGTCACGGAGACGCCGCCGCCGATGCCCCTCGAGCCGCCGACCCCGGTCGAGGCCGAGGCATCTCCGCCGTGGCCGAGCGAACCAGCGGTCGTCGCCGCGGTCCCGCCCATGCCGACCGAGACGCCGACGCCGATCGTGGGCGAGAGCCCGCCGATCCCGGTGGGGGCCACCGCCACACCGACGATGCCGGTCCAGCCGCCGAGCTCGGTCGCCCCACCGCCCATGCCGACCGAGCCCCCGGTCAGCCCGGCCGTCCTCGGGTACGGCGACGCTCCACTCGCCGGCGGCCCAGCGGTGCCTGCCACAACGCCAGCTGCGGTGCCCACCAGGCCCACCGCGCCGCCGGCGATCGTCAGCGCCGTCCCACCCATGCCGGTGGCCGCGCCGCTGGTGACCGCGCCACCCGTCCCCGGCGCGTCGTCCAACGGTCCGATGGCCCCGACCCCGGCAGCGCCGGCTGCCGCCCCACGAGCCGACGCCACGAGCGATGCCGAGGTCAAACGACTCCGGTTCCTCTCCGTCTCGTTGATCGTCGTGATCATCGGGTTGATCGCCGCCACCGCGGTGGCCATCGCCCTCCACTGACGACGGACCCACAACGGATAGACGCGTCGCCCACGTTGACGTCAGGCGTCGCGCCCGGCCAACAGCTCGCCGAGGCGCTCCATCGAAGCGACGAGGCCGCCCTGCATGCCTGAGGACACCATGGCCTCGCGGTCCGCGGCCGTGAGGTAGACGGCCCGCTGGGTGAGGAGCGTCCCGCCAGCAACGTCCTCGAGCACGGTCTCGGAGAGCAGCACGCGGCCCGGCACCCCCTCGTACTCGAAGGTCTGCACGATGCGCTCGTCGGGCCAGAGGTCGTGGAACACACCGTGGAAGGCGTGATCGGCGCCGCTCGCGTCGCGGTTGATGAAGCGCCAACGGCCGCCCGGCTTCGGGTCGAGCGCGTCCACCTCGGTCGTGAGCTCGCGCGGTCCCCACCAGTGCGCGATGGCCTCGGCGTCGATGTGGGCCCGGTAGACCCGGTCGCGCGGTGCGTCGAACACGTGCGTGAGGAGAACCTCCTGGGTGCCCGGGGTGCTGAAGGTCGTGGTCATGGTGTGCCTCTTCCTCTCTCGTTGCTCTTCGATCGATCCGGTGTCGGACGACTGCGCTCTTCGGGCCCGGCGAGGTGCTCCTCCAGGCGTTCGTAGCTCTCCTCGAAGAACGCCTGGTAACCCTCGAGCCACCTCCCCGCTTCGCCGAGGGCCCCGGCCGCCAGCCGGGCCGGTCGCCGCTGGGCCGACCGGGTCCGCACCACGAGCCCGGCCTTCTCCAGCACCTTCAGGTGCTTCGACACCGCCTGGAGGCTCATGGCGAAGGGCTCGGCGAGTTCGTTCACCGTCGCCTCGCCCTCGGCCAACCGCTCGACGATGGCCCGCCGGGTGGGGTCGCCCAGGGCGGCGAAGGTGCTGCTCAGCCGGTCGGCGGTGGTGACGGTCATCCGGGCCACTTCCTCAACTTAGTGGTTTATCAACTATATAGTTGATATACGAGCGAGGCCGGGTTGTCAAGGGGCCAGTGGGACGGCGTTGCGCCGGGCGGCCCGGTCGACGGTCGTCCAGCCGTCGGCGGCCCCCCGTTCAGGTGGACGAGGAGCGTCCGGTCGTCGCGTTCGACCCGCCGCCGATGCCTCGAGTCGTCCTCCTCGGAGCCGCCGCGCACCACCCGACGGGCACCTGCTCGTCTGCTCCGACCGAGGTTCAGCCACCGCGGCGGGCGGTGGCTCGGGCGTGGGGCCATGCCGCCGACCGGGGGCCCCGTTCATCGTCAGGCCGTGAGGCCACCGTCCATGGACACCACGCTGCCGATCATGAAGCTGGCGTCGTCGGAGGCCACGAAGGCCACGAGCCCCGCGATCTCCTCGGGGTCGGTGTCGAAGAGGGCCCGCCCCCCGGGCATGCGCCGGGCGTCGCCCCCCTCGGGCAGGACGAAACCCTTGATCATCGGCGTACGCATACCGCCGGGGGCGACGGCGTTCACCCGCACCCCGCGCCCCACGTACTCGCGGGCCAGCGAGCGGGTGAGCAGCGCCACGCCGCCCTTCGAGGCGCTGTAGGCGGCGGCGTAGGGCCAGCCCTGGAGACCGGTGTTGGAGGCGATGTTGACGATCGCGCCGCCGCCGTCCTCCAGGTGGGGCAGGACGGCCTGGCACATGAGGAAGGTCCCGGTCAGGTTGACCCCGATGATCCAGTTCCACGTCTCGATCGTCACGTCGGTCGTGTGGTCGAAACGCCCGACGCCGGCACAGTTCACGAGCACCTCGGGTCGGCCGAGCGCGCCGGCCACCTTCTCGACGACGGCCCGCACCTCGTCGACCTGTTGCACGTCGACCCGCTCGGCCACGGCCCGGCCGCCCTCGGAGCCGATGACGGCCAGCGTCTCGGCCGTCCCGGCCTCGTCGACGTCGAGGGCCGCCACCGTGGCCCCCTCGGCCGCCAGACGGCGGGCCGTCGCCCGGCCGAGGCCCGAGCCGGCCCCGGTGACGATGGCCACCCGGCCGACGAAGCGGCCCCCCTCGGCCACCGCCGCCCTCAGTCCCGTCCCGCGTCGAACACGATGACGCTGCGGGCCACCTCGCCCGCCTCCATCGCGGCGAAGGCCTCGTTCACGTCCCCGAGGTCGATGCGCCTCGTGACGAGGGCCGCCGCGTCGAGCTGGCCCCCCTGGACCAGCTCCACGAGGAGCGGAAAGTCCCGGTCCGGATCGGTCGACCCGTAGACGCAGCCGTGGATCGACTTGGCCTCGGCGAAGAGCTCCATCGCGTTGAACGTGACGGCGTCCTCGGGTGACCCGGCGCCGACGAGCACGGCCGTCCCGCCCCGCCGGGCGAGCAAGAAGGCCTGCCGGATGGTGGCCGAGCGCCCTACCACCTCGAAAGCCACGTCGACGCCCCGTCCCCCGGTGAGCTCGCGGACCGCCTCGACCGGGTCGGTGGCCGAGCTGTCCACGGTGTCGGTGGCCCCCAGCTGCAAGGCGAGCGGGAGCTTCTGGGCGAGGGTGTCGACGGCCACGATCTGTCTGGCCCCGGCCAGCTTGGCCCCCTGGATCACCGAGAGACCCACGCCCCCGCAGCCGATGACGGCCACCGTGGACCCCGGCGCCAGGCGGGCCGTGCGGATCACCGCACCGACCCCGGTGGCGAGGGCGCAGCCGACGAGGGCGGCGAGCTCGAGGGGCACCGCCCGGTCGATCGGCACGAGGCTCCGCTCGGGCACGAGGGCGGCCTCGGCGAAGGTGCCGATGCCGAGGCCCCGCACGAGCGGCACACCGCCCAGGCTGGCGTAGGGGCTCGCGAACATCTCGCCCAGGCCGACCGAGCACAGCATCGGCTGGCCGGCGAGGCAATCCGGGCACCGCCGGCACGGCGGGTTCCAGCTGAGGACCACGTGGTCCCCCACCGCCACCCGGGTGACGTCCGAACCGACCTCGTCGACCACCCCGGCCCCCTCGTGGCCGAGCACCGTCGGGAAGAGGAACGGGATCGTGCCGTTCTGGACCGAGAGGTCCGAGTGGCAGACGCCGCTCGCCCCCATCCGCACGCGGACCTGGTCGGGCCCGGTCTCGGCCAGCTCGATCTCCTCCATCGTGAGCGGCTCGCCGACCCGCTGCAGGACCGCGGCGCGGACCCGACGGTCGCCGACGCTCACCGCTTCGCGGCGCCGTTGCCCGACGGGCCGTGGCCGTCGGTCTCGGCCGAGCCCTCGGGCCACCAGTGGCTGCCGGCCATCACGGTGTCGGTGTCGCGGTCGGCCCGAAGGAGCCGCCCCGGCAGTTCGCCGGTGAAGGCGCCACTGCGCACGATCTCGGTCCCGTTCACGAGGACGTGCTCGACGCCACTCGACTCGGCGTAGAGGCGGTGGGCCCCGCCGGGCATGTCGGTCCGGGTGCGCTCGGGGCCCGAGCCGACGGTCTCGGGGTCGAAGGCCACGAGGTCGGCGAAGAAGCCCTCGGCGATCCGGCCCCGATGGCGGAGCCCGTAGAGGCGGGCCGGCTTGTCCGACAGCTGCTGGACGGCCTCCTCCCACGACAGGAGTCCCCGTCGGCGCACGGCCCCCTCGAGCATCGAGGTCGAGTAGATGGCCCCGCACATCATGTCGACGTGGGCCCCGGCGTCGGAGCCCCCGATGACGGTGCGGTGGTCGCGCCACACCTTGACCCGGGCCTCCCAGTCGGCGTCGGCGTCGCCGCGCGGCGGGCGCAGGCCGGTGCGCAGCTCGTCGTCGACCACCACGTCGAGGAGGGCGTCGAAGGGCTCCTGGCCCCGCTCCGCGGCCACGTCGCCCACCGTCCGACCCTCGTAGGCCGCGTTCTCTTCGGCGAACGTCTCTTCGAAGGTGAGCCGTTGCCAGGCGACGAGACCCCGCAGGATGCCCGCCTCCTCGGAGTGGGCGCCCTCGTTCAGCTTGCGCCGGATCTCGGGGTCCGAGAGCGCCTTCATGCGCTCGGGCTTGTCGAGGGCGAGCACGTCACGCCACCCGGGCAGGCCCTCGAGCACCGCCCCACCCTCGAACGAGAGGCGGATCCCCATGTTGTGGGGCAGCGTGAGGGCCACGAGCGTGCCGCCGCGCTCGGCCGCCACGTCCGACGCGTGCAGCTGGCTCTCGGCCCGCTCGGGGGCGAGGGCCGAGACCCCGAGGACGTTCCAGTTGACCGGGCGGCCCGAGAGCACCGAGACCGCCGCCATGAGATCCGTCTCCTCGTCGCTGAACCCGGTGAGGCAGCCCTGGACGATCATCTCGACCGTCGTGCCGGGATGGTCGGCCACCGCGGCGGCGAGCGCCTCGATCTCGGGGCGCCCGGCCGAGCGCGAGGGCACCGGCCGCAGGTCGCCGTCGTGGTGCGTGTGGACCTGGGACGTGGAGAACCCGAGGGCGCCGGAGGCGAGCGCCTCGTGCAGTGCGGCGACCATCGCCGCCACCTGGTCCTCGGTGGCGAGCTCGCTCACCGCGTCGTCGCCCATCACCGTGCGGCGCAGGGCCGAGTGGCCGACGAGGAAGCCGGCGTTCACCCCGATGGCCCCCTCGAGGCGATCGAGCCACTCCCCGAAGGTCTGCCACGACCAGTCGAGACCCTCCTCCAGGGAGGAGAGCGGCATGCCCTCGACCTTGGCCATCATCCGCTGCAGGTAGCGGGCGTGGTCCGGGCCGCTCGGGGCGAGCGAGAACCCGCAGTTGCCGCCGAGGACGGTCGTCACCCCGTGGAGAGGCGAGGGGCTGGCCGAGGGGTCCCAGAAGAGCTGGGCGTCGTAGTGGGTGTGGAGGTCCACGAACCCCGGGGCCACGATGAGCCCGTCGGCGTCGATCGTGGTGCCGGCCGGCTCGTCGACCTGGCCGATCGCCACCACCCGCCCGTCGAGCACCCCGACGTCGGCCACCCGTCGTGGTCCCCCCGTCCCGTCGACGACGGTGCCACCGCGGATGACAAGGTCGAGCATCCCCACCCTCCTGACCGGGATCGAGCCGTCGGAGCGCCCGCTGGCCCGGCGACGAAAGCACCCGCGACGATAGTGTCGATCCGACACTGCGGCAGTCCGGAGCCCGGGCGGCGGTGGAGACGAGGTGAGGGCATGACCGAGGTCGAGACGGGGTCCCGCCTGTTGCCCGACCCCGAGCCGCGACCGATCCGGGTGCCGATCATCTCGGTCGACGACCACCTGATCGAGCCCCGGGACCTCTTCGAGGGACGCCTGCCCGCGCACCTGGCCGACAAGGCGCCGAGGGTGATCGAGCTCGAGGGCCGGGAGGCCTGGGCCTACGAGGACAACCTCTACCCGAACGTCGGCCTGAACGCGGTGGTCGGCCGGCCCAAGGAGGACTGGAGCATGGACCCGGCGCGCTTCGACGAGATGCGCCCCGGCTGCTACGACATCGACGCCCGGGTCCGGGACATGGACCTGGCCGGCATCTGGGCCTCCCTCTGTTTCCCCTCGCTCGTGGCCGGCTTCTGCGGGGCGGTGTTCTCGCGCTCGAAGGACAAGGAGCTCGGCCTGGCCTGCGTGCGGGCCTGGAACGACTGGTACCTGGAGGTCTGGGCGGGCACCCACCCCGGCCGCATCATCCCGCTCCAGCTGACCTGGCTCCCCGACCTGGCAGTGGCCGCGGCCGAGGTCCGGCGCAACGCCGAGCGGGGCTTCGTGGCCGTGAGCTTCCCCGAGTTCCCAGGCACCCTCGGTCTCCCCACGATCTACTCCGGCGAGTGGGACCCCTTCCTCACCGCCTGCGAGGAGACCGGCACGGTGGTCTGCCTGCACACCGGGGCCTCGTCGTGGGCCCCCCATGCCTCGGGCGGTCCCCCCTTCGAGGTGCTCCCCACGCTCTTCCCGGTGAACGGCCTGGTGGCCACGGCCGAGTGGCTGTGGTCCGGGGTGCCCCTTCGCTTCCCCCACCTCCAGGTGGCCCTCTCGGAGGGCGGCATGGGCTGGGTGCCCATGCTCATGGACCGGGTCGACTACGTCCTCCGGCACTCGGCCTCGGGCACCGAGAGCCACTCCTGGCCCTCCGAGCTGCTCCCCTCCGAGGTCATCCGGCGCAACTTCTGGTTCTGCACGATCGACGACCCCTCGATGGTGCCGTTGCGCCACGTGATCGGGGTCGACCACATCATGGTGGAGAGCGATTACCCCCACGCCGACTCCACCTGGCCCGACACCCAAGAAGTGCTCGCGGCCAACTACGGCGACCTGCCCGAAGCGGAGCTGCGGGCCATCGCCGGTGGGAACGCGGCCAAGCTGTTCCGCCACCCGCTGCCGGAGCGGGACGACTGGCGGACCTGAGGGTCTCGAGGGACGAAGCAGAAAGGAGCCACGGGATGGAGCTGCTCGGGGTGGACCACGTGTCGGTCAACGTCAAAGACGTGCCGGCGGCCATGGAGTTCTACACGGACGTGATGGGGATGACGATGCGCTCCGACCGCCCGGACTTCGGTTTCGGCGGCGCCTGGCTGAACGCCGGGTCCCAGCAGGTCCACCTGGTGGAGGGCGAACCGCCCCCCGCCCTGGGCCAGCACTTCTCGGTCCTCGTGGCCGACATCGAGGCGACCATCGAGGAGCTCCGGGGTCGCGGCGTACAGGTGACCGACGCCATCGCCGTCGGCTCGGACCGTCAGGCCTTCCTCAACGACCCCGAGGGCAACACCATCGAGCTCCACGACCGCGGCCCGGCCACGTAGCCGGGCCGGGTCGCCGGCGACGTCAGGCGGTGGCGGCGGCGGCGGCCGGCGCGGGGGCGCCCACCATCACCAGGTCACGCTTGGTGGCGGTCACGAACACGGCGGCCACGATGGCGCCCACGGCCAAGAACACCGCGCCCACGCCGAAGGCCACCGAGAAGCCGTGCACGACACCGGCCGGGGCGGCCAGCTTGCCGTGGGCCGCGATGTAGCTGGCGGTGGCCGTGGCGGCCACGGTGTTGAGGAGCGCGGTACCGAGTGACCCACCCACCTGCTGGGTCGTGTTCACGAGGGCGCTCGCCACACCCGAGTCCCGATCCTTGACCCTGGTGAGGGCGGTGCTGCTGAGCGCGGGGAAGGCCAGGCCGAGCCCGAGGCTCATGAGCAGCTCAGGGGGGAGCACGCTCGTCCAATAGGACGTGTGCACGCCGATCTGGGTCAGCCAGGCGAGCCCGAGGGCCCCGACGGCGATCCCGCCGGCCATGGGCAACCGGGGCCCGACGCGCGGCACGAGAGTCGTCGAGGCGGCCGCGGCCACGATGATGCCGAAGGCGAAGGGCAGGAAGGCCACGCCGGCCTTGAGCGCCGAGTAGTGCAAGACGCTCTGCAGGTAGTAGCTGAGGAACACGAACATGGCGAACAGCCCCGCACCGAGGAGGAGCGTCGCCAGGTAGGACCCGCCGCGGTTCCGCTCGCTCACCACGCGGAGCGGGAGCAGCGGATGGCTCGTCCTCGCCTCCTGGAACACGAACGCCACCAAGAGGACGATCGCCACGCTCAGCAGGATCAAGGTGGGCGTCGAGGTCCAGCCGTCCGTCTCGGCCTTCGTGAAGCCGTAGACCAGGCACACGAGTCCCGCGGTCGAGAGCAACGCCCCGGCGACGTCGTACTTCGTGGAGCCCTCGACCCGGCTGTCGCGCACGATGCGGGTGGCGGCGACGGCGGCCAGCGCGGCGATGGGCACGTTCACGAGGAGGCACCAGCGCCACGAGGCGTACTGCGTGAGGATGCCGCCCGCCAGCACGCCGATGGCCCCACCGGCCCCCGAGACCGCGCCGTAGGCGCCGAAGGCCTTGGCTCGCTCCCCGGCGTCGGACTGGAACGTGATCGTGAGGATCGAGAGCGCGGCCGGTGCCATGAGGGCGGCGAAGGCGCCCTGGAGGGCCCGGGCCCCGAACAGCATCGCCTGGTCGACCGCCAGGCCGCCGAAGGCCGACGCGCCGGCGAAACCGATCAGGCCGAGGATGAACATGCGCTTGCGGCCGCCGTAGTCGGCGATGCGGCCGCCGAGGAGGAGCAGGCCACCGAAGGCCACCGTGTAGGCGGTGATCACCCATTGGCGGTTGGCCACCGAGATGTGCAAGGCCTTCTGGGCCGATGGCAGGGCGATCGTGACGATAGAGGCGTCGAGCACCACCATCAGCTGGGCCACCACGACGACGGCGAGGATGCCCCAACGCCTCGGGTCGAGCTCCTCGACGCCGGCTCGTCCGCTCACCGCGACCGCGTCACTCATCTCCCCACCCTCCCTTGCCGTCGCGGGTCGGTCGACCCCGCACGTGCTACCGGTCGGCTGTTTCGTCCGACCCTAGGGACGGCGTCCCGTCGGCCGCGCGCTCCCGGGCACAATTCCTGCTGACCTGGCCCACTGCCCTCCCGTCAGCGCAACGCGACGAGATCGGCGTACTCCTCGCGCCACTGCGTGAACTGCTCTCCTGGCAGGAGGAGGGCGTGGGTCGGCTCGAGCGCCTCGATGAAGGCCCGCTCGTGGCTCACGACGACGAGTGTGCCGGGCCACGTGCTCAGCATGGCGCCGAGCGCGTCGATGGACGCCGGGTCGAGGTTGTTCGTGGGCTCGTCGAGCAGGAGCACGTTGCACCGGCCGGCGGCCAGCATGGCCAGACCGAGCTTGGCCCGCTCCCCGCCCGAGAGCGTGCCCGCCGGCTGCATCGAGGCCTTGCCGGTGAGCCCGAACGTGCCGAGGAGGGCCCGGCGTTCCGCCTCGGTGACGAGGACCTCGTCGTCGAGGTTGTCGAGGGCGCACTTCTTCGGGTCGATCTGCTCGTGCTCCTGGGCGAAGTAGCCGATGGCCACGTTGGCCCCCTCCCGTACCTCGCCGCCCGAGGGAGCCTGGACCCCGGCCAGGCAGCGCAACAGGCTCGACTTGCCGACGCCGTTGCGCCCGACCACCGCCACCCGGTCACCCCGGCCGACGAGGAAGTCGACCGAGTGGAGCACCGAGAGCGGCCCGTAGCGGACGGCGACCTTCTGCACGGCGAGCGGCACGTCACCCGTGCGCTTGGGGGTGGGGAGCTTGAAGGCCCGGCGGCGCTCGCGGCGCAGCACCTCGGTCCGATTGGCCTGCAGCCGGTCCACCCGCTTGTCCAGGGTCTTGGCCAACCGGGCCTTCTTCTCGGTGCTCTTGCGCAGGCTGTCGGCCAGCGTCGCCAGCCGCTTGATCTCTCGGCCCTCGAGCACCGCGGCCCGCTCGGTCCGTTCCTGGTCGGCGGCCGACTGGCGCTTGAAGGCCGAGTAATTGCCCTTGTACTCGAGGATGCGACGCTCGCGGAGGTGGAGGACCTTGCCGATGGCCCGGTCCAAGAGCGCGAGGTCGTGGCTGATGACGAGGAGGGTGCCCGGGTAGCGGGCCAGCTCGTCCATGAGCCAGCGCTTGGCCGAGAGGTCGAGGTGGTTGGTCGGCTCGTCGAGCACCATGATGTCGGGCTGGGTGAAGAGGACCCGGACGAGGTCGGCCCGCCGGCGTTGCCCACCCGACAGGCTCTCCACCGGCTCGAAGAGAAGGTCCTCTTTGAGCCCCAGGCCGTCGGCGAGACGCGACATGACCGCCTCGGCCTCGTAGCCGTTCTGGCGCCGGTACTCCTCCTCCAAGTCCGAGAAGTGGGCGATGTTCTCCTCGCTCGGGCACTCGGCCATGGCGATGCGGGCCTGGCCGAGGGCGTCGTCGAGCACATCGAGGCCCCGGCCCGAGAGCACGTGGGAGAACCCGCTCGGGTCGAGCCCGAGGCCACCCGGCACCGGCGCCTGCGGCAGATAACCGAGGGTGCCGGTCGTGGCCACGTGGCCCCGGAACCGCAAATGCGGACGGCGCTCCCCGATGAGCACGGACACGAGCGAGGACTTGCCGGCCCCGTTGCTCCCGACGAGGCCTGCCTTCTCGCCCGAGCCGACCACGAACGAGGCGTCCTCCACGAGGACCCGGTCGCCGATCTCGAGGCGCAGCGACGAGGCGGCGATCATCGGGGGCGCGCCGGTGCCGGCGCCGGCGGGCGCCGCACGTTGGCGTTGGCGTCGGAGGTCTCGTCCATCGGTGCGTCCGAGGGTTCGGGTCGGTGGCTCAGCGTGGGCCCGGCGCGCTCACCGGGCCCAGGAGCTCAGCGCTGCTCGACCTGCAGGATACTGGCGGTCTGCTTGGCCTCCCGACTGCGCAGCGGGGCCAAGGTGTCGGCGATGGCTGGTCCGACGTCGACGTCTTCGATGGTCGAGAGCTGCTCGTTGTCCGGCGACTCGCTGCTCGTGGCGGTCAGGTCGAAGAGCCGCAGGTCGCGGTTGCGGGCCGCCTTCTCGTAGATGTTGCGCACGAAGCGGCCGTTCCCGAGCTCGTCGATCCAGGCCCGGGCCACCGTCTCCTCGATGGCCTGGCGCACGAGCACCCGGGCGCCGTCGGACCAATGGTCGCCCGCCCGCACGGCGAAGAGGTCGGCGATCGTCACGAGCTCGTCGGGGTCGTAGGAGTCGAACTGGATCGTCGTGCTGAAGCGGCTGCGGAGGCCCGGGTTGGACTCCAAGAACCGCTCGAGCCGGTCCTTGTAGCCGGCCACGATGACCACGAGCCGCTCGCGGTCGTCCTCCATGCGCTTGAGGAGCGTCTCGATGGCCTCGCGGCCGTAGGTGTCGCCCCCCTCGATGCCCTGGGAGAGGGAGTAGGCCTCGTCGATGAAGAGCACGCCGTCGAGGGCCTCGTCGATCTTGGCGTTCGTCTTGGGCGCGGTCTGGCCCACGTACTCCCCCACGAGGTCGGCCCGGGTGACCTCGCAGAAGGCCGTCCCCTGCAGCACGCCGAGGGCGGCGTAGATGCGCCCGACGAGCCGGGCCACCGTGGTCTTGCCGGTGCCCGGGGGGCCGGCGAAGACGAGATGGTTGGACGAGCCCACGACGGGCAGACCCCGCTCGACCCGCAGCTGCCTGGCGTGGACCTGGGCGGCCACCGCCCGCACCTGGTTCTTCACCTCGCGCAGGCCCACCTGGTTGTCGAGCTCGGTCAGGAGGTTGCGCAGGTCCTCGGCCGCCCCCATGGCCGACACCGGCTTGGGCTTGGGCAGGGGCTCGGTCTCGAGGCGCTTCGTCGGATCGGCGAGGAGCTGGGCCACGCCGCCGTAGCTCGGGTTGTGCCGGTAGACCCACTCGAGGGCCGAACGGGCCATCTCGTCGCGTCCGAGGCTGCGCAGCACGAGGCCCCGGAAGTAGGTGGCCTCGATGGCGAGCTCGGTGACGTCGGTCCCCGCCGCCGCCTCGCCGAGCACCCGCTCGGCCTCGCCGTAGAGCTCACGCCGGGCGAGGGCGATGCCCGTGTAGAGCTTGGCCTCGGGGCCGACGACCCGGGAGGCCGAGATGCGGTGCAGCACCGGGAGCATCTCCTCGTAGCGCCCCTCGGCGAAGAGGAGCCGGCCGCAGAGGAGGTCCCGCTCGATCTTGTCCGTGCCGCAGCGGTTGAGGAACTCCCACGCCAGGTCGATGCGCTGCTCGGCGAACCAGCGGGCCGTTTGGGCCAGGTAGAGGCTCTCCCAGTCGTCGAGGTCGAAGCGGCAGTAGAAGCCGGCGGCGTAGCGGGAGCGCAGCGGGCGCCGGTTGATGCGCCGCTGCTCACCGAAGCGTCCGATGGCGTCGATCATCCGGTCGAGGGCGAGGCTCGGCTCGTGCCCCGTGGCGTGGAGCCCGAGCCAGGCGTCGGCCATCCGCGGGTCGAGCTCTACCGCCTCCTGGAAGAGGACGCGGGCCTTCGTCCGGTCGGCCGGGCGCCACTGCTCGTTGCCGCGCCGGAAACCGAGCGCCCGCGCGCCGTCGTTCCACGCTTGGTTGGCCTTGCGCTGTTCGAGCATGCGTCGAGCCATGTCCTTCCCGACGCCCAGGGTCGGGACCCCTCCCCGTCGAAGGCTACCTGGCGGGCCGGGCCCCGACGCTCCGCCGAGCCCCCCTCCAGCTCAGGCCGAGGGCTCGTCGGCGGCCGGCGTGGCCGGGCCGGAGGGCGGCGCCGGCCGCTTCTTCCTCCAGCCCGCCGGCTGGCCCTCGGGGTCGTCGGGCGTCCGGTTGCGCACCCCCGGGTGCACGCTCGGGCCTATCTCGGGCCGGTCGACCAGCCACGGGGCCGGCGGGGCCACGATGAGTTCGGTCAGGGCGTCGACGATCGGCTCGTAGCCGACCCGCCAGCCGGCGAAGTGGCGCCAGGCCTCCTCGGGCGTGCGCTCCGCCTCGTACTCGACCTCGTCCAGTCGGCGCAGTCCGTCGGCGAACTCCTCGTAGGTGAGCCGGATCGGGTCGGAGGGCTTCGGGTCGGGGTCGTAGGGGATGCGCAACGTCCGGGCCAGCGAGCGCAGGCAGTCCACCCCCATCATGAGGAAGATGCGGGCCTGTCGGGGGGCGGTGCCGGGGTTGAGGGCGTCTTGCAATGCCGCGGCGTCGAGCATGGCGGCCAGGCTCAGCAGCCAGGAGCGGTTGTACACCGGCGAGCGGAACCACATGAGCGGTGGGTAGTTCGAGTGGCTCTCGGCCACCCCCGCCGCCCAGCGCTCCCAGCTCCCGTAGAGCTCGGGCAGCTCGGCCTCGGTGCGGAACCAGTGGTGACGGGCGAGGATCTCGGGCCCCCAGGCCGGCCACCCGGCCCGCGGGGCGAGGAGCGTCACCTCGGCCTCCCGGGCGGCGAAGGCCGCATACATGGCCGGCAGGTAGGCGATCTCCATGGCGATGATGAGGAGGCCGGTGCCGGCCGCCACGAACTCGACGAACGTGGTGCCCGGATGGGGCCCGGTGGCCACGCCCAGCGTGAACACCGAGGACCCGGAGATGGCGAACGAGTGGGCGAGCGTCTCCCCGGTCACCCACCAGAGCATGAGACCGAAACCGACGACGACGAGCACGAGCCAGCTGATGAACAAGAGGATCAGGGCGAGCGGCCCCACCACGCTCATCACCCGGTCCCGGGATTCGTAGTTCTTGAGGCGGGGCAGCACGGGCCGCACGAGGGCCAGGCTGAGGCGGGTGATAGCCCGCCTGAGCCTCGAGTAGTGCGACCGGGGCACCACCAGGCTCATGAAGACGTTGACCGCGGTGCCGAGCACCACGGCGAGCCCCACGAAGAAGATGACGATGCGGCCGGCGTCGCCCACAGAGACGTTCTACCGCCCGAACGGGGAGGGCCGCCGCCCGGTTGACCGCCGGCCGGGCCGGCTCAGGGCGACGAGGCGCCCGCGCCGGCGCTCTCGTGCTGGAGGTGCGACAGCTCCTCAGCCACCAGGCGGTCGTGCTCCTGCTCGTCCTGCTTGGCCTTCCTCGGGCTCCAGCGGCCCTTCGTCAGCCAGATCAGCGGGATGAACACGACCATGCCGACCAGGTCCACCCAGAACCACCGTTGCCATTGCTGCGGCGACTTGGCCTGGGCGTCCTGCAGCTTGGTCAGGGCGGCCTGGTTGGCCGAGAGGTAATTGAGCTCGCACTGGTACGGCTGCACCAGCGTCTTCAGCTGGCTCTCGTACTTCACGAGCTGGGCGAAGTAGACGGGCCCGAGGGCCTTGCTCGCCGCGGCGATGTTGGCTCCCGACGGGTTGGCCGCCACCGCGTTCACGACCGCCGAGTTGGCCTGGATCTTCTCCAGGAGGGGGGTGTGGGCCTTGGCGAAGGCCACCGACTTGGGTTGCTCGGCGGCGAACGTCTCGGCGGTGGTGCCACCGGGGCCCTTCGACGGACAGATCTGGGCGGTGGCCACCGGCGAGTTGTCGACCACCGGGTTCACCGTGTTGATGACGATCGGCAGGAAGATGAACGAGACGCCGACGACCATCCGGATGATCCAGCCCCAGAGGGCGAGGCCCGTGGCCACGAGGGCCGGGTTCTTGGCCTCGATCGTCTCGGTGTAGCCGGCCATCCACGGGGCGAAGGCGCACGAGAGGGTGATGGCCAGGCCCACACCGAGGAAAGCGAGCGTGTAGTAGCCGGTGTGCGGGTGGGTGGCCCGGCTGCCGAAGAGCAGCAGCATCACGATCGACAGCAGCGCGCCGAAGAGCATGAAGGGCTTGCGGACCCGCAGCTTGTCCGAGAGGATCCCGACGACGATGAGGGCGATGATGTCGGCCGTCCAGAACCACTCGTTGAGCCCGTTAGCCTGCGGTGTCGTGAATCCGGTCCCGTTGGGGTTGAGGAACGTGACCACGTAGTAGATGGTGAAGAAGCTGGCGGCCACGTAGTAGACGAGCAGGAACACCGAGATCCCGAAGGCCGAGCCGATGAGGTCCCACTTGAGGATCTGGCGCCACGGGCTGGCGGTGGCCGCCCGGAGCTCGTCGTCCGAGATGCCCATGGCCCTCGCCTCGACGAGCGTCTGGTCCCGAGCCGTCACCATCAGCTGGTCCCGGATGCGTGGCGAGAGGTCACGCATGAAGAAGAGGGCCACGACGAAGACCACGAGGGCCGAGATGCCCGAGATGATGAACTGGCTCTGCCAGTCCCCGAAGTGGTCGAGCGTGTTGTGGGCAACGATGCTCGTGAGGAGGCTGCCGGCCACCGGCCCGACCGTCCAGAAGCCCATGGCCGAGGCCCGACCGAGCTGGGGGCTGAAGTCGCGCACGAGGGCCGGGGTGGCGACGAGGATGGCCCCCTCGACGAGCCCGAGGAGGCAGATGACGACGGCGAAGGACCACTCGGTGTGGGCGTTGGGCACGCCGACGGCCACGAGGAGGCCCACGAGGAGCAGGCCGTATATGACGACGTTGGTGCGGCCGAGGCGGTCGGTCTGGCTGGCCGGCAGGGAGGCGAAGGCGCCGATCAGGTTGGAGACGATCACGATGCCCACGTAGAAGGCGAAGGACATGTGGTAATAGGCCAGGATGTTCGGCGTCACCCCGGTCTGCGTGTAGTACGTGTAGTAGAGGACGATCGTGGCCACGATGGCGAGGGCCAGGTAGCCCGTCCGCCCCGCCGGGCGGGGGTACTCGTCGATCTCGTGGTGGAAGAGGAACCGGAAGACCGGGCCCCGTTTCGAGGAGGGTGGCGGCGGCGCGGCAGCCGGCGGCGCGCTCTCGGTCGTCGTCATCAGGAAACCCCCCCTTGACGTTCGTCCTCGGTTGAGGGGAGCAGCGGTCCGCCGTTCGGTCCCTGCTCCCGCTCCGAAGCTACTCCCCTGTCACCTCGATGTCCTCTGACGTGTGGGATTCCTCAGCCGTCGCCGGATCCGGACACCCAGGTCAGGCCGGCGGCTCGACCCAGGAGGGTGGCCGCTTGGCCAGGAAGGCGGCCATGCCCTCGGCCGCTTCGGGCGAGGTGAACCGCTGCGCCGACCGCGCCCCGGCGAGGGCGAGGGCCTCGTCCCAACCGAGCGGAGCCAGCTCGGCGAGGAGCCGCTTGGTGACGGCGACGGCCCCGGGCGCCGCGGCGACCACGCTCGCCAGCCGGGCCTCGACCCACTCGTCGAGCTCCCCCTCCGCCACCGCTTCGGTGAGGAGCCCGCTCGCCGCGGCGGCCTCGGCGTCGAACGTCTCACCGGTCAGCGTGTAGCGGGCCAGGGCCCGACGCTCCATGACGAGGCGGGCGGGCACGGCGATGAGGGCCGGGGCCACGCCCACCTTCACCTCGGCGAAGGCAAAGGTGGTCCCCCGCTCGGCCACCGCCAGATCGCAGGCGGCCACGAGCCCGAGTCCCCCGGCCCGGGCCGGCCCGTTCACCCGGGCCACCACCGGCTGGGGCGCCGTGGCGATGGCGGTGAGCACGTCGGCCAGCTCGGGACCCCGGGCTGGCACGGTCTGCGGGTGCAGCCGCTCGGCCAGGTCGGCCCCGGAACAGAAGGCCGGCCCGTCGCCGGTGAGGACGATCATCCGCACCGAACCGTCGGCCGCCGCCGACTCGACCGCCGAGTGCAGCTCGGCCACGAGCCGCGCCGAGAGGGCGTTGCGGTTGTGCGGCGAGTCGAGGGTGACGACGGCGAGCGACCCCCGGCGCCCGACGCGCACGTACGGTGCGCCGTCCCCTGGTGCCGCCTGATCGTTCACTGGGTCAGCCGGTTCTGCACAGCGAGGAAAGTGTACGGGGGCGACGGCGACGACCCCGGCCGGCCAGGAGGGGCGTCGGGGACCCCGTGGTACCGTGCCGTCGTGAGAGAGACCGAGGAACATCGGCTCTTCCGCTCCACCCTGCGCAACCTCTTCGACAAGGAGATCCAGCCCTACGTCGACGAGTGGGAGGAGGACCGCACCTTCCCCGCCCACGAGCTCTTCCCGAAGCTCGGCCAGGTGGGCCTGCTCGGCTTGGAGTACGAGGAGGCCTACGGCGGCATGGCCGCCGACCACGGGTTCACCGTGGTGGCGGGCGAGGAGCTCGGGCGCATCGACTGCGGCGGGGTGCCCATGGCGATCGCCGTGCAGATGTCGATGGCCACCCCGGCCCTCGCCCGTTACGGCTCCGACGACCTGAAGCGCCGCTTCCTCGCCCCCGCCATCCGGGGCGAGGCCGTCGCCTCGGTCGCCGTCACCGAGCCCGACGCCGGGAGCGACGTGGCCGGCATCCGCACCCGGGCCGAGCGCGACGGCGACGAGTGGCTCATCAACGGGGCCAAGCTCTACATCACGAACGGCACCCAGGCCGACTGGCTGTGCCTCCTGGCCCGTACGTCGCCCGAGGGCGGCCACCACGGCATGTCGCTCATCGTGGTGCCGACGTCAACACCCGGGGTCACGGTGTCACGCAAGCTCGAGAAGCTGGGCATGTGGTCGAGCGACACGGCCGAGCTCTCGTTCGTCGACGTCCGGGTGCCGGTGGCCAACACGATCGGCGAGATCGGTCGGGGCTTCCAGCAGCAGATGGTGCAGTTCCAGGCGGAGCGGCTCATCACGGTCTACAAGCAGATCGGCTCGATCGACCAGGCCCTGCGCCGGACCCGTGACTACCTGGCCGAGCGGCAGGCGTTCGGCCAGCCCCTCCTCGCCAACCAGCACCTCCAGTACACGCTGGCCGAGCTGTCGGCCCGCCACGACATGCTGCGGCACTACGCCTACGCCGCGGCCGAGGCCGTCCACCGGGGCGAGGACGCCACCCGCTTCGCCACGATCGGCAAGCTCATCGGCTCCCGGCTCCAGCGCGAGGTGGCCGACACGTGCCTCCAGTTCCACGGGGGCATCGGCTACATGGCCGAGCACTGGACCAGCCGCTTCTACCGCGACACCCGCCTCGACTCGATCGGGGCCGGGGCCGACGAGGTGATGCTCCGGGTGCTGTCCCGCATGGATGGCTTCAGCACGGAGTAAGCGGCCCGCTCACGTGAGCGGGAGCCTCGGCGCTTCGGCTAACGAGGCCGGCTGGGCCCGGCCCTTCTGCTTCGGCGGGAAGACCTGCTCGGGTCGGAACGAGCGGAGCTTGCGGTCGCCCGGGCGCCCTCCGACCACCTCGATCCACTCCTCGCCGCTCGCCGCGTGGCGCACGTGGGCCACGAACTCGAAGTGGGCGCTCCGCAGACGGGTGCCCGCCACGTCCACCGGGTCGCCCGGGCTGAGCCCCGCCCAGCTGGACGATCGCACGAGCCGCCCGGCGGCCTTTTCGCTCACGTCTCCTGGTCGGCGGCCGCGCCGTGGGCGTGCATGCTCCGCCAGCGGTGCCAGATGACGACCACCACGGCCACGATGGCCAGCACGAGGACGATGATCGAGGCGGCGGTGAAGCCCTTCACGATCTTGTGCCACTCGCCGCCGAGGTTGTAGCCGACGATGGCCATGGCCGAGCAGTAGATGGCCGTGCCGATGAACGAGAAGAGGGCGAAGCGCCACACCTTCATCTCGCCGATGCCCGCGGCCAGCGAGATGAACGCCCGGAGCAGGGGCACCATGCGGCCGATCAGGACGGCCGGGTCGCCGTACTTGGCCATGAAGGCGTCGGTCTTGTCGAGGTCGCGGTGCGACAGGAGCACGTACTTGCCGTAGCGGTCGATGATCGCCCGGCCACCCGAGCGTCCGATGGCGTAGGCGATCATCGAGCCGATGAACTCGCCCAGCACCCCGACCACGATGATGGCCACCAGACTGAGCTTCCCCTGCGAGGCCAGGTAGCCCGTGTACCCGAACGTCACCTCCGACGGGAACGGGATGCAGATGGCCTCGACCAGCGCCAGGAAGAAGATCGCCGGGTAGCCGATGCTCAGGAGGAAGTGCTCCACCGGGGGACTGTCTAGCCGCCCCGACGGGGGCGGCGGCGGCAAACCGGCTCAGGCTGGACTCAGTATCCGCAGGGATGGCACACCCCGGTCGTAACCTGGACGCCGTGCCGTTGCCGATCCCCCGCTCGCTGTCGCCGTCCAAGGTGACCTCGTTCACCGACTGCCCCCTGGCCTTCCGGTTCTCGGTGATCGAGCGGCGCCCGGAGCCGCCCTCGCCCCACGCCGTCAAGGGCACGCTGGTCCACGCCACCTTGGAGGGCCTCTTCTGGCACTACGAGCCGGGCCGCCGCAGCCTGTCGGCCGCCCTGGAGGAGCTCGGCCGGGCCTGGGAGCAGCTCGCCGTCGACCCCGAGTTCGCCATGCTCGAGCTCTCGGCCGAGGAGGCCACGGCCTTCCTGGCCGACGCCGAGGTTCTCGTGCGCAACTACTTCACGCTCGAGGACCCGAACGGGGTCAACCCCGTCGGGGTCGAGCTCGGCCTCGAGACCCTCGTCGGCAACGTGCGCCTCCGGGGCATCATCGACCGGCTCGATGTGGACGAACAGGGCCAGCTGGTGGTCATCGACTACAAGACCGGGCGGGCCCCGACCGAGCGCTTCGAACGCTCGAAGCTGGCCGGGGTGCACCTCTACGCCCTCTTGTGCGAACGGGTGCTCGGCCGCACCCCGGTCGAAGTGCGGCTCCTCCACCTCCGTGACCCGGTGACGATCGTGGCCGTGCCGACCGAGCAGACGCTGCGGGGGCAGGGACAGCGCACCACCGCGGTGTGGCGGGCCATCGAGCGGGCCTGTGCCACCGAGGACTTCCGGCCCCGTCCGGGACCGCTCTGCCGTTACTGCCACTTCCAGTCGATCTGCCCGGCCTTCGGCGGCGGGGAGGTCCCGGCCGTCTCGGAGGCCTCCTGACCGATCGCGCCGTCGCGCCGAGTGAGCGCGGGGCAACCTTCGGCGCCACTGAGCTCCCGGTCCATTGGGCGGCCCTCGCCCACCTCGACGAGGCGGCCGACGGCTGGTGCGGACGCTTCCGGGGTCGGCCGGCCGTCGACAACACCGCGGCCGTGCTCTCCAACCTGGCCGACTACGGCTTCGTCTGGGCGGTGCTGGCCGCCTGGAAGGCCCGCCGCCCCGGACCACGGCGGCAGTGGGCGTTGCGCACCCTCGCGCTCGGCGGCGTGGCCAGTTACGCGGTGAACGCCGGTCTGAAGCGCCTCGTCGCAAGGCCCCGCCCGGCGGACCACCTGCGGGTGGCCTCTCCGGAGGCCGTCCCGGTGCGTCCGCCCACCTCGAGCAGCTTCCCGAGCGGGCACACCCTGGCCGGGTTCTGCACGGCGGTGGCGCTGGCCGAGTCGCCGGCCGAGGGTCTCGCTCTCGTCACGTTCGCCGGGGCGGTGGCCGCCAGCCGAGTACAGCTCGGGGCCCACCATGCCTCGGACGTGGTCGCCGGGGCAGCCATGGGCACCGTCCTCGGCCTGGCCGTGCGCCGTGCCGCCCGGTGGTGGTGAGGGCAGGCGCGGGAATGCCCGGGGCGCCTCTAGGGTTGGCCACGTCGTGGATCTGCCGCCCTTCGCCGTCACCTGGGACTACCGCTGTCCCTTCGCCCGCAACGCCCACGAGCACCTCGTGGTGGGCCTCCTCGACGGGGCCGACTGGGACGTCACCTTCACACCCTTCTCGCTGAGCCAGAGCCACGTCCCTGAGGGCGGCGAGCCTGTCTGGGGCAACCCGACCGCCCACCCCGACCTCCTCGCCCTCGAGGCCGGGGTCGTCGTGCGCAAAGCGTTTCCCGACCGATTCCTCGAGGTGCACCAGGCACTCTTCAGCGCCCGTCACGACGACGGCGACGACCTCCGAGAGCGAAAGGTCGTACGCGACGTCCTCGAGGGCGCGGGGGTGCCGGCCGACGAGGTCTTCAACGAGATCGCCACGGGCTGGCCGCTCGACGAGGTGCGCGAGGCCCACGAACGGGCCGTGGCCGACCACGAGGTGTTCGGCGTGCCGACGTTCATCGTCGGCGACCGGGCGGTCTTCGTGAGGCTGATGACCCGGCCGGCCGGCGACGCGGCGCTCGCCCGGCGCACGATCGAGCGGGTGGTGGGCCTCCTGGTCGAAGCGCCCGAGCTGAACGAGTTCAAGTACACGAAGATCAGCAACTGAACTCCGGCCAGCCGCCCACGGAGGTCGGCGGGGGTCCCAGGACAACGTTGCTAGTCACGACGCTGACCTCCGCAGCCGACCGGGCGGCTGCGCTCTCCCACGGGGCACCGCTGCGCCCCTGGAGCGGCTCTCGAATCGGCCGACGCCGATTGTCCTTTCCGACGTCTCCCGTTCGTCGTCGTGGCAGAAGACGGACACAGAGCAGGGAGGACGTCATGTACTCGGACCTCATGCAGAGCATCGCCACCCAGCGGCACGACGAGATCCACGGTGCCGTGGCGACGGCGCGGCTGGCCCGGCGGGCCCGGGCCCGGGCGGTTGCTGCCCTCCCCCTACCGAGCTCGGCCTCGGCCACGGTCGCCCCCGAGCGGCACACCCGCCGGCCGCGGCTGCTCGGACGCTGGTCCCCGGCCTGAGCTGCAGGTGCGCCGGGGCCGAGGCCTCCCGGCCGAAGGCCATCCGGCTTGCCGGCTCCCCCGCCGGGCAAGACGCAGGCGGCGTGGCCGGCGAGGGCGCGGACCCTACCGGTGGCGGTGCGAGATCGTGCTCATGCCGCCACCGTCATCGCCAACCTGCGTTCAGGGTCGAGCCTCTCGGCCCTCGGCGGTCTTCACCTCCTGCAGCCTGCCGGACAGGTATCGGCGTTCCGCTTCGGACGGCGCCAGCGGCAGCGCGCGCTCGTAGGCTTCGGCGGCGGCAACCGGGTCGCCCCGGCGCCGGAGGAGATCCGCCCGGGTCGCCTCGAGCAGGTAGTACCGCTCCAGCCGAGCATCGCCGCTGAGCTCGTCGATGATCGCCAGCCCCGCCTCGAAGTCGCCGGCCATGGCCACCGCCACCGCCCGGTTGAGTCTCACCACCGGCGACGGCATCTGCACCTCCAGCAGCGCGTAGAGACCGGCGATCTCCTGCCAGTCGGTCTCGGCGACGCTGGGGGCACGGGCGTGGCAGGCCGCGATCGCCGCCTGCAGCTGGTAGGGACCGACCTGGCGCCGGTGCAGCGCCGACTCCAAGAGGCCCATTCCCTCTGCTATCTCCGCCTCGTCCCAGCGGCTCCGGTCCTGTTCCTCCAGCGTGATGAGCTCGCCGTCGCCGCCCACCCGAGCGTGGCGGCGCGAGTGGTGGAGCAGCATCAGCGCCACCGCCCCCGTCGCCTCGGGCTCATCGGGCATCAGCTGGTGGAGCGCCCGCGTGAGGCGGATCGCCTCGTCGCAGAGGCCGGCGCGGATCAGCTCCGTGCCCGAGGAGGCCGAGTAGCCCTCGTTGAACATGAGGTAGAGCACCGCCAGCACCCCGGAGGTGCGCTCCGGTAGCAGATGCGCGGGCGGCACCCGGTAGGGGATCCCGGCGGCCACGATCTTGGCCTTGGTGCGGGTCAGGCGCTTGGCCATCGTCGCTTCGGGCACCAGGAAGGCGCGGGCGATCTCGGGCATGGTGAGCCCGGCAAGGCTCCGCAGCGTCAAGGCTACCCGGCCCTCCAGCGGGAGCGCCGGGTGGCAGCAGGTGAAGATCAGCCGGAGGCGGTCGTCTTCGATCTGGTCGGTCTCGTCGAACCGCTCAGGCATCTCTCCCTCAACCGCGTCGGGGGGCGGTGCTTCGCGGCCGGCCTGCTCCAGCAGCTCCGCACCGCGGGCGCGGCGCCGGAGACGGTCGATGGCGCGGTTGCCGGCGACGGTCGTCAGCCAGGCGCCGGGCCGTTGCGGGACGCCGTCGGCTGGCCATCGCCGCAGCGCCTCGGCAAACGCCTCTTGCGCGCACTCCTCGGCCAGGTCCCAGTCACCGGTCCGCCTGATCAGCGTGGCGACGACGCGACCCCACTCCTCGCGGAAGGCCGTGTCAACCGCGCGCTGGACCGCGGATGTGGTCATTCGGTCCAGAACGGGCGCACCTCGATCGCGAGGTACCGGGCGATCGGCTGCGTCGCCAGCTGGATCGCCTGCCCAGGATCGGCGCAGCTGACGACGTCGATGCCGGCGATGTACTCCTTGGTCTCGATGAGCGGGCCGTCGCTGACCAGCGTCTCGCCGTCGCGCACGCGGACCGTCGTGGCTGTCCCCGGGCCCCCCAGGGCGTTCCCGAAGACCTGGAGGCCGCGTGCCTCCAGGTCCTGCCGCCAGGCCTTGCCCTCGTCCATCACCGCCTGATCGTCGAGCGGCGCGGCGGGGGATCCGCCCATCCACATCGTCAGCAGGTACGGACGCGCCGCGCCATCTTCGCCGCGCCCGAACGCGAACGCCTTCTCGCCCAGCTCCAGCCCGTCCGTGAACGGCCGGATCTCGATCGCCTGAAACCACGACGCCGGGTGCTTGGCCGCCACCTCGATCGCCTCGTCGAGGTCGGCGCATTCGAGCACGTCGAAGCCGGCTATGAACTCCTTGGTCTCGGCGAAGGGGCCGTCGGTCACCAGCGTCTCGCCGTCGCGCACGCGGAGCGTCGTGGCTGTCTCCGGGAGATCCAGTTCACGACCGAACAGCCGTACGCCGCGGCCGTTCATCTCCTCGCTCCAGGCGGGGCACTCGCGCTGCAGGATCGCCAAGTCCTCTGGTGTCGGCAGCTCGTCAGCCCAAATCATGAGCAGGTACTTCATCTCAATCTCCCTTGTCGTCGCCGTCGCGGATGATGGTCGTCGTCACAGGACATCCGCACCTGCTGGTCTCTCTGTCTGTGGCACTTGCCCATGTCGTCGTCCCTTGGTCTGGCTTCGACCAGTCCCATCCATAGCTCGGTGGACAGCGGCTCCGGTCACTCGGTCGCGAACGGGCGCACCTCGATCGCGTGGTACCGGGCGATCGGATGCGCTGCCGCGAGCTGGATCGCCTGCTGCTGATCAGCGCAGCTGACGACGTCGATGCCGGCGATGAACTCCTTGGTCTCGGCGAAGGGGCCGTCAGTCACCAGCGTCTCGCCGTCGCGAACTCGGACCGTCGTGGCCGTGTCCGGGTCCTCCAGGGCGTTCCCGAAGACCTGGAGGCCGCTTGTCTCCAGGTCCTGCCGCCAGGCCTCGCCCTCATCCATCACCGCCTGATCGTCGAACGGCGCGGCGGGGGTTCCGCCCATCCACATCGTCAGCAGGTACGGACGCGCGGCGCCGTCTTTGCCGCGCCCGAACGCGAACGCCTTCTCACCCAGCTCCAGCCCGTCCATGAACGGCCGGATCTCGACAGTGTTGAACCAGGACACGGGGTGCTTGGCCGCCACCTCGATCGCCTCGTCGAGGTCGGCGCATTCGAGCACGTCGAAGCCGGCCATGAACTCCTTGGTCTCGGCGAAGGGGCCGTCGGTCACCAGCGTCTCGCCGTCGCGCGCCCGCACCGTTGCCGCCGTCTCCGGGAGATCCAGCTCCCGACCGATCAGCCGCACGCCGCGGCCATCCATCTCCTCGACCCAGCCGGAGCACTCGCGCTGCATGACTGCCATCTTCTCCGGTGTGGGCACGCCGTCACTGCAGATGAAGAGCAGGTACTTCATCTCAGCCTTGCTTCCCGTCGATGAAGCGGACAATTGCGCGGTCGCGGGCCGCCTGCGCAGGCCGGTTGATCGGTCGGTGTCTCTTGCTCACGTCGGCCGTCCTTTGGTCTGGGTTGACATGACAAGCAGACGACGAACGGGAGGGGTCCAGAAGGACATCTACCCGTACGGCGCCCTCCCGCTACGGCGTACCCCGCCGCTGTCTTGCCGCCGCGAGCTGGGGCCGGGCGCGCCGTGCTCCAGGGCCAGCGTCTCGGCCGAGGGCTGGCAAGGCGTCAACCGGCGGCCATCGACTGGAGGAGGTCGAGGGTGCGGGCCCGCTCCTCCCGGTTGCCGACGACCGCGGCAACGAAGTCGGTCGCGCCGGCGTTCTCCAGCTGGACGAGCTGGGCGGCCACCTCTTCCTCCGTGCCCACGAGGGCCACGTCCGACGGGCCCGTGGCCCCCTCGAGGTCGAGCATCGCCCGGTAGGAAGGGAGGTTCGGGTAGATGGCGAGGGACTCGTCGATGCGGGCCCTCGCGGCCGCGGCGTCGGCCGTCACCGACACCGGGAGGGCCACGACCACCCGGGGTGCCGGACGGCCGGCGGCCTCGGCCGCCGCGTTGATGGTCGGGGCGATGTGGGTCTCGACCGTCCGCAGCCCGCACATCCAGGTAGCCGTGCCGTCGGCGACCGAGCCCGCCAGGCCGAGCATCTTCGGGCCGAGGGCGGCGAGGATGACTGGAGGTGCGGTCGCCCCGGGGATCTCGAGCTTCCCGGGCGTCACTGCGGTGACCACCTCGCCGTGGAAGGCCACCGCCTCCCCGGCCAGCATCGGCAACAGGGCCGAAAGGTATTCCGCCATATAGCGGTACGGCTTGGCGTAGCTCATGCCCCAGAGGGTCTCCACCACGATCTGATGCGAGAGGCCGATGCCGAGCACGAGCCGGTTGCCGGTGGCGGCCTGCACGGTGAGGGCCTGCTGGGCCATCACCTGGGGGTGCCGGGAGTACACCGGCACGACCGCGGTGCACAGCTCGATGCCCGGCACCTTCGGGCCCACGAGGCCGAGGAGCGTGAGCGCGTCGTAGCCGAAGATCTGCTCCGCGCCGACGAGGGCCAAACCGGCCTCGGCCCGCTCGCGCAGCTCGTTGGCGACGTCGTCCAAGGACCCGCTGACGTCGAGGGTGGTCCCGATACGCACGCCACCGCCTCTCTCGGGTCGCGACGCCCGGGCTCACCGGGCCGGGGTCGTCGCGACCGGTAACCTGCCGGCTGTGCCCGGCCCCGGTGAGGCTAGCGGTGTGTTCGGCGCCCGTCCCGGGGCCACGCTCGCCGCGGCCGGCCCCGGGGTCGTCGGGGTCGTCGGCGCCGGCCAGCTGGCCCGCATGCTGCTCGAGTCGGCGAGCGCGCTGGGCCTCCGGGCCGTCGTCATGGCCGAGGACGCCGGCGAGGCGGCGGCCCTCGTGGCGGGCGACCTCTTCTTCGGCTCACCGCTCGTCGAGCCGGACCTGCGGGAGCTGGCCAGCCGTTGCGACGTGGTCACGTTCGACCACGAGCTCGTCGACCTGGAGCTCCTGTCGCAATTGGAGGACGAGGGCGTGACGGTGCGGCCGAGCGTGGCCACGCTGCAGCTCGCCGTCGACAAGCGGGTCATGCGGGCCGGGCTGCACGCAGCCGGCGTGCCCGTCCCCCGCTTCGCCACGCTCCCGGGCCACACCGAGGCCGACGCCCGGCCGGCCATCGAGGCCTTCGCCGCCGAGCACGGCTGGCCGCTCGTGCTCAAGGCCGGCCGCGGCGGCTACGACGGCCACGGGGTCTGGCCGGTCGAGGACGAGCGGGAGGCGGCGGCCGTCGTGCACAGCGCCGAGGAGCGGGGCATCCACCTCCTCGTCGAGGAGTACGTGCCGATCGAGGCCGAGCTCGCCGTGCTCGTGGCCCGTCGCCCCGGGGGCGAGGTGGTCAGCTGGCCGGCCGTCGAGACGGCCCAGGTCGGCGGGGTCTGCCGGGAGGTGCTCGTGCCCGGCCGCCTCGGACCGGACCTCCTCGAGGCAGCCGGTGCCCTGGCCCGCCGGGTGGCCGACGTCGTCGGCTCGGTGGGCGTGCTGGCGGTCGAGCTCTTCTCGTGCCGGGGGCGCCTCCTCGTGAACGAGGTGGCGGCGCGACCCCACAACACCGGCCACTGGACGATCGAGGGTGCAGTCACCTCGCAGTTCGAGAACCATCTCCGGGCCGTGCTCGACCTGCCGCTCGGCGACACGACGCCCGGCGCCCCCAACGTGGCGAGCGTGAACGTGTTCGGCGACGAGCGAGGCGAGGACCCCGCCACCCGGCTGGCCGAGGCCTTCGCCGTCGACGGCGCCCACGTCCACCTCTACGGCAAGGCTCCCCGGCCTGGGCGCAAGCTGGGCCACGTTACGGTCTGCGGCGACGACCCGGCGGACGTGCGCTCCCGGGCCTGGCGGGCGGCCCGGGCCCTCGGCACCCCGGTGCCCGCCGGGATCGACCTCCCCGTCGGGGTCTCCCGGTGAGCGCCGCCGCGGCATCTGGCCCGCTCGTGGCCGTGGTGATGGGCAGCGCGTCGGACCTGAAGGTCATGCAGGCGGCCGCCGACACCCTGGAGCGCTTCGGTGTCGGTCACGAGGTCCGGGTGGTCTCGGCCCACCGGACGCCCGAGGACATGCTCGAGTTCGGTCACGCGGCGGCCGGGCGGGGGCTGCGGGTGATCGTCGCCGGGGCCGGGGGCGCGGCCCACCTGCCGGGCATGCTGGCCGCGGCGACCACGCTCCCCGTGATCGGGGTGCCCGTGGCCCTCGCCACGCTGGACGGTCTCGACTCGCTCCTCTCGATCGTCCAGATGCCCCGGGGCGTGCCCGTGGCCACGGTCGCCGTCAACGGTGCAGCCAACGCCGGGCTGCTCGCGGTCAAGATCCTCGCCTTGAGCGACCCGACCCTCGCCGCCGCCCTGACCGAGCACCGGGCCGGCCTGGCCGACGAGGCGCGGGCCCAGGACGCCGAGGTGACGGGCGACCGCCCGAATGCCGGCTGAGGACCGACGGCCCCCTCAGGAGCCGTTGCTGCTCGGGTGGGGGCTCGTCGGGCGGAAGCCCGCGAGGAGCTCCACGGGGATCGGGAAGATGAGCGTCGAGTTGTGCTCGGTGGCGATCTCGGCCAGCGTCTGGAGCGACCGCAGCTGGAGGGCGCCGGGGCTCTCGTAGAGCTTGGCCGCCGCTTCGGCCAGCTCCTTGCTGGCCTCGAGCTCCCCGGTGGCCGCGATGATCTTGGCCCGGCGCTCCCGCTCCGCCTCCGCCTGCCTCGCCATCGCCCGCAGCAGCTCGGGGCTGAGGACGATGTCGCGGATCTCCACCTGGCGCACCTCCACCCCCCAGTGGTGGGTGGACTCGGCGATGCTCGACCGCAGCTCGGCGTTCACCTCGTCGCGGTGGGCCAGGATGGCGTCGAGCTCGTGGCGCCCGACGATGGCCCGGAGGGCGGTCATGGCCACTCGCTGGCTGGCGAAGCGGAAGTTGTCGACGTTCGTGATCGCCTTCACCGGCTCGACCACCTGGAAGTACACGACCGCGTCGACCTGGACGGTCACGTTGTCGGCAGTGATGACCGCCTGGGGCGGGATGTCGACCACCTCGACCCGGAGGGTCACCTTGACCAGCCGGTCCATGACCGGGATCCGGACGATCACCCCCGGGCCCTTGGCCTCGTCCCGGATGCGGCCCAACCGGAAGACGACGGCCCGCTCGTACTCGGTCACGACCCGGAGCACCGAGGAGACCACGATGATGCCGAGGAAGACCACCACCACGACGATGCCGATCGCCACACCGGCCACCTCGCCACCCGTCGCCGCCAGGCCGGGATCCCAGGTCATGCCCCACATCATCGCGCCGCTTCTCCTCGAGTGCGGGGCAGGCGCCCTCGGCCCTCCCGTCACGGTCGGCGCCGCGCCGGGACTACCGTCTTGCCGTGACCACGGTGGGCGAACGGCTCGGGTACCGCGCCGAGGAGCGCCTCCTCATCGTGAACGCCGACGATCTCGGCTTCTGCCACGCCGCCAACGTCGGGGTCTTCGAGTGCCTGCACACGGGGCTCGTCACGAGCGCCACGCTCATGGTCCCGTGCCCCTGGGCCCGCGAGGCGGCCGCCCGCTACCGGGGCGAAGACATCGGCGTGCACCTCACGGTCAACGCCGAACACGAGCTCTACCGCTGGGGCCCGATCACCCAGGCGCCGTCGCTCCTCGGGGGCGACGGGGGCTTCCCCCGCACGATGGAGGACGTCTGGGACCACGCCGACCTCGACGAGGTCCGGCGGGAGTGCCGGGCCCAGATCGAGCGGGCCATCCTGTGGGGCTTCGACGTGAGCCACATCGACGCCCACATGGCCACGCTCCAGCTGCGGCCGGAGTTCTTCGACATCTACCTCGACCTCGCCCTCGAGTTCTCCCTCCCCCTCCGCATGTTCAGCCGCCCCTTCGAGGAGTTCGTCGGCTTCCCGGCCCGCCGCCTGGCCGAGGAGGCCGGCGCGGTGTTCACCGACGACCTCCTCTTCGTGCCCGGGGTGGGCAGCCGCTCGCTCTTCGCCGAGCGGCTCGGCCGGCTGAAGCCGGGCGTCACCGAGATGCACCTCCACCCGGCCGTCGACAGCCCCGAGCTCCGCTCCCTCGCCGCCGACTGGCCGGCCCGGGTGGACGACCACGCCATGGTCTGCACGGACGACTTCCTGCGCAAGGCCGTGGCCGAGGCCGGCGTCACCCTCATCGGCTACCGCGAGCTCCGGGAACTGGCCCGGCAGGGCGCCTGACCGGCGCCGGCGGCGGGGGCGTCGTGGTCGGACGGCACGCCGACGGCCGGCGGACCAGCGGTGATCCGCCGCCCCGTCCGGCCGAGCTGCGGCTGCACGGCGTGCGCTGGCCGCTCCCGGCGCCCGCCGACGCCGGGCCCGCCGTCGGGGCCCCGGCCCACCTGGTGGTGGACCACCGCGGCGTGGTGGTCGGTCAGCCGGCCGCGGCCACCGGTGTCGTCGTGCCCTGGGCCGAGCTGTCGTCCTGGAGCGTCGAGCGGGCGGACGACGAGTCGGTCGTGAGCCTGGCCACCAAGACGGCGCACCACCGGGTCGGCGTGCCGGCCACCGACGCCGTCCTTCTCGCCTGCCTCTTCGACGACCTCGCCGCCGGCTACGGCTGGCGGCCGACCCCGGGCGAGGCACCCACGCTCAGCGAGCCGGACGCGGACGAACCGGTTGAGCGCACCGGGTGGCGGCGGGCCCAACCGGTCCTCGTGGTCGTGCTCGTTGTCGTGCTCGCCACCGCGGTCGGGCTGGTGCTCGCCCAGAGCGCCGGGCTCGTACACCTGCCGCTCATCGGCGGCAACGGGGGCGGTCCCGTCCTCCCCCCGCCGGGCCCGGGTTGAGCGGTCGGGTCAGGAACGGGCGGCGGCCACGGCCACCCCGCTGAAGAGGTCGTCCTCCTCCACATCGAGCGGACTCACCCTGCTCCGGGCCAGCCAGTAGTCGTCGTAGGGGTGGATGGACCGCTCCACCTCGGGGGGCAGCCCGAACCACCAGCGCGAGGTGGGGTCGACCTGGGTGGCGTGGGCCTTCAGGGCGTTGGCCCGCACGTCGCCGAAGCCGGTGATGTCGATGGAGGTGGTGAAGGGGTCTTGGGCCCGGTTGAGCCGGGCCAGCCACTCCTCGCTGAACGGCGACTCCAGGCCGAGCTCGAGGAACTTCTCGTGCACGGCGAGCATGCGCTTCCTCGGCCACACCGTGTAATAGAGCTTGTCGGGGGCGAAGGCCGGGCCGGTCTCGGGGTAACGGTCGGGGTCGCCGGCCGCCTCGAAGGCGGCCATGCTGATCTCGTGGACCCGCAGGTGGTCCGGGTGCGGGTACTCGTGCTGCTCGTCGGGGTAGGTCACCATGACCTGGGGGCGCACCCGGCGCACCACCCCCACCAGCCGGCCCACGGCCTCCTCCAGGGGGGCCTGGGCGAAGGACTCCGGGCGCTCGTTGGCCGGCGTGCCCGGCATCCCCGAGTCCCGGTAGCCGAGGAGCACCACCTCGTCGTAGCCGATGATCTCGGCCGAGCGCTCGAGCTCGCCCATCCGGACCTCGTGGAGCCGCTCCCGCACCTCGGGCGTGTCCATGGCCGGGTTCAAGATGTCGCCCTCCTCCCCGCCGGTGCAGCAGACGAGGACGGTGTGCACGCCTTCGGCGTGGTAGCGGGCCACGGTGCCGGCCCCCTTCGACGCCTCGTCGTCGGGGTGGGCGTGGACGGTGAGCAGGCGGCGGGCGTCGGGCACCAGCCCGAGGCTACCGGGCCGGCCGGCCGTGCCCCGCGGCCCCCCGCCGGGCCTTATGCTCGAAAAGAAGCTCCAGAGGAAGGCGGGAGGTCCCGCCGCAAGGAGGGCAGAGCAGTGGCCGGCACGTTCAAGCGGATCGCCGCCATCTTCCAGGCCAAGACGAACAAGGTGCTGGACCGGGCGGAGGATCCGCGCGAGACGCTGGACCTCTCGTACGAGAAGCAGCTCGACAGCCTCCAGAAGGTCCGGCGGAGCGTGGCCGACGTGGCCACCGCCCGGAAGCGCATCGAGCTCCAGGCGGCCCAGCTCCAGAAGCAGGCCGACAAGCTCCAGCAGCAGGCCAAGGCGGCCCTGGCCCAGGGCAACGAGGATCTGGCCCGTGAGGCCCTCTCCCGCCGGGCCGCCCTCGGCGAGCAGCTGACCGACTTGAAGACCCAGCACGACCAGGTGGTCGAGCAGGAGCAGCGCCTCGTCGAGACCTCCCAGCGCCTCCAGACCCAGATCGAGCAGTTCCGGACGAGGAAAGAGACGCTCAAGGCCAGCTACACGGCGGCCGAGGCCCAGACCAAGGTGGGCGAAGCGGTCTCGGGCATCTCGAACTCGACCCGCGACGCCGGCGCCGCCATGCAGCGGGCCCAGGACAAGATCGCCAGCATGCAGGCCCGGGCCGGGGCCATCGACGAGCTCCTGGCCTCCGGGGCCCTCACCGACCTCAACCAGCCGGTCGACGACATCCAGGCCCAGCTGGACAAGCTCTCTGCCGGTTCGGAGGTCGAGAACGAACTGGAGGCCATGAAGGCCGAGCTGGCCACCAGCGCACCGGCCGGCGCCCTGCCAGCAGCCGACGAGGACGGCGCAGTCGAGGCCCAGGTGGTCGAGCCGACGGCGGCGGCCGAGGCCCCGGCGGCCCCGCCGACCGTTCCGGACGGGGCCGCGGCGCCGGCACCCGCGCCGACCGCTGCACCATCTGCATCCACGCCGGCCGACGCCGCGCCCGCCCAGGGCCTGGCCGCCGCCGGCAGCGAGGGGGCCGAAGGAGGGAGCACCACCTAGATGCCCATCGCCAAGAACCTGCCGAAGGACGGGGGCCTCACGAGGAGGATCTTCTTCACCGGCCTGTTGCTGGTCCTCCTATACGGGGCGGTGATCGCGCTCCTGATCGCCGTGGGCGTGAAGTTCTACTTCGTGCTCGTGATCGCCGGCGGGCTGATGTTCGCCCAGTACTGGTTCTCCGACAAGCTCGCCCTGTGGGGCATGCACGGCCAGATCGTCACGCCCGAGCAGGCCCCCGAGCTGCACGGGGCCATCGACCGGCTCTGCGCCTTGGCCGACATGCCCAAGCCCAGGGTGGCCATCGCCGACACCGACATCCCGAACGCCTTCGCCACCGGGCGCAGCCCGAAGGCCGCCGTCGTCTGCGCCACGAGCGGCCTCCTTCGCCGGCTCGACGAGCCCGAGATCGAGGCGGTCCTCGCCCACGAGCTCTCCCACGTCGCCCACCGCGACGTGGCGATCATGACGATCGCCTCGACGCTCGGCGTGGCCGCCGGGATCGCCACCCGGGCCATGTTCTACGCCGGGCTCTTCGGGGGCGGCGGCCGGGGCAACAACCAGAGCGGCCAGCAGCTGTTCATCATCGAGATGTTCATCCTGCTCGTGTCGGTCGTGGTCTACGTCATCAGCTTCCTCCTGACCCGGGCGCTCTCCCGCTACCGGGAGCTGGCGGCGGACCGCTCCGGAGCCATCCTGATCGGGCGGCCGTCGCTGCTCGCCTCGGCCCTCGTGAAGATCACCGGTGAGATCAGCCGGATACCGACGCGGGACCTGCGCCAGGCCGAGGCCTTCAACGCCTTCTTCTTCACGCCGGCCATCTCCCAGGCGCCGGGCCCCGACGGCCGCCAGCCGTTCTCACTGGCCGCCCTGTTCTCCACCCACCCGAGCCTGGAGCGCCGCTTGGCCCAGCTCTCGGAGCTCGAGGCGCAGCTCGGCCAGCCGAGCATCTGACCAGCGTCCGGGCGACGTCGGCGGTGGGCCTCCTCGATTCGCTGCTCGGCCGGACCAAGCCCGTCCGGGCCAACCTCGACGCCCTCTTCGCCCTGCCCTCGGCGGCGGTGACCCTGCAGACCGCGGCCGGCCTCGTGAGCTCGGGTCACGCCGGGGTCTGCTGGAAGCCCCCCGCCGGCCAGGGCGTGGCCGACCTCCAGCGCGAGATCTCCCAGCTGCTCGAGATCGACGACACCGGCCACGAGTTCGACGCGGCCGGTGACGCCACGTCGACGGTCGGGAGCGCGACGGCGGACCCGGCGACCGAGAGCACGCCCTCGCCCGCGCCCTCAACCCCCACCTCGGTCGGCGAGCTCACCCAGGCCGAGGACGAGTACGGCTACCGTTGGCTCCTCCTCGAGGACGACCAGATCGACGATCTCGTCACCCGGGTCCACCTCGTGAACACGACGCTCACCGAGGCCGGCTGGGGGCCCCAGCTCCTCTGCTCGGTCTTCGGCTTCAACCCCGCCGCCGACGCCGGCAGCGACGTCCGCCCCATTTACCTCGTCTACCTCTACAAGCGGGGCACCTTCTACCCCTTCGCCCCGAGCGGCAAGCAGCAGCGCGACACCGAGTACGAGCTGCGGGTGCGCGGCATCCTCGGCGTGGACCTCCCGGTCGAGACCGATCTCACCCGCTGGTTCCCGCTGTGGGACCTCCCCGTCCGCTAACCGTCGTCCGCCGGCCAACCGTCACCGACCGTTCACCTCCATGTCGAACGACCCCCTCGGTACAGTGACCGAGAGATGGCAGCCGAGCCGGTGACCACGACGAGCGGTCCCGAGGACGTGGTGCGTCACCCCGACCGCCACGTCGGGCTGGAGGGCGCAGTCAACTTCCGCGACCTCGGCGGCTACCCGGCGGCCGACGGCCGCCACGTGCGCTGGCGGACGCTCTTCCGGGCCGACGGGCTCTCGTCGCTCACCGAGCGCGACCGCGGCATCATCCGCGAGCTCGGGGTGGCCACGGTCATCGACCTGCGGACGACCGTCGAGTACGAGGCCGGGCGCTTCCCGGTCGACGAGATCCCCGTCGGCTACCACCATCTGCCGTTCCTCGACGAGCTCCCGGACCCCGAGACGTTCAAGATGACCCCCGGGATCCTCGCCACCCAGTACCAGGAGATCGCTCGGGACGCGGCGCCGCAGATCGGCCGGGTCCTCTCCATCGTGGCCTCGAGGGAGACCCACCCGGTCATCGTCCACTGCACGGCGGGCAAGGACCGCACGGGCGTTCTCGTGGCGGTCCTGCTCGCCCTCCTCGGTGTCCACGACGAGGTCATCGTGGCCGACTACATGCTCAGCGCCGAGGCCATGTCACAGCTGCGGACCAAGCTGATCGCCCGTTATCCCGAGGGGCGCGAGATGATCGAGCAGGCCGACGAGATGTTCTCGCTCGCGCCGGCCAACATCGAGCAGCTGCTCGCCGTGCTGCGCGACCGGCACGGCTCGATCGAGGCCTACGCGGCGGCAGCCGGCGCCGGCCCCGACGTGGTGGCCGGCCTCCGCCGGCACCTCCTCGACTGAACGAGGCCCTCAGCCGTCGAGGTTCTGGCAGCCGGACTGCTTGACGGTGACGGCGACCACCCCGTGGCCGCCCGTCACGAGCAGGTGGGTGGCGTTCGGCGCCGACACGATCGTCGCCCCGGCCGCCGTCGCGCAGTAGCCGCGCGGGTAGTGGACGCCCACCGGGACGTAGACCACCGTCGGGCTGCTGATGGCCGGGTCGGCCTCGTAGACCAGGTGGAACGTGGCGGTCGTCGGGCTGTAGTCGAAGGAGAGCGGGATGCCCGCCACGGCCTGCGGGTAGGCCCGGGAGAGGACGAGCGCCGTCGCCTCGAGGGCCCCGGTGGGGCCGACCAGTGCCTCGTGGGCGCTGCCCGTCGGGTCGTCGTAGTACTGCCAGGCCCAGTAGGTCCAGCCCAGCTGCATCTCGTCGCCGAGGTCGGTCAGCCGCAGGAGCAGCGGCACGCTCTGGGTGGCGCCGAACTCGCTCATGAACCACGGCGGGCCGGCCGGCTGGGCCGGGGTGGCGAGGCCCGGGCGCTCGGCCCGCCGCCGCTGCATCGTACGCAGTTCCTGGTCGACGCAGGCCGTGAGGTTCGTCGGGTCGCCGGTCACCGGGCTGCGGTAGCCGCAGTAGACGTGGAAGTTGAAGACGAGGCCGTGGTAGTTCATCGGCCCGAGATCGTTCGGCAGGTTGTGGGAGCTGAAGATGTCGGGCTCGAAGAAGATGAGGTGGCGAGGGTCGACCGAGCGGATCGTGGGGATGACCCCTTCGAGCGGGTCGCGGTGCGGGCAGCGGAGGAGGCTCCCGTCGAGGGCATCGCGACCGGGTCGGGCCCGACCGGTGTAGAAGCACTCGAGCCGCCGGGCGACCTCGCGCTCGTTCACCTTGATGACGCTGCGGGAGAACGGCTCGTTGATGAGGTCATAACCGACCACCCACGAGTCGTCCTTGAACTTCTCGGCCACGAGCTTCCAGACCCGGTCGAGCTGGCCCTGGAGGTCGCCACGGACATCGTTCGTCCAGAAGTTCACGGTCGCGGCGTCGAGCGCCGGGTCGGCATAGGTGTTCGACCAGCGCCCCGGCAGGTGGCGGATCGGAAGTCCGTTCGTACAGACGGCCCAGGGCGGTGCCCCCTCGCCGCCGAACACGCTGCTGTAGATGTCCTCGTGCATGTCGAGCAGCGTGTAGATGTGGTAGCGGGCGAGCACCGCCACCGTCTTGGCCACCCGGTCGAGGTAGGCGTCGGCGATCGCCGCGTTGAACTGCCGGGGGTCGACCGCCGGCCCTCGGTCACAGATGGCCGGGTCGTTCGGGCCGGCGGTACCCGGCTCGAGCCCCTGCCAGATGATGCCGAGCCGCACGACGTTGAAGCCGAGCCGTGACATCTCCGCCGCGTCCTTGGCGCTGAGGTTGTACGGCTGGCCGGATGCCGGGTAGAGCTCGAAGGGCGCGTACTTGTAGACGGCGTTCACCCCGCGGAGGAAGACCACCCGTCCGTGCTCGTCGGTCAGGTAGGGGCCGGTCGGCCCGCTGAGCCAGCCGGTCAGCTCCGACGCCGAGGTGGCGGAGGGCCCGGGGGCGGCGGCGGTGACGAGGGCGGCGATCAGCCCTCCGGCGAGGAGCCCACCGAGCAGCAGACCGGCGACGACGATCCGGCCTGCCCGCACCCGGCGGAACGTAGCGGCCCCTCGGGCCGCCCGTCAGGTCGACTCGACCCAGGCCTGGCCGTCCCAGTGGCGGAAAGCCGTCCAGCCGGTGCCGTCGAAGTAGCCCAGGCGGTCGGGTTGCCCGTTGACCGGGTACCACCCCGCGGGCGTCGGGGCCGCGGTGGCCGCCGGGACGGACATCGCTGGCCCGACCGGTCCGCCGGCCGGCATGGGGGTGCCGGCCCAGGCGGTGACGGCGCCCGGTTCGGTGTACCCGCCCCAGCCCGGAGGAGCGGCCGCTGGCGTGGCCGACCAGGCCCCGGCCTGCTGGGGCACGGGCGACCCGTAGGTGGCGCCCATCGCGCCCTGCCCACCGTAGGGGGCGCCCGTCGCGACCGGCGCCCCGTTGGGACCGGGCGCGACCGGCGCCCCGTAGAAGGCCGGCGCGGCCCCGTAGCTGCCGTCCGGCGGCGCCGAACCGTAGGCGCCACCCGGCCAGCCGTAGGCGCCGGGCCAGGTGGGGGCCGGCGTCTGCCGACGGCGGCGCGCCCTCACGACGAAGAAGACCACCAGCCCAGCGAGGACCACCGCCCCAACGCCGATGCCGATCCACAGTCCGGCGTTCGAGCTGCTCGAGCTGCCGGCCTCGTGCACCCCGCCGGCGGGGATCGCCGCGGCCTGGGCCGAGGTGGCCGAGACGACCTGGGCCGACGTGAGGTTGATGCCCACCACCGCCCCGAAGACGTTGCCGTTCGTCCAGTCGGCCACGACGGCCTGTCCCCCGAGTGGTGCGGGGAGTGATCCGAAGCAGGTGCCCATCGCCGAGGGACTGACGCCGGGAACGGGTTGGGTGGAGGAGGGCGCCGCCAACTTGGCGCCGGAGCAGATGATGCCGACGGTGCCGCTGATGTCCGTGCCCAGGATGTCGCCAGCCGGTATGCCGCCCTGGAACGAGACGAGCACGATTTCGAGGACCTTGTTCGGCAGCGCGTACCAGGTGCCGATGGCCGCCTTGGCACCGGTCTGGTCGGCCCCGGTGCTGTTGACCAGGTTCTGCAGGTCGGACCGGAGATTCGGCGGGGTGATCTCCTGGAGACCGGGCAGCGGGTTCTTCAGGATGAGGTGGCTCAGGGTGGGATCGCCGACCGCCGCCCCGGCCTGGGTGAAGGCGGGCGCCGCGAGGGTCAGCCCCGCCCCGGCCACACAGGCCACGGCCATGACCAGCAGGGCGCGCCTCATGAGGCGCCCGTGCTGGTGACCCCACACCATGCAGCCACCCTAACCCGCCCCGACCGAGCGGCGCGGCGCTACGAGGAGCCCGTCCCGAGCCCGTCGATGGCCGAGGCGAGGTCGAGGTCCTTCGCCGTCAGGCCGCCGGCCGAGTGGGTGCTGAGACGGAGCGTCACCGTGTTCCAGCGGATGTCGACGTCGGGGTGGTGGTCGGCCGCGTCGGCGAGGTCCCCCACCTGGTTGACGAAGGCCAGGGCCCCCCGGAAGTCCCGCCGCCGCACGACCTTCACGAGGACGTCGTCCTCACGCTCCCAACCGAGCTTGCGGTCGACCAGCGCCGCGTCGACATCCGCGCCACTCAATACCTCGGCCACGACTGCCTCCTCCCGGTCGGACGCGCCGACGGGACACGTCCGTACGACTCGTCGTCGAGCGTACCCGCGGCGTCGGCTGTGTCCCCCGGGCCGGAGCGCCTACGGGTGGGTCATCTCCTCGGGCCGCACGGCCTGGTCGAACTGCTCGCCCGTCACGTAGCCGAGGGCGAGGGCCGCCTCCCGCAGCGTCGAGCGGTCCTCGTGGGCCTTCTTGGCCACCTCGGCCGCCTTGTCGTAGCCGATGAGCGGCTGGAGCGCCGTGACGAGCATGAGCGAGTTCTCGAGGTGGCGGGCGATCTGCTCCCGGTCGGGCTCCAGGCCCTCCACCATGAACTCCCGGAACGTCGTGCAGCTGTCGGCGAGGAGCGTCACCGAGTGCAAGAAGTTGAAGATCATGACCGGCTTGTTGACGTTGAGCTCGAAGTTGCCCCGGGCCCCAGCGAGCGCGACCGTGGCGTCCGCCCCGAGCACCTGCAGGCAGACCATGATCATCGCCTCGGCCTGCGTCGGGTTGACCTTGCCCGGCATGATCGACGAGCCCGGTTCGTTGGCCGGCAGGATGAGCTCGCCGAGGCCGCTCCGGGGTCCCGACCCCAGCCAACGGAGGTCGTCGGCGATCTTCATCAGCGAGACGGCGAGCGTCCGTACCGCGCCGCTGGCGGCCACGAGGGCGTCGTGGGCGGCGAGCGCCGCGAACTTGTTTGGCGCGGTCACGAACGGCAGCCCGGTGAGCTCGGCGATGGCCGCGGCCACCCGCGGCCCGAACTCGGGGGGGGCGTTGAGGCCCGTGCCGACGGCGGTCCCCCCGGCGGCCAGCTCGTAGAGGCCGCCCAACGAGAACTCGATGCGTTCGATGCCTGCGTCGAGCTGGGCCACGTAGCCCGAGAACTCCTGCCCGAGCGTGAGGGGCACCGCGTCCATCAGGTGGGTACGCCCGATCTTGGTGATGCCAGCGAAGGCCTCCGCTTTCTCGGCGAAGGCATGCCGGAGCGCCCGCACCGCCGGGAGGAGGTGATGGACGACCTCTTCCACCGCGGCGATGTGCATGGCCGTCGGGAACGTGTCGTTCGACGACTGGGACATGTTGACGTCGTCGTTCGGGTGCACCGGCTTCTTGGACCCCATCACGCCGCCGTCGAGTTCGATGGCCCGGTTGCTGATCACCTCGTTGGCGTTCATGTTGGTCTGGGTGCCGCTGCCCGTCTGCCAGACCGAGAGCGGGAAGTGGTCGTCGAGCTGGCCTTCCGCCACTTCGTGCGCCGCCGTCTTGATCAGCGCGGCCTTGTGCGGGTCGAGCTTGCCCAGGTCCAGGTTGACCTCCGCCGAGGCCTCCTTCAGCAGGCCGAAGGCCCGGATCACCGAGTTGGGCATGGTGTCCGAGCCGATCGGGAAGTGGTGGAGGGAGCGGGCAGTCTGGGCCCCCCAGTAGCGGTCGGCCGGGACCTCGATCTCCCCCATGCTGTCGGACTCGATGCGGTGGTCGGCCAACGGTGGCTCCTTTACGTGCTGCTGGTACTGGCTGTTTGCATCACTGCTGCGGCTCAACTCGGCGCCGGAGCCAGCATGGAACCCCCCGGACGGCCGTGCAAGACGGCCTCGACCCGTCAGCCGGGCGGATGGTCGGGCGGGCAAGCGTCCTGTCCGCCTGTGCTCCAGAAGCGCTGGTCGTTGATCCAACCTTGCTCGTTCCACCCGGACGTTGCTGCCGACAGCTTGAACAGGTGCTGGAGATCGACCAGCAACGCGTCGGCGTAGCGGACCACCCCAGCCGGGCAGAGGTGCATGTTGTCGACCATGCGCACCCGAACCCAGTCGGCCTGCGGCGCGTGCGGAGCGCCGGCTGGCGGCAGCCATGGAGAGAAACGTCCACCGAGGAGGATCGACGACGCCACGGGGAGGTACATCACCTTCCCCGGGAAGACCTTGGTCATGGACTTGGCGATCGCCGCCCAGGCCACCTGGCCGGCCACCCGCGACTTGGTCGCCTCGACCGGGTTGGCCGCTGTCGGGTCGGGCCCACTCTTCGGGAACTGGACGAAGGCCAACCCGTCCACCCCGTCGCCCGGGGCGAGCATGACCCCGAGGGCCGCCTCGAGCGTCTTCTTGTACCCGGACGGGTCCGTGACCGCCCAACCGTCGTCCCAGCTCCAGGTGGCCAGGATGATCTCGGGGTGGTACTGCCTGATGAGCGCGGCCAGCCCGGTGCGCCAGCTGTGGTCGGTCGACAGCCCCCAGCCGGGATAGGCGCAGCACGGGTTCTGAGGCGACCCCGCCACGGTCACGTCGTGGGTGGCCTCGAGCGACGCCCGGATGCCTGGCTCGGCGACGTACATCACCGAGTCGCCGATGAACATCACCCGCAACGGGTCTGCCCGACTCGGCACCCGCCCGGGCGGGAGCGAAATGGCGGTCTGGCCGGCGTAGCCGCCGGCACCGGACACCGCTCCGGTCTGCTTCGCCAGGGCCACCGCGGCGGCGCTCGTCGGCTGGCTGGGGGCGGCCACCGCCGGCAGCGTGCCGATCACGACGGCGACGGCCACGCCGAGGGCCGCCACCGGGGCTACGACGAAGCGGGGCCAGCCCGAGATGCGGGATCGGCGGATGGGTCGTTCGACGAGGTAGAAGCTGGCCACCGCAAGGACGAGGGTGAGCGCCACCCGGGCCAGGTTGAGCACCGCCCCGTTCAGGCCGGTGCGCTGCGGGTTGAGGTAGACGATCACCGGCCAGTGGAAGAGGTAGAAGCCATAGGTGATCGTCCCGAACCACCGCAACGGGCCGATGGCGAGCAACCGTCCGACCGGACCCGGCTCGAGCTGACGGACGTCGGCGATGACCAAGGCGGTGAAGACCACAGCGAGGAGGAAGCCGCCGCGGAACATCCAGCCCGACGGAAACTGCTCGACGGTGCCGGCGGTGGCCCACAGAACGCCGAGGGCCACGGTGGCGATGATGCCGATCACATGGAGCAGGTGCCGGCGGCGGAGCACGGGCTGGGGCCGCGCCGCGGCCACCATGGCCACGGCGATCCCGGCGAGGAGATCGAAGGCCCGGGTGTCGGTGCCGAAGTAGACCCGGGTGACACCGTGGCCCGAGTGGTAGAGCACGGCCATGAGCACGGCCGAACCGACGGCCCCCACCACCGCGAAGCCGAGACCGAGGCGGCGCCAGTGGCGCCGACCGAAGTAGAGGAGGCCGAGGAGGATCGGCGGCCACACGAGGTAGAACTGCTCCTCGATGGCGAGCGTCCAGGTATGGAGGAGCGGGGACTGCGTCGCGAAGTGGGCGCCGAAGTACGACTGGCCCGAAAAGATGAAGTGCCAGTTGGCGAAATAGAAGAGCGTGGCGAGGCCATCCCCGCGCAGCCCCGGCAGATCGATGAGGGCGCTCGAGCCCGACGGTCCGTAGCGCCCGTCGAGGACGATGAAGAGGATGAGGAGCAGGAGAGCCAGGAAGAGGGCCGGCAGGAGGCGCCGGGCCCGGCGGGCCCAGAAGAGGCTGAGCTTCATCCGCCCCTTCCTTGCCCACTCCTCGAGGAGAAGGCTCGTGATGAGAAAGCCCGAGAGCACGAAGAACAGGTCGACAGCGAGGTAACCGCCGGGGAGCCAGGCCGGGTTCAGGTGGTAGACGAGGATGCCGAGCATGGCCACCGCCCGGAGACCGTCGAGGGACGGGAGGTAGTGGCCGGTGACGGCGGTCGGCACGTCGGGGTCGCCGACCGGGTCGGGTCCCGGCCTGGCGTGGCGGGCCGGCCGGGCCTGCTTCGGGACCGGACCCTCCTCTTGGGTCTCGACGGCCGGCCCCGCGTCGACCTGGTCGTGGGCGGGCGGCGCCTCCACGACGTCGGTGGCCAGCCCGCCGGGCGTCGTCTCGACCTCGGTGGTGGGGTGCTTGTCCTCGCTCACGCCCCCCACCCCGCCACAGCCGAGACGAGGGCCGCCCCGGCCGCCGCCACGTCCTCGACCCCGCGCTCGGGATCGTCTGGCCCGCTCCACAGGAAGCCGTCGACACCCGCCTCGCCGAGCGTCGACACCAGCTCGTCGAGCGGCGCCCCGGTCCCGTCCGGTCCCGTGCGCCAGAGGAGCGCCACCCGATGGTCGCTCCCACCCGGCTCGGCCTCGTCGAGCCACCGCCGCAGGTGTCGCGCCTCGGTGGGGTCGCCCGAGGCGGCGACGGCGTCGACGAGACAGCGGGTGGGCACGGCGTCGGTGCGTGGCAACCCGACGACGACCGGTGGACCGCCCGCCCGCAGCGGTGGCGGGAGGTTGACCGCGTCGTGGACCCGGTACTGGCGCCCCTCGAACGTGGGCGACGCCTCGGTGAGCACGGCCCGACAGACGTGACCCGCCTCGCACAGGGCGTCCGCCGTCTCGAGGGGGTCCTCGGGCCCGGCCAACGGCGCCTCGAAGAGTACGGCCGAGCGCCCGTGGCTGACCCGGTCGAGACCGGTGACCTCGCGGGCCATCACCGAGGGCAGGCGGCCGCCGGGGAGGACCGCCACCACCCCGAGCGTGATCGTCGACGTGGCCGAGGCGAGCGCCCCGGCGAGCGTGCAGGCGTCGGCCGTCGGCTGCACCGTGCCTGCCCCACCGTGCAGCCAGACCGCCCCGAAGCCGGCCTGCTCGGCCGCCTCGACCTCGGCCACCAGCCGCTCGAGCGAGCCCGTGGTCGCGCCGGTCCCCTCGGCCCCGGGGGCCGGCAGCACGAGCGGGCGGAGCTCCAGACCGAGGCGAAGTGAAGGGTCCACGGCGACCCACCAGGGTACCGGTCGGGGGGCCGCCTCCCCGGAGCGGGCGGGCCCCCCGACGGTGCCCCGGAGCCGACCCGTCCCCGGGGTAGGCTGCATGGCCGCCGGGCGGTCGGAGGGGACCGGAGGGGACGGCAATGGCCAACATGGACAGGCGCGGCGAGGAGGGGCAGATCGGGCTGGTCGCCCTGGTCGTGACGCTGCTCCTCGTCGGGGTGCTCTCGGCCATCCTCCTTGGCACCGACCTCGCCGGCAGCGGCACGGGCCTCGGTGACTCGGTCGGCGTGGGCTCGGCCAACGACATCGAGGCCAAGACCACCCTCTCGGACGCCGTGACGGCCGTCCAGGGCGCCGCGGCCGCCGGGGGCTACGCCGTCGTGAGCGTGGCCACGATCACCGCCTCGGACCCGACCCTCCACTTCACGACGGGCGCCACGACCTCGCCGTTCCTCATCAGCATCGCCACGTCGGCCAGCAGCTCCACGCCGGCCGCCCCGACGCCCGGTGCACCGTCCCCCGGCTCGCCCATCACGACCGCCCCGAGCCCGACCACGTTGCCCGGCGGGGTCACCCTGCCCGGCGGGAAGGGCATCCCGGGGTTCGCCAGCGGATCGGCCGACGCCCGGGAGGTCGACGACGTCTCCGGCGGCAGCGTCTCGATGGCCGTCTACGCCGGCAGCGGGACGTGCTGGTACGCCTGGTTGGCCCCGGGCGAGGCCTGGTACGGGGCGGAGACCGACCAGAAGAGCTGCGCCGCGCCGCAGCTCGCCCTCCCCCCGTCGCCGGGCGCGGTCGGCCCAACCGCCATCGGCTGGCAGCAGAACACCTTCCCCGTCGCCTGACCGTCAGCGGCCCTCGCCCGGCGAGAGGCGCGACTCGAAGGACCCCCCGCTGAGCACCGCCACTCCTGCGGCCTGCACGAGCGCGGCCAGCGCCCGGTCGGAGGTGACGACGGTGGTCGAGGCGGGATCGCTCAGCGCCGCCGCCCGGGCCGCGATCACCCGGTCGGCGGCATCGGGGCCGCCGGGCGCGAAGGCCACCTCAACGTCGCACCGGGCACCCGCCGCCACTTCGTCCGGCCGTTCCTGGCCGTCGAAGACCACCGTGACGCCGTCACCGCTCGTGGCCCGGAACCGGGCGAGTCGCGCGACGAGTCGCCGCCTCGCCCCGGCCCGGTCGCGCCACCAGCCGTCGGGGCGCGACCCGAACACATTGTTCCCGTCGATGAGCCAGTGCAGCGTGGTTCCCTTCGCTCGGTCGCGGCCAGACTACGACCGGTCTTGTGCGCGAGGAGGTCCCATGGTCACGGCCATCGCCCACCGGGGCGACCCGGAGGGCCAACGCGAGAACACGCTCGCCGCGTTCGACGCAGCCGTGCGGCAGGGGGCCGACATGGTCGAGCTCGACCTGCGCCGTACGGCCGACGGGTCGATCGTCGTCCTCCACGACGAGACGCTCGAACGGCTCTGGGGTGTGCCGGCTCGCGTCGACGAGCTGACCGTGACCGAGGTCCGGGCGGTCACCGACGGCGACGATCGGATCCCGACCCTGGCCGAGGCCCTCCGCCACGTCGAGCTCCCCGTCATGGTCGACTTCACCGGGCCCGAGGTGGTGGAGGGCGCCCTCCTCGAGGTGCGGCAGGCCGATGCCGTGGAGCGCTGCCTCTTCGTCACCGACCACGTCGACGCCCTCCGGCAGCTGCGGTCCGCCGCCCCCGAGGTCCGGATCGGGCTCACCTGGCTGGGCCACCAACCGCCACCACCTGCGCTCACCGACGAGCTCGATGCCTCCTACTGGAACCCGTGGTTCCCGCTGCTCGACCCGGCGTCCGTCGATGAGCTGCACGAACGGGGCCTCGCCGTCTCGACGTGGACGGTGGACGAGGTCGCCGACATCGAGGCGGTGCTCGCCCTCGGGGTCGACGCCGTCGTCACGAACCGCATCGGGCGCTTGCGGAGCATGCTCGATTCGACCCGACCTGACGAGTGACCCGTGTGCCGGGCCCGTCGGTGACAAGAATCCTCCCGTGACTGAAGATGGCCAGGCGGCGGGCGATCTCGGCGTCGCCGGCTTCGCCGAGTACACCGATCCCCGCCTCGTGGCCCTCTACGACACGGTCTGCCCGTTCACCGAGGACCGCCAGTACTACGTGGACCTGGCGGCCGAGCTCGCAGCGACGTCCGTCGTCGACCTCGGCTGCGGGACCGGCCTCGTGGCGTGTGAGCTCGTCCGCCCAGGCCGCCGGGTCGTGGGCGTCGACCCCTCGTCGGCGATGCTCGCCGTCGCCCGGCTCCGGCGCGGCGGGGACCGGGTCGAGTGGATCGAAGGGGACGCCCGGGCCGCGGAGGGCAAGAGCGCCGACCTCGTGATCATGACCGGCCACGTCGCGCAGCTCATCGTGGACGACAACGCCTGGGAGGCGACGCTCGGCGCGCTCTGGCGGGCCCTCCGGCCGGGCGGTCACCTCGCTTTCGAGAGCCGTGATCCGCGGCTGCTCCAGTACGCGGCGGGCCAGGACTTCATGCACCGACGGCACTTCTCGGACGCCGCCGCGGGGCAGTTCGACATGTGGCAGGAGGTCGTCGGCATCGAAGGCGACGTCGTGCGCTCCGAGCTCCACTACGTGTTGGCCGATGGCGAGGAGCTCGCGTCGGAGAACGAGCTGCGGTTCCGCACGGAGGTCGAGCTCCGGGCCGCGGTCGAGGGCGCGGGCTTCCGGGTCGAGCGGGTCCTTGGCGACTGGCACGGTCGACCGGTCGGCCCGACCACCACCGAGCTCGTCTTCCTCGCCCAGCGGCCCTGACGAACGGAGCCGTCCGGTCCCGTCAAGCGGCGGGCCGGCCCGAAGGCGCCGGCCGCTGGCCCGCCGAACTTCCCAGCTCAGAGCTCCTTTTCCGGCAGTCGCTCGATGTTCACGTCCTTGAACGTGACCACCCGGACCGAGGGAACGAAACGGGCCGGCCGGTACATGTCCCAGACCCAGGCGTCGGTCATCTCGATCTCGACGCAGGCGGGCGTGGTGTCCGCCCGCACCTGCACGGCGACCTCGTTGGCCAGGTAGAAGCGGCGCTCGGTCTCGACCACGTAGGTGAACATCGGGAGCACGGCCCGGTACTCCTGGACGAGGGCGAGCTCGATCTCGGCCTCGTAGCGCTCGAGCTCGTCCTCGCTCATGGCGCGCCGCTCCCCGTCGCTGGCTTCACGGGTCGAACCGGGGCACCGCGGGTGGGGCCTCGCCCGTCAGGGGCGTGCGGTCCTCCGCTCCTTGATCTTGGCCGCCTTCCCGGAGCGCTCCCGCAGGTAGTAGAGCTTGGCCCGCCGCACGTCGCCGTGGGTGGCCACCTCGATGCGGGCGATCGTCGGCGAGTGGACGGGGAACGTTCGCTCCACCCCCACCCCGAAGCTGACCTTGCGCACGGTGAAGGTCTCGCGGGCCCCCACCCCCTGGCGGCGGATGACCACGCCCTGGAAGACCTGGACCCGCTCCCGGCTGCCCTCCACCACCCGGACGTGCACCTTGACCGTGTCGCCGGGCCGGAAGTCCGGCACGTCCTCCCGCAGGCTGTCGCGGTCGATGATCTCGGTGGGGTGCATGGGCGCGTGCTTTCTCGGGGGAGGTGTGGCGAGTCAGTCATCGTAGCCGTACCGGGCGAGGAGCTGCACTTCGCCCAGCTCGACGAGCAGCTCGATCTCGTCGTCCCGGAGGCCACCCCGGGCCTCGACCAGGTCGGGCCGGGCAAGGAGCGTGCGCCGCAGGGCCTGGGCCCGGCGCCAGCGGTCCACCTTCCCGTGGTCGCCCGAGACGAGCACGTCGGGGACGCTCCAGCCCCGGAACGTGGCCGGCCTCGTGTACTGCGGGTACTCGAGCAGCCCGTCGGCGAAGCTCTCCTCCTCGGTCGACTGCTCGTTGCCGAGGACCCCCGGGAGGAGGCGGGCCACCGCCTCGACGACCACGAGGGCGGCCACCTCCCCGCCGGCCAGTACGTAATCCCCGACCGAGAGCTCCCCGTCGACCAGGTGGTCGGCCACCCGCTGGTCCACGCCCTCGTAGCGGCCGCATAGGAGCGAGAACCCTCCCGACCCGGCGAGCTCGCCGGCCACCGCCTGGTCGAAGCGGCGCCCCCCGGGTCCGAGGAGGAGGAGCGGCCGGGGCAGTTCCTCGACCGCCTCGACGGCGGCGAAGAGCGGCTCGGGCATGAGCACCATCCCCGCCCCGCCCCCGAACGGCGCATCGTCGACCGAGCGCCGAGGGTCTGCCGTGGCCGCCCGCAGGTCGTGGACCCGGAGGTCGAGGAGGCCCATTTCCCGGGCTCGGCCGAGGAGCGACGCGGCGCAGAAGGACTCGATCAGGTCGGGGAAGATCGAGAAGACGTCGACCCGGAGGCTCGTCGTCACGGCATCACCGTCACTCGAGCAACCCTTCGGGGATGTCCACCGTGACCCGGCGACCCGGCTGGTGGTCCACGACGAAGCGCAGCGGGACGAGACCACCGCCCTCGAGGACGAGGAGGTCGCTCGCCGGGTTGGCCTCCACCGCCTGGACCGTCCCGAGGTGGTGGCCCTCGGTGTCGACGACCTCGACCCCGACGAGGTCGGCCACCCAGAGCGCGCCCTCCTGCTCGGCGGGCTCGGCCCGCAGCACGAGACCCCGGAGCCGCTCGGCCCCCTCACGGTCGACGACACCCTCCAACCGCACGAGCACCCGGCCCTGGTGGGGCCGGCTCTCCTCGACCACGAGCGTCCCGAGGTCGCTCACGAGCGCCGACCCCGGGGCCAGACGTTCGTCGAGATCGCTCCAGCGCTCCACGACCAGCTCGCCCCGAAGGCCGTGGGGCTTCACGATCCGGGCCACGTCGACGAGCCGCCCGCCCGGCGACGGGCCGGGAGCCGCGGCCTCCCCGGCGCCCGGTGTGTCGTGCTCGGTCGTGGGTCGTCAGTCGTCGACGATGTCGACGCTCGTCTGCACGCCGTCGCGGGCTCCGGCCACCCCCACGAGGGTCCGGATGGCCTGGGCCGTCCGGCCACGTCGGCCGATGATGCGGCCCATGTCGTCGGGGGCCACGTGCAGGCGCAGTCGGACGGAAGCCTGGCGCCTCTCGGTCTGGACGACGACGGCGTCGGGCTCCTCGGCCAGAGCTCGGGCGAGGAAGGTGAGAAGGGAGGTGGGCATCGAGGCCTCGGCCCGGTTGCCGACCATGTCGTCGACACCGTCGTCCTCGTCGGCACCGACGACGTTCACGTCGTCGTCGGAGAAGTCGTCCTCCTCCTCGTCGTCCTCCTCGTCGAACTCCTCGTCGTCGAGCTCCTCGTCATCGAGCTCCTCGTCGAAGTCGTCGGACTCCTGGAGGTCGGTGGGCGCCGGGCCGGACACCGTGTTGATGTCGCCGGCGACGTAGTCGCTCTCCTGCTCGGTCATCTCGACTTGGCCGCGGTGAACTCGTCCCAGGCCCCCGACGCCCGGAGCAGCTTCTCCACCCGTTCAGTCGGTTGGGCGCCCTGGGTCAGCCACTTGACGGCCTTGGCGTTGTCGATGTTGATGGCGGCGTCGGGCTCGGCGGTGGAACGCCCGCGGGGGGCGTAGGTCCCGACGATCTCGAGGAAGCGGCCGTCGCGGGGCGACCGGCTGTCGGCCGCCACCACCCGGTAGGTCGGCTGCTTCTTCTTGCCCATCCGCACCAGGCGGAGCTTCACTGCCACGTGCCTGACTCCTGTTCAGTTCGTCTCATCGAGGGTCCATTGTCGCAGGTCTCGACGGTGCCCGGCTCACGAGGGCCGGGCGAGCGCCGATCCGGCCCGGCGGACCGGCTCACCTGCGCTTCGGCGGGGTGACCCGACCGCCCTTCTTCTTCTTCTTGCCGCCGCTCCGGGAGGTCTTGGCCCCGCCCGCCGTCGGGCGTCCCGCCCCCACCCCGACGCCGAGGGCCTCGAGGCCGCCGGAGGAGCCGCCGATCTCGCCCATGAGCGCGGCCAGGTCGCCGTCGCTGCCCGCCCCCCCGAGGGACGAGAGGTCGGGGAGGGACCGGCGCCCGCCCAGCAGGCCGCCCAGGCGACCACCGCCCATGGCCGGCATCCCCGGGAGGGCGCCGCCGGCCCCCAGGCCCTTCATCATCTTCTGCATCTCCCGGAACTGCTTCAGCAGCTGGTTCACGTCCTGGGTGGTCGTGCCGCTCCCCCGGGCGATGCGGGTGCGCCGCGAGCCGTCGATCACGGTCGGGTTGAGTCGCTCCTCGGCGGTCATGGAGCGGATCATGGCCTCGACCCGGCCGATCTCACGGTCGTCGATCTGGTCGGCCGCCTGACGGAGGTCCTTCGACATGCCGGGGAGCAGCTTCATGATGCCGCCGAGCGATCCCAGCTTCTTCACCTGCTGGAGCTGCTCCAGGAAGTCCTCGAGGGTGAAGCGGCCCTCCATCATGCGACCAGCCGAGCGCTCGACCACGTCGCGGTCCATCGTCCGCTCGGCCTGCTCGATGAGGGTGAGGACGTCGCCCATCCCGAGGATGCGGTCGGCCATCCGGTCGGGATGGAAGAGGTCGAAGTCGCCGAGCTTCTCCCCGGTGGACGCGAACACGATGGGCCGGCCGACCACGCCCTTCACCGAGAGCGCTGCGCCACCGCGGGCGTCGCCGTCGAGCTTGGTGACGATGACCCCGTCGAGGGCGAGGGTCTCGTGGAAGGCGGTGGCGGTGGCCACGGCGTCCTGGCCGGTCATGGCGTCGACGACGAGGAACGTGTAATGGGGCGACGTGACCTGGGAGATGCGTCGCACCTCGTCCATGAGCTCGGCGTCGATCGCCAGGCGGCCCGCGGTGTCGATCACGCACAGGTCACGGCCGATCCGGCGGGCCTCTTCGACGCCGGCGGCGGCCACGCTCACCGGGTCGCCGGCCTGGCTGAACACGGTCACCCCAGCCTGCTCGCCGAGCACCTTCAGCTGCTCGACGGCGGCGGGGCGCTGCAAGTCGGCCGCCACGAGCAGCGGGTGGCGGCCCTGCTGCTTCCACCAGAGGGCCAGCTTGGCCGAGGTCGTCGTCTTGCCCGAACCCTGTAGGCCAGCAAGGAGGACGACCGTCGGGGGCTTCGAGGCGTACGTGATCTTCAGCGGCTCCCCGCCGAGCACCTCGACCAGCTCCTCGTGGACCGCCTTCACCACCTGCTGGCCCGGCGTGAGGCTCTTCGAGAGGACCTCGTCCGAGCAGCGGGCCCGCACCGACTCGGTGAAGCTGCGCACCACACCGAGCTCGACGTCGGCCTCGAGCAGCGCCGTGCGGATCTCGCGCAGTGCCTCGTCGAGGTCGGCGTCGTTCAGGCGGCCACGGCTGCGCAGGCGGCCGGCGATGCGCTCAAGACGGTCGGAGAGGGTGTCGAACATGCGGGAGTCCAGGCTACCGGGCCTTCACCCGATCAGCGCGTCGACGAACTCCTCCGGGTCGAAGGGGACCAGGTCGTCGGGGCCCTCGCCGAGGCCGACGAGCTTGACCGGGAGGCCGAGCTCCCGCTGGATTGCCACCACCACGCCGCCCTTGGCGGTGCCGTCGAGCTTCGTGAGGACGACCCCGGTCACCCCGACCGCCTCGGTGAACTGCTGGGCCTGGACCAGCCCGTTCTGGCCGGTCACCGCGTCGAGGACCAGGAGGACCTCGGTCACCCGACCCGGGGGACGCTCGGCCACCCGACGGATCTTCTTCAGCTCCTCGATGAGGTTGACCTTCGTGTGGAGGCGGCCGGCGGTGTCGGCGAGCACGAGGTCGTTGCCCCGGGCCGAGGCCCGCTGGACCGCGTCGAACACGATGGCGCTCGGGTCGCCACCCTCGGCCCCTCGCACGATCTCGGCCCCCACCCGGTCGCCCCAACGGGCCAGCTGCTCGCCAGCGGCGGCCCGGAAGGTGTCGCCGGCCGCCAGGAGCACGGAGCGACCGTCGGCCACCTGCTGTCGGGCGACCTTGCCGATCGTGGTGGTCTTCCCGACGCCGTTCACGCCGACGAAGAGCCACACGTTCGTCACCCCCGGCTCGTCGTCGAAGCGCAACTCCCGTCCGGTCGTCTCGCCGTGGTGGAGGTGGTGGTGGACCTCGCCCTCCCCTTCGTCGAGGGCGGCCTCCTCCGCCAGGTCGGCCGGCACGGCCAGGTGCTCGTGGTGCCGCTCGCCCGGCTCCGACAGGAGGGCCACGAGGTCGCCCCGGAGGGCGAGGAGCACCTCGTCGGGCCCGCTCAGCTCGCGGCTCACCACCCGGCTGCGCAGGTCCTCGAGCAGCGCCTGGGTCGTGGCCACCCCGACGTCGGCCCGGAGCAGCGCCTCTTCGAGATCGTCCCACGTCGCCGCGTCGACCGAGCCCCGGGAGCGGACCTTCCCCAGGTAGCCGGCGATGAGGCCACGCGTCTTCCCGAGCCGCTCGGCCAGGCGTGGTGGACCGGTCGGCGGGGCGGCCTCCTCGGGCGCCGGTGCGGCCTCGGGCGGGGCCTCCTCGGGCGCGGCGACCGGCGGCGGGGCCTCTTTGACGGCCGTTCTGGCACCGCCCCTTCCGGCGGCTGCGGTCTCCTCCGCCTCCTCCTCGAAGGTCCGGCGGCGGGCCCGAGTGACCGTGGCGTAGGCCGCCCCGACGACAAGGACGAGGAGCAGCACGGACACGATGATCAAGACGGCGGTCATGGTCGGCCGAGCCTATCGGGGACACCTGGACACCGGCCCCGGGCCAATCCGGTGGCCGGCCAGGTGCGTAGTACAGGCGTGGCGCTTCCCTTGTATCCCCGCCGCGCCACGATGCTCGTCGCTCTCGTCGTAGCCAGTGCCGCCGCGCTGGCCGGCGGGGCGGCGGGTGCGAGCACCGGCTCTCGTTCCCCCGTGTACTCCACCGCCGTCGTGCGCCACTACCTGGCCGACGCGGGCAGGGAGGACACGGCGGTGGAGAACTTCGAGGTGGAGCTGCGCTCCTGGAACGGCCACACGCCGCCCTCGCAGGTGACGGCGGATGCCCGGCCCTCGCTTCGGCGATGACCCAGCTGCGCGGTGAGTTCCTCCGACAGCGCTGGCCAACCTCGCTCCGCGCCGAGATCAACCGGCTGGCCAACCTGCTCTCTCCCGTGGCCGGCGACCTCGAGCGCGGGCCGGCGACCAGCGCGGACATCGCGTCCTGGTTGGCCCACTTCCACCACGACGCGGCGCAGATCGAGCCGCCAGCCAACGTCATCCGTCGCCAGCTCGGCCTGGCCTCCAGGGACTGAGCGCGGCTGAGCTACGAGGCCGCGGCCTCGGGCTCCCGGGCCACCTTCTGGCTCACGACCTGGGACGACCCGCCGGGCTTCATGGTCACCCCGTAGAGGGCGTCGCCCGTCTCCATCGTGCGCTTCTGGTGGCTCACGATGATCAGCTGGGCCTCCTCGCGGAACTCGTGCACGAGGTCGAGGAACCGGTGGAGGTTGACGTCGTCGAGAGCCGCCTCCACCTCGTCCATGAGGTAGAAGGGCGACGGGCGGCTGCGGAAGACGGCGAACAGGAAGGCGAGAGCGGCGAGGGACCGCTCACCGCCCGACAGGAGCGACACGCGACGGACGTTGCGACCCATGGGCCGCACCTCGATCTCGACCCCGGTGTTCAGAAGGTCGGCGGGATCGGTCAGCACCATGCGACCCGTGCCACCGGGGAAGAGCATCGTGACGAGCGACGAGAAGTGCTCGTTCACGTCGGCCGCGGCTGAGGCGAACGACGTCATGATCTCCTCGTCGAGCGTCCGCACGACCTCCTGCAGGTCCCGCCGGGCGCTGCGAACGTCGCCCACCTGAAGATCCAGCTCGCGGTGGCGCTCCTCCAGCACCGAGAGCTCCTCCAGGGCCAGCGGGTTCACGGGGCCGAGTTTGGCCAGCTGCTCGTCGAGCCGGGCGGCCTGCTCGGCCGGCGTCGACCCCTCTGGGAGCTCGGGACAGGACATCGAGGCCAGCTCGACCGGCTCGGCGTCGAGGTCACGCCGGATCGTCTCGACCAGGGTGTCGGTGCGGAGCACGACCTCGGCCGCCTCGAGGTCGAGGCCCCTGCTCCGCTCTCGCGCCTCGTCCAGCCGACGCTCGACGCCCGACCGCTCGTTGCGCAGCTCCTCCAGTCGCTCCGCCCCGGCCCGCACCGCGTCCACCTGCTCCCGGTAGTCGCGCTCCAGCCAGGCGGCGACGCCTTCCAGCCGCTCCCGCTCACGTACGACCAGATCCTCCAGCCGGCCGAGGGCCCGACCGTCGGCCTCGAGGCGCTCACGGCGGGCCGCGGCCTCTGCCCGCTCCTCGGCGTGGCCGACCAGTCGTCGCTCGACCTCGGCCTGGCGCTCGGTCAGCACCCGACGCCGCTCCGCCAGCGCCGCGGCGCGCACCTCGATGTCACGGGTCTGGCCCGCCAGCTCCGCCCGACGCTCCTCGAGGGCCGACGCCGCCTCGGTCTCGCCGGTGGCCCGCTCCGCCGCGGCGTCGCGGGTGGCGGCCAGCGTCGGTAGGTCGTCCTCCAGGGCGGCGAGGGCCTGCAGGTCGTCGGCTGAGGCCCGGTCGGCCTCGGCGAGCGCCGCTCGGGCCGAGGTCAGTTCGGCGGCCACCCGCTCTCGGTCCCCTGCCGCCCGGGCGGCTTCGGTGTCGATCGCACTCATCGCCACGGCGTGGCGGTCCACGGCCCGGTTGGCCTCGGCGGCGAGCCGCCGAGCCTCGTCCAGCTCGGCTCGGGCCGCTGCATGGGCGGCGCTCTCCCTGTCGGCCGCCGCCTGCTTGGTCGAGGCGTCGCGGGTGGCCTCCTCGAGCGCGCTCGCCGTGACGACCGGGCGCGCCGACCGCAGGCGCCAGCCGCTGGCGGCGAAGCGGTCGCCGTGGGGGGTCACGACGACGAGGTCCGGTCGGTCGAGCGAGAGGTCGACGGCGGCCTCCCAGCCACCGACGCGCACGGCGTTGCCGACGAGGGCGTCCAACGCCGCGTCGACGGCGGCCGAGCCGCGCCGGGCCCGGACGTGCGTGCGCACGGGCTCGCCCGTCGGCAGCGCCGAGAGGTCGGTGTGATCGACGGACCGCCGGCCGGCGGCCAGCACGGCTCCGGTCGCCCCCTCGCGCTCCCAGCGGCCGAGAATGCGTCGGGCGGGCTCCGGTCCCTCGACGACCATCGCGGCGACGAGCGCGCCGGCCGCGGCCTCGAAGGCCGCCTCCCATCCCTCATCGATCTCGACGAGGTCGACGAGGGCACCGACGACACCGTCCACCCCGGCGGCTGCCTCGCGCCCCGCGGCACCCTCCAGCTCCCGGAGGGTCCGCGCCAGGGTCTCCTGCCGGGCGGCACTGCGGTGCCTGGCCGCCTCGGCCTCCCGGGCCGCCCGCTCGGCGGCGCCGGCTCGGCGCTCGGCCTCTCGCATCGCGACGTCCCGGCTGCCCGCGGCCTCCTCGAGGCGGTGGCCCTCCCCTTCCAGCTCCGCGGCCCGGCGCTCGAGCCCCTCGAGCTCGACGGCCAGCTCCCCTCCCCGCTGCTCGAGCGACTCGATCCGCTGGTGGAGGGACGTGAGCGCCTGGCGGTCCCGTTCGACCGAGCGTCGCAGGACCTCGGCCCGGCCGCGCACCGCGACCAACGACTCCTCGGCCTGGCGGAGCTCCGCCGCGCTGCCGAAGCGCTCGGCGTGGGACCGTTCGTCGCCGAGCAGGCGGGCCTCGGCGCTGGTGAGGGCCGAACGCTCGGGGTCGAGGCCGGCGGTTTCCTCGTCGGCCGCGGCCAGTTCGGCGGCCAGCCGGGCCCCCTCGGACTCGAGCGTGGAGACGACATCGACGTCGGCCGCCGCGTCCATGGCCGCGGCAAGGGCCCGCTGGCGCTCCCGCACCACGCCGGCCGTACCGCGGGTCCGCTCGACGAGGGAGCGCACCCTCCCGAGCGCCGCCGCCAGGTCCTCCTCCCGACGCGACGAGAGCTCGGCCGTGGTGGCCGTCGCCGCCTCGTCGAGCTCGCGCAGCCGCGCCTGCAGCTGACCTTCGTCCCCGCGGATGGCCGTGAGGGCCTCGGTCGCCACCCGGTGCCGCTCGGCCAGGCTGGCGAGCTCCTCACCCGCCAGGTAGCGCCGGAGCGAGAGCAGCTCCTCGGCGAGGGCGGCGTGGGACCGGGCCGCCTTGGCCTGGCGCTCGAGCGGCCGGATCTGCCGGCGCACCTCGCGCACGAGGTCACCGAGTCGTTCGAGGTTCTCCTGGGTGGCGGCGAGCCGGCGCTCGGCCCGCTCCCGCCGGCGGCGGTGCTTCAGCACCCCGGCCGCCTCCTCGATGATCGCCCGACGGTCCTCGGGCCGGGCGTTCAGGATCGTGTCCAGCTGGCCCTGCCCCACGATCATGTGCTGCTGGCGGCCCACCCCGGTGTCGGACAGCAGGTCCTGGATGTCGAGGAGCCGGCAGGGCACCCCGTTGATGGCGTACTCGGAGTCGCCTGAGCGGAAGAGGGTCCGGCTGATCGTCACCTCGGCCATGTCGATCGGCAACTTGGCCGAGGAGTTGTCGATCGTGAGCGAGACCTCAGCCCGGCCGAGCGCGGGCCGGGTGGAGGTGCCGGCGAAGATGACGTCCTCCATCTTCTGGGAGCGCAGCGCCCTCGGCCCCTGGGCCCCGAGGACCCAGGTCACGGCGTCGACAACGTTGGACTTGCCGCTCCCGTTCGGGCCGACCACCACGGTGATGCCCGGCTCGAACTCCAGCACGGTGGGGTCGGCGAAGGACTTGAACCCCTTCATGCTGAGGGACTTCAGGAACATCGGGGCGACGATACCAACCGCCCAGGGGGCCCCTGGGGACCGCCCCGACCCGCCCAGCACCCCCACCAGGTCCTCCGCCCGAGGGCCCCCGGGGCGCTTCCCGACCACGCCGACGGCGGAGGGTCCTTGACATGGGAGGACCCCTGGCGCACGCTACCTATAGGTAGCAGGCCCCTGGTGGCCGCCCTGCTGGGCGTCGGCACAACTGGTCTGCCTCATGTCCCTCCGACAAGGAGCTCGTATGAGGCACCAACGACCAGTTGCGGCCGGCGTGGCATGTGCACTGATGCTCGCCGTCTCGATCAGCGGCACCACTCCGGCCGCCGCCAAGAAGGCCCCGACCGACTTCCCCCTGGGCTCGACCCAGGTCGTCGCCCCGTCGGCCTCGACCGTGGCCAAGTGCACGGCCAGCCTGCAGCGACAGGTGGACGCCATCGCCAAGCGTCACCACGACCAGACCGACGCCCACAGCGCGACGACCGAGCAGGACATCGCCCAGAGCTGCAACGTGTCGATCACCGCATCGGCCAGCATCCCGGCACCGGTCACGACCGACCCCGCGCCGGTGCCCGGCCGGTCCGTCGCCCACCCCGACGGCGGCTTCCCGAGCGAGGTCCAGATCGAGGCGGAGGCCTGCGCCGCCGCCTGCTGGGTCTGGTACCAGTGGCTGGGGCCGACGAACTACTTCATCTACGGCTCGACCGTCTGGCACGGCCTCGGTTGGGGCGGGGACTACCTGGACAACTGCGCACACGACGGCGGGTTCGGCTGGACGGTGACCGTCAACGTCTGCGAATGGCAGGGCAACAACCCGGCCAACAACGCCATCGGCCAGACCGTCCAGGCGTTCGTGGGCTTCCACACCTCGTTCCTGTTCAGCTGGCTCAGCGTCTCCTACTACCACTGGATCCGGATCACCTGCGGGGACCTCGGTTGGACCGTCACCGGCGCCTAGGCGAGGTCGTCACCTGGGCCGTGACCGCGGTCCTGGCCACCGCGGTCACGGCCCTGTTCGTGCTCACCCTGCTGCTTGGGCGCCACGACACCACGATCCGCGAGAAGCCGCCCGTGCCACCCCATCAGGTCACGATCCCGCCCGGCAAGTGCATACCGACCACGGATCTCTGCGCGCCGAAGAAGTCGTGATGCGTCGGACCGTCAAGAGGGGCGACGTGGGGGCGAGGCTGGTCAGTGACGTCGTTGTCGAAGTGCTCGGCAGAGCTCCGAGAGGCGGAGGAGCCAGTGAGGCAGCAGGGATCTCTTGTCGCGACGTACGACGCCGACTTCGGGCAGCCGCCGAGGGCCTTCGCCGAGCCGACCTGTGGGTCTGACTCCCCGGAATTCAGGTGACGAGCTGACGATCTGAGCGACGAAGGCAGACGGGGCCACCCGTTGTGCTCAGGCGACGGATCATCCGGCGGAGGCCAACGTCACGGACGGTGCGGAGCCGAAGTCACTGAACGACATTCGGAGCGTGCCACTGGCGGAACGTGACTGATCGAGCCCGCAACTCGTAGGTGATGGAACTGATGTAGCCGTTCTTGACGACGACGTAAGCGGGCGCATCGACCGTCACGAAGGAGGGGTAGGAGGTGCGGCCGCTCGGTGCTGACGAAAGGGGGCCGTAGGCCACCCAGCCCGTGGCGGGCTCCGGCGCGGCGGTCGTCGAGAACACATCGCCCGTCTGGAACCAGCTGCCCGTGCGCCCGAGCGCCGCCAACGCTGCTGTATACACCCTGCTCATGACGGCGAAGCTCAGCGCGCCAGGGCCAATCCGGCATGCCGGTCGCACTCCGACCACGGCCTCGCAACTGCTCTGTCCGACGATGGCGAAGACCGTCAAGAGGTGTCGGTCGACGTAGAGCCGGCCAGTCAGACGGTCCGGTGCCTGGTACACGAAGTGATTCTTGTTCGCCAGGCTCCCACCCGACGTCTGCGTGTCGAGGACGAAGCTCGCTGCGCCGAGCGTCTGCTCTGCCGCCTGTTCGACCTGATAGGCAGGACTCCTGCCGGTCTGCAGGCTGGCGACGACCGCCCGGAGGACGCCGGCGACGACGGCGAGCCCCACGAGGACGAATGGCAGCGCGGCACGCCGGGCCATGGTTCCAAGCTTCGGCAGAGAGTTGGCGCCTCCTTTGTGGCCACGCGTGCGTTGTCCTCACCATGTTCGGCGTCCAGCACTGCGACGCCCACTCGTGGACGGATACGCTGCCTTTTCTGGAGGAGGGACGGTGAGCGACGCGCCTGGACCGGGCTGGTGGTTCGCGTCAGACGGGCGCTGGTACTCGCCCGAGCTCCACCCCGCGGCCCAGGCGGCGGCCGTGACGGGGAACGTTTCGGACCGGCAGGCGTCTCGGCCGCCGGCTCAGCCCGATGCCTCGCCGCCAGATGCAGCTCCGGCGTTCTCACTACAGGATCCTTGGCAGCCAGCGGGCACCACCGGGCCCGCTGGCTCGAGTGGCCCCGTCAGTGCGCCGCAGGGCACGACGCTTGGCGGCCCGGGAACCCCGGCACCGAAGCAGCGCCGGTTCGAGCACCTCCTGATGATCGTCTTGATCGGGCTGGTCGTCGTGCTGGCGGCGGCCGGGGTGGCCGTGTTCATCCATGCACGTCACCTCTCTCCGGTCCGTGTGCCGCCGAGGAGCTCGGGCCCGACGACGAGTGCCGTCGTGCCCGGCGGGACGGTGGTCTGTGGCTCGGTGAGCCATTGCGTCACCTTCCAGTCGGACGGAACGACGTTCGCCACGTTGGACGGAGGAGCCACTTGGTCCAAGACAGTGCCGATGACGATCGCCCCGGTCGCCATGTCCTGCCCGTCTGCCACGACCTGTCTGGCCATCGGCGATACCCGGCCGAGCCCCGAGAGCCAGCCCACGCCTTACACCGCAATGGCAGCAGTGACGACCGACGGTGGCACGACGTGGACGAACGGTAACCCGATCGCACCGGTGAGCGAGCGGTACGAGTGGTCCGCGGTCTCATGCGCCTCGCCCAGTGACTGCGTGGCTTTTGGGTCGAGGTACCTGACACCCGCCTCCCCCTCCCCGGTCGGGGCCTACGCCAAGACGACCGACGGTGGCGCCTCCTGGACCATTGGGCTGTTGCCCTCCGACCTTCCGATCGCCGTGTCCTGCCCGACGACCACGCAGTGTGTCGGTATCGCCATCCGGTCCACCGCCGTGGACGCCCTCTCGACGAGTAACAGCGCCGCGAGCTGGGTCGTGCCCGGATCACTGGGCCCGGCGAGTCAGGGGCAGTGGCAAGCGACGTCGTTGACGTGTGCATCGGCGATGCACTGCGTGGCCCTCAGCGTCGCGATGCCCGCGGAGGCCTTCGTGACTTCCGATGGCGGCACGACCTGGTCGCCCTCCCCGCTGCCGCTGCCCGCGGCCTCGCGCACGGCCGAGGCGCTCGTGGAGGGGTTGTCCTGCCCGACGGCCAGCGTCTGCTTCGTCGTCGGGCGAGTCGACGCGGCGACAGGGCCGACCCCGGTCGCCTTCCAGTCGATCAACGGCGGATCGACGTGGACGAGGACGACCCCGCCCGGGTTCGTGGTGAGGAGCATCTCGTGCCCGACGGCCACGACGTGTGTCGCCGTCGGCCACGATGGTGCCGCCTCCACGACCGACGGCGGCCGGACGTGGCACGTCGTGAGTTGATCGGCCGGGTGGTCACGGTCCTCACCGACCATTGAGCCGTCCCCGTCTCGGTGTTACCGTCGCAGGGGTACTCGGATCGCCGGGAGGCCGTCATGGTTTGGCGGATGCGCACCGTCGGGTTGGCAGTCCTGTCCCTCCTGCTCGTGGCCAGCTCCTCTTCCAACGCACAGGCGTCTCGTTGGAGCGCCGGCTCGAACACCGGACGGTCGGTGCCCAACGCCGAGCTGAGCGGCTACACCGTGATCACCGCCGGCCCCTTCGACGACCCCGCCGGCACCCAGAGCGGGCAGTCGGCCACCTGCCCTCCCGGCACGGTCGTGCTCGGTGGGGGCAGCCAGAGCAGCTCGACCAGCCTCGCGGTCAACCTCAACTCCTCGTGGCCCAGCAGCACCATGTCGTGGTCGGTAAAGGAGAACAACGGCAGCGCCGGCGACGCTTCTTTCACCGTCTATGCCATCTGCGCCCGGAAGCCCAAGTTCTACGCCATCGTGGCCACTTCGGTCACCGCTCTCCCGGGGCAACTCCAGCCCGTCTCGTGTCCGACGAAGACCCAACCGAGCGACGGCGGAGTGCAGTGGCAGTCGACCGATCTCCTGGACAATCTCGACTCGACGTTCCCGCAGCGGCCGCGCCCTCACTCCGCCAAGGAGTGGGTGGTGATCCTCGATGCGGGTAGCGGCTCGATGCAGCCAGCCACCGCTTACGCGGTCTGTGGGCGGATCCCTGGCTGGGAGCTGCAGAACGGCCCCGCCCGGGGCAGTTCCGCTGGCACGCAGACCGACGGCACCGCCGTCTGCCCGTCGGCCACGGTCCCCGTCGGCGGCGGGTCGAATTCGGATTTCGTCCACGTGGCGGGCGTCGACGACCAGTCGGAGTACCCGCAGAGCGGCAGCTGGCAGGCCGTCCAGAACAACTCCTCGGCGACGATGAACGTGCTCGCCCCTACCGCCGTCTGCGCCAAATAGCGACCTCGCCCGGGCTCGTCGTGCGAAGTCGTGCTCCGGCTAGTGAGCCGCCGGGCACGGCGTTCAGCCGCCCCAAGGCCCCGGCACCGACCGGTCGAGGTGCCTGAGGCGGCCGGCGCCTCCCCCTCGGGCCGTCGGCCAGGCGAACGACGGCGCCTCCAGGACCGCCGCGACGGCCGACAGGGTGCCGACGGCAGCGCCGGCGAACCACGGAGGCGGCGCGAGGCGCGAGACCCGGCATAAATCTGTACGCCAGGAGATCTTCACTAAGGTCGCGCAACTTGCTAAAGTGTACGGTACCGTTCATTTGACTGATACACGACACTTTTGAGGACAATGCCCCGGACCAGCAGGAAAGAGCTCTACCGGCGCCTGGACCATGCGATTCAGGACCTGAGGGACCGCCTCGGCGGCCTTCCCGGCCCAGATCGGGCGGAGGACATCTGGCGAGACCTCTGGTTCGCCGAAGCCCACCACTCCACGGCTCTCGAAGGCAACACCCTCGTGCTCAAGCAAGTCGCCGCTCTCCTCGGGGAAGGTCGAGCCGTCGGCAACAAGGAGCTGGCTGAATATCTCGACGTCCAGGGTTACGCGGAGGCGGCCCGATGGGTGTACGCCCATGCCCTCGACCCTGGGGCTTGGGGCACAGACGAGCTCGTGACCCTCACTGAGGTAAGGCACATCCACGAGACGGCGATCGGACCCGTCTGGCACGTCGCCCCTCATCCCCACGCGTTGGCGACAGAGTCCCCGGGCAGCTTCAGGCAGCACGACATCGCGCCTTTCCCGAGTGGCACCGTCCCCCCGGTATGGGTCGAAGTTCCGGCGGCTATGACCGATTGGCTGCGGGATGTCCGCCGCGTGGCTACTACCGGGCGCCCGATAGAGGAAATCGCCCGTGCACACGCGGCGTTTGAACGCCTCCATCCCTTTCTCGACGGCAATGGCCGGACCGGCCGGCTGGTCGTCAACCTGATGCTCGTTCGTTTGGGGTATCCCCCAGCCATCGTCTACCGGCGGGATCGAGCGCGGTACCTACGAGCACTCCAGCGAGCTGACGCTGGGGATGCCGGCTCGCTCGCCGAGCTGCTGGCCCGCTCGGTCCTGGACAACCTGTACCGATTTGTCGTGCCGGCTGTCGCCGGACCAGCTGAACTCGTCCCTCTCGTTTCCTTGGCGGGTGACGGCCTCAGCGGGGGGGCCCTTCGGGTCGCCGCCAATCGCGGCCGGCTACGCGCCCAACGGGGAACCGACGGACAGTGGCACAGTACGAAAGCTTGGGTGGAGGAGTACCGCAGTACGCGTTATCAGCGCGAGTGACGCTCACACGTGGTGCAGCAGGAGGCGCCCGACGGACGGTCCTACCGGGACCGCACCGTGACCCCGCGGACCAGGCGACCCCCGATCGAGATGCCCACGAGGAAGATGGCGAAGCCGAGCGGTGAGCCGGACTGGCCGGGGGCGTGCTCGGAGCCGTTCATGACCCAGAGGATGCTCCAGGCGAGGTAGAGCACCGCCGCGGTCGGGATCCCGTAGAAGAGGACCTCGAAGACGGAGATCCGCCAGACGACCTGCGGGACGGTCGTGGCCTTGTTGTTGAAGGCTTGCTGCCAGGAGCTGAGATCGAAGAGGGAGTGCCGCACGCCGCGCGGGAGACGCGTGTACCAGCGGACGCTGAGCGCCACGAGGACGGCCACGAGGGCGCACGACACGACCAAGAAGGCGAGCAGGCCGCTGCGGTCGAGGCCGTGGGCCGGCGCCACGTACCAGACCGCCAGGAAGGCCGTGACCACGATGAGGCTCAGCACCCAGCCGCTGAGGCGCATGATGGCGGCGTTGGCATTGCCCTGGCTGATGCGTGACGTGGGGTTGGCCCGGATGGCGTGACCCAGGGCGGTCACCCCGGCGAAGGGGCGACGCCGTCGCCCGAGGGCGACGCCCAGGTTGTTCATCGCCGCGGCCGAACTGGGGTCGAGGGCCAGGGCCTGGCGCGAGGCGGCCTCCGACTCCTTCCATCTCCCCGCCCGCAGCGTGACCGCGCTCAGGGCGATGAAGGCTTGCGGGGCCTGGGGCGCGAGCTCGACGGCTTTGTGGGCGTGCTCGAGCGCTTCGTTGTGCAGACCCAGACGGCTGAGGACCTGGGAGAGCACGATGTGGGCGTCGGGGTTGACCGGGGCGAGCTTGACCGCGGCGGTGGCGTCCATCAGCGCGTCGCTGTCGTCCCGCATGGCCTGGAAGATCTGCGCCCGCTCGATGTGGGGCGGGGCCGCGTCCGGGGCGAAGGCCACCGCCTGGTCGGCCGCGCTGAGGGCCTCACCGTTGCGACCGAGCCGGTGGAGGCAGCGGGCCGCCAGGAGGTGGGCCTCCGCCGAGGTCGGCTCGATGGCCCTCGCCGCGGCCAGGGCCTCGAGGGCCTCGGCCGGGCGGTTGGCGTCCATGTAGAACCGGGCGCGCTCCATGCTGGTGGCGTAGTCAGCCATCAGAACTTCTTGCGGCGACGGAGATAGCTCAGCATCTCGTCGTACTCGCCCCCCTCATTGGCGTAAAGGGCATAGTTGCGGGCGGCCTCGAACCAGGGGCCGGTGCTCGGGCGCACGCTCTGGAGGGCCTGCGCCAGGTCGGCCTGCCGGATCGGCCTCGCCACCCCCGTCTGGATCGAGTCGGCGAGGGCGGCCTCGGTCGCCGTCTCGCAGAGCAACCGCAGATCGGCACCCGAGTAGTTCTCGGTGGCGTCGCCGATGGCCCGGGTGTCCAGCGCCTCGACCGGTCGGTCCTTCAGGTGGAAGTCGAGGATGGCCACCCGGGCGTCTCGGTCGGGCGGGAGGACGAGCACCGTGCGGTCGAAGCGACCAGGGCGGCGGAGGGCCGGGTCGAGGTCCCAGGGCTGGTTGGTGGCGCCGAGGACGAAGACCCCTTCGTTCTCGCCCCGGGTGGCGTCCATCTCCGTCAGCAGCTGTACGACGACGCCCCGGCCGGCCTGACGGGAGAGGTTGGACCGCTTCATGCCGAGAGCGTCGATCTCGTCCAAGAAGACCACGCAGGGGGCATGGCGGCGGGCCGTGACGAAGGTCTCGTGGACGGCCTTCTCGCTCTGGCCGAGCCACATGTCGAGGATGTCGTGCAGCCCGACGGCGAAGAACCGGGCGCCGAGCTCCCCGGCCAGGGCACGGGCGATGAACGTCTTCCCGCAGCCGGGCGGGCCGTAGAGGAGGAGGCCGCCCTGGAGCGACTTGCCGTAGAGCTTGCGCAGCTGGGGGTTCTTGGCCGGACCGAGGAAGGAGGTCTCGAGGCGTTGCTTCACCGACTCGAGGCCGCCGACATCGGCGAGGGTCACGGCCGGTCGCTCGAGTGTCGATTCGGCCTCGAGCATCAGCTCCTCGAGGAAGCGGTCGAAGTCGTCCGCGGTCGGCATCTCCTCGGCCCCGATGGGTTCCCTCGCCGGGTCGGCCGGCACCGACGGTGGCTCAGCGGGGACGAAGGGGGTGGCGGGCTGGCCGGGGGAAGAGGCGGTCTCGGCGGGCGGCTCGCCCAAGATGCGCCCGTAGGCCTCGGCCCGCTCGTGGTAGCCCAGGGCCTCGCAGGCCCGGCGGGCACCGTCGATGGCGCCTCGGTCGTCGGGGACCAGTATGAGGACCCGCTGGAACTGACCGAGCGCCTCCTCGGCCCGGCCGGCACCGAGCAGGACGTCGCCCAGGTGGCACCGGAGGACGGCGTTGTCCGGCGAAGCCTCGACCGCCTCGGTCAGTGCGGCGATGAGCTGGTCGGACTCGGCCATACCCCCCTCCGGGCTCGTCGTTCGCTCTGGCGAGTGTAATGAGCTACGGAGCGGGCGAACGCGGGCGGCCCGGCGTCGCGGCGCGTGACGCTCAGATCTGACAGTGCTCGCAGAAGAACGTCGAGCGGCCGCCCACCCGGACCCGGACGATCGGGTTGCGGCAGCGCCGGCAGGGCTGGCCTTCCCGGTCGTAGACCTGGTGCTGGCCCTGGTAGTCGCCCACCTCGCCGAAGAGGTCGCGGTACTGCTCGTCGGCGAGCGTCGAGCCCCGGTGCTTGATGGCCTCGGCCAGTGTCTCGACCATGGCCCGGTAGAGCCGTCGTACCTCGGTGGCCGAGAGGCTGTCGGACTGGCGGTCGTAGCGGAGCCCGGCGGCGAACAAGATCTCGTCGGAGTAGAGGTTGCCGATGCCCGCCGTGAACTGCTGGTCCATGAGGAGGGCCTTCAGGCCGGCCTTGTGCGAACGCAGCTTCACCGCGAAGCGCTCCCAGCTCATCATGTCCTCGATCGGGTCGAAGCCGAGGTGGGAGAGCTCGGGGATGCCCCGGCGGGAGCCGTTGGTCGACGAGGACGACGTCGTCGTGGCGGCGGCGCCGTCGGCCTTGGCCGGTGGGACCGAGACGAACATCTCGCCGAAGGTCCTCGGGTCCACGTAGCGCAGCTCGCCGCCCTGGGTGAACGTGATCACCACGTGGGTGTGCTTCGGCTTGGGCTCCTTCAGGCTCTTCACCCGGAGCAGCTGACCGCTCATGCCGAGGTGGACGACGAGCGTGTTGCCGTTGTCGAGCGCGAGGAGGAGGTACTTGCCGAGTCGACCGACGGCTTTGATCGACCGGCCCTCGAGGAGGGAGCGGAACTGCTTGGCGCTCGGGTGACGGCGCACCGAGCGGCCGTTGCCGACCGACACGGCCTTGATCCGCCGTCCGGTGACCTCCTTCGCCAGGTCCTGGCGGAGGGTCTCGACCTCGGGGAGCTCAGGCATCAGGAAGCTCCTGGAGGGCCTGCCGGGCCGCCTCCTGCTCGGCGTCCTTCTTCGAGGGACCCTCGCCGGTGCCCCGGCTGACGCCGCCCACGAAGACCTGGGCCACGTAGCGACGGTCGTGGTCGGGGCCCGAGCCCACGAGGACGTAGCGGGGTACCCCCTCGCCGAGGCGCACGGTCAGCTCCTGCAGGCGGCTCTTGTGGTCGAAGTCGTCGGGCTCGGTGGCCGCCCGGTCGATGCGGTCACCGAGCAGCCGGAGCACGAGGGCCCGGGCCACCGACCAGCCGGCGTCGACGTAGACCGCGCCGATCACCGCCTCGAGGGCGTCGGCCAGGAGCGAGGCCTTGGTGCGGCCGCCCGAGGCCTCCTCGCCCTTACCGAGGAGCAGCTCGTCGCCCAGCTGGAGCTCCTCGGCCACCTCGGCCAGCACCCGGGCGTTCACCACGGCCGCCCGCACTTTGGCCAGCTTGCCCTCGGGGAACGCCGGGTACGCGTGGTAGGCCTCCTCGGCCACCACGAGGCCGAGCACCGCGTCCCCCAGGAACTCGAGGCGCTCGTTGGACGGGGCCCCGCCCTCCTGCTCGCCGCACCAGCTCCGGTGCGAGAGCGCCTGGTGTAGGAGCGCCGACTGGGTGAAGTCGTGCTGCAGCCGCCGGGCGAGGCCCTCCGCTCCGACGTCGAAGCTCTCTACGGACTCCGTCTCAACCCACCCCGAGCTTGGCTACGACGTAGTCCACGGCGTCGCGCACGGTGCGCAGGTCCTCCAGGTCCTCGTCGTCGATACGGAAGCCGACGCTGCGCTCGCCGAGCTCCTCTTCCAGGGCCTCCACCAGCTCGATCAAGGCGAGCGAGTCGGCGTCGAGGTCCTCGGTGAACGAGGCGTTCTCGGTGATCGTGGCGGGGTCGATCTCCAAGATGTCAGCGAGCTGGTCCCGGATCAGCTCGAAGACGCCCTGGCGGTCGAGGGGTCCTCGGTCGATATGGGTCTCTGCGGGCACCGTCGCTCCCGGTCAGGCGGTTCTCTTGGTGCACCGATGATATCGGGCCGTTTCCCCGGCGCGGCGATGGGCCGTCTGCACGACGGGATCCGCAGTTCCGGGCCTTTTCAGCGACGGGATCGGCTGTCCCGGGGGAGGTGAGGGCGTCTTTCCGTCGGGCCCCGAGCCCGCTCTCAGGCCGGCTGGACGGCCCCGGCCAGGCGCCCGACGATCTCGTGTCGGGCCAGGTCGTGGGCCACCCGAATGGCGTTCACCACCGCCACCTGGGACGACGACCCGTGGCTGATGATGCACACCCCCTCCACGCCGAGGAGCATCGCCCCGCCGACGTGCTCGGGGTCGAGTTGGGCCGCCACCGGGCCCAGGTAGGGCATGAGCACGTCGGCCGCCGCCTTCGTCTCGTCGTTGGTGGCGAAGACCCCGAGGAGGGTGGCGAGCAGGAACCGGAGCGAGCCCTCGAGGGCCTTCAATGCCACGTTGCCGGTGAAGCCGTCGGTCACCACGACATCGGCCGGCGACTCGAGGAGGTCCCGGCCCTCGATGTTGCCGATGAAGCGCACCCCGGTCCCGCCGCCCTCGAGCAGCTCGTGGGTCTCCTTCACGACCGGCGTCCCCTTGGAGGGCTCCTCGCCGATCGAGAGGAGCGCCACCGCCGGGTCGGCCACGCCGTAGCGCTCGGCGGCGTAGGCCGCCCCCATCTGGGCGAACTGGACCAGCATGGCCGGGGTGCACTCGGTGTTGGCCCCGCTGTCGACGAGGACCGCCGGGGCCCGGCCGAGCCGTGGGAGCGGCGTGGCGATGGCCGGTCGGCTCACCCCCGAGATGCGGCCCATCCGGAGCAGCGCCGAGGCCATCGTGGCTCCGGTGTTGCCGGCGCTCACCATGGCCGAGGCCCTCCCGTCCCGGACGAGCTCGGCCGCCCGTACGAGGGAGGAGTCCTTCTTGCGGCGGACGGACCCGGCCGGGTCCTCGTCCATGGCGATGACCTCGGTGCAGGCCACGAGCTCGAGCGGGGCGGTGTCGCCCACGAGCTCGGGCGGCCCCACGAGGACGACAGCGATCCCGTCCTCCTCGGCCGCCCGGCGGGCCCCGGCCACGATCTCTTCGGGTGCCCGGTCGCCACCCATGGCGTCGACGGCGACGGGCAGCTTGGCCAGCGCCTCCCCGCTCAGGCGCTCGCCCCGCCGGCTCAAGTCAGTCGACCTCGACGGCCTCGCGCCCCTTGTACCACCCGCAGTTCGGGCAGACGAGGTGGGGCATCTTGGCCTGGTGGCAGTGGGGGCACACGCTCCGGGCCGGGAGGCCGAGGCGCCAGTTGGCGGCCCGTCGGCTGCGGCCCTTGGCCTTCGAGGTCTTCTTCTTGGGGACGGCCATTGTCGTGTGCTCCAGCTGCTCCGCGCCTCACCGCGGAGGCGACCCGCGGCCGTGTCCGGCGTCGGGAATGGGTGTGGTCCCGGTCGAACTCCCTACGGGGACGACCGGAGCACGTCGAGGTTAGCCCACCTGGGGTCCCTCGGGGCCACGCAGCCGCAGTCCTCCTCGTTGCGGTCGGCCCCGCAGGTGGGGCAGAGGCCCTTGCACGACGTCCGGCAGAGGGGGGTGAGGGGGAGCTCGAGCACGAGGGCGTCGCGGGCGAGCGGCCGCAGGTCGAGCTCAGCGTCGACCAGGGGGTAGGCCTCGTCGTCGGGCGGCTCGCCGTCCCGCACCGGGTCGGCGTAGCGCTCCCGCACCGCCACGACGAGCTCGCCACCGACCGGGGCGGCGCAGCGCCGGCAGACGCCGACCCAGGGTGCGCTCACCGTGCCGGTGACCATCACGCCGCCCATGAAGGACTCGAGCTCGACGTCGCAGACGATCTCGGCCCCGGCCGGGACCGTGCTGTCGGCCTCGCTCTTCGGTCCGGCGTCACCGAGCAGCTCGGCCGGGGCGCCACGGACCTCGTACCAGATGGTGCCGGGGCGACGGCGCAGACGGGCGACGTGGACGACGAGCGGGTCAACAGGCATTACAGAGCTCCTCCATGCAGATTACGCGAGGTCCTGGTCGAAGAATCCGTCGTCGGCCGTCACCACCTCCCCTCTCGGCGTCTCGGCCACCTCGCGGGGCGGGGCGGTGGCCTGCAGCTTCTCCCGGCCGGCCCGCACCGTCTTGGCCAAGCGGTCGAGCACGATCTCCATCCCCGCGAGCTTCTGGTCGCAGTAGTCCTCGGCCTCGTGGCGCATCCGGCGGGACTCCTCGTTGGCGTCGTCGAGGATCCGCTGGGCGACGTGATTGGCCTGGCGGACGATCTCGGTGCGCGACACCATCCGCTCGGCCTGGACCCGGACGTCCTCCATCAGCCGGTCGGCCTCCCGGGACCGCTCGGCCAGGAACTCCTCGCGCTCGCGGAGGAGCCAGCGGGCCTGTCGGAGGTCGTCGGGGAGCCGCTCGAGGGCCGCCGAGAGCAGACCGCCCATCTCCTCCCTCGAGACGAGGACCGAGGCGGAGAGCGGCATGGCCTTGGCCGCGTTCACCGTCTCGAGCGCCCGGCGGATGAGACCCTCGGCGTCGAGGTCGGCCGGCAGGCCCTCGTCGGGCGGGTCCTCGAAGACGTCGTCGCTCACCCGTTCCCCGATCGGCCCTCGGCGCTCCCCTTCCCGAACCTCTCCGTCAGGCGCACGTTCACCGACTTCGGCACGAACGCCGAGACGTCACCGCCGTAGCGGGCCACCTCGCGGAGGAGCTTGCCGGCCACGTAGGCGTGCGAGGAGCTGGTCGGGAGGAAGAGCGTCTCGATCCCCGACAGCTGGCGGTTCATCTGGGCCATCTGCAGCTCGTTCTCGAAGTCCGAGACGGCCCGCAGGCCCTTCACGATCACCGAGGCCCCGACGTCGCGGGCCACCCAGACGACCAGGGTGGACACCGACACGATCCGCACGTTCTCGATGTGGCTCAGGGCCTCGTCGAGCATCTCCTGGCGCTCCTCCAGCGTGAAGAGGGGCTCGCTCTTCTGCGGGTTGCGCAACGCGGCCACGACCACCTGGTCGAACAGGCGGGAGGCCCGCTCCACCACCTCGAGGTGGCCGTTGTGGAACGGGTCGAAGGAACCGGGGATGAGCGCCGTGGTCACGACGCGCCGCCCAGAGGGGTGCGCTCAGCCACAGTCACGAGCGTACCGCCGTAGCGACGCTCCCTCGCGACCAACCAGCCCGCCGGCAGCTCCACCGGGTCGGCCGACTCGAGCACGGCCACGTCGGCCGACAGCAGCTCCAAGAGGAGCGGCCATTCGGCGAAGGCGTAGGGCGGGTCACAGAGCGCCAGGTCGACCGGCGGGCGCCCGGTCAGCCATCCGGGCAGCTCGCCCCGGACGACGTGCACCGCTTTCTCCGGAAGGCCCACCGCCTCCCGGTTGGCCTCCACCGCGGCCAGGGCCGCCGGGTCCCGGTCGACGAAGGTGACGGCGGCCGCCCCCCGCGAGAGGGCCTCCAGGCCCAGGGCCCCGCTCCCGCAGAAGAGGTCCACCACCCTGAGGCCCTCGACCCCGCCGCGCGACCCGAGGACGTCGAAGATCGCTTCGCGCACCCGGTCGGAGGTGGGTCGCACGCTCGGCGGCAGCCGGGCCTTCAGGCGCCGGCCGCGGCTCAGGCCGCCGATGACCCGCATCCAGCCCACCGTAGTGGTGGGCGGAGACGGGCAGGGACCGTCAGCTCCTGAACAGGAAGGCCGCCTCCTCCTCGTCCAAGAAGAGCTGGAGCTCGTCGGTGAGGAGCGGGTGCCCCGAGAGCGTCGGGTCGGCCTCGGTGATGGCCTCGGCCGCCTTGCGGGCCTCGTCGAGGAGGTCGCGGTCGCGCTGGAGCGAGGCCAGCTTGAGATCGCTCCGACCCTTCTGGCGGGCGCCGAGGATCGTGCCCTGGCCCCGGATGGCCAGGTCCACCTCGGCCAGCTCGAACCCGTCGGTCGTGCGCGCCATGGCGGCCAGCCGCTCCGAGGCGTCGGCCGTCGGGTCCTCGCCGAGGAGATAGCACCAGCTCTCGTCGCGCCCCCGGCCCACCCGGCCCCGCAGCTGGTGCAGCTGGGCCAGGCCGAAGCGCCCGGCGTCCTCGACCACCATCACTGTGGCCTCGGGGACGTCCACACCCACCTCGATCACGGTCGTCGCCACGAGCACCGGTTGCTCACCCGAGCGGAAGGCGGCCATCGCCGCCTCCTTCTCGGCCGGCGCCATCTGGCCGTGGAGGAGCCCGAGGGAGAGGCCGGCGAGGACCCCCTCGGCCAGGCGTTCGCGCTCGTGGACGGCCGAGCGGGCGACGACCCGGTCGGACCCTTCGACGAGCGGGCAGACGACGTAGGCCCGCCGGCCGGCCGCCACCTCCTCGCGGACCCGGTGCCAGGCCGCCTCCTCCTCGAGCGGCGTGCGGGCCCAGACCGTCGTCACCGGGACCCGGCCGGGCGGCAGCTCGTCGAGCACGGTCATGTCGAGGTCGCCGAAGACGACCATCGCCGCCGTGCGGGGGATGGGGGTCGCCGTCATGACGAGGAGGTCGGGGTCGGCCCCCTCGGTCGAGCCGTCGGCGCCCCGACCCTTCTCCCGCAGGACCGCCCGCTGCTCGACCCCGAAGCGGTGCTGCTCGTCGATGACCACGACGCCGAGCGAGTGGAACCGGACCTCGTCGGTCAGGAGGGCGTGTGTACCGACGAGGATGTCGACGTCCCCCTCCCGCAGCCCCTGGTGCAGCCGGGTCCGTTCGCTCGCCGTCGTGCGGTTCGTGAGGAGGGCCACCGTCACCGGCCGCTCGCCGCCGAGCCGGGCGGGGTCGGGCACGACGAGGCCGTCGGTGAGGGACCGCACGACGAGGTAGTGCTGCTCGGCGAGCACCTCGGTCGGCACCATGAGCGCCCCCTGGTGGCCACCCTGCACCGCGGCGAGGAGGGCGCCGAGCGCCACCACGGTCTTGCCCGAGCCCACGTCGCCCTGGAGCAACCGGTGCATGGGCAGCGGCCCGGCCAGGTCGGCGAGGATCACGGCCAGGGCCCGGCGTTGGGCCGTCGTGAGCTCGAAGGGCAGCGAGGCCAAGAAGCGCTGGACGAGCGTGGGCGGCCCCCGCTGGGCCGACGTCACCTCGGTCGGCGAGACGGCGTGGCGTAGCGCCCGGGCCTCGCGCTCGACCACCCGCCGTCGGAGCACGAGCGCGAGCTGCAAGCGGAAGAGCTCGTCGAAGGCAAGGCGCCGTCGGGCCGGACCCGCCTCGGCCATCGACTCGGGCTCGTGGATGTCGTGGAGCGCCTCGTTCCGCCCGGCGAGCGAGAGCGCCGAGCGCCACTCGGCCGGCAGCGGGTCGGCGAACCGGCCGGCCCGCTCCAGCGCCTCGGCCACCCAGTTGCCGATCTCCCAGCTGCTGAGGCCGGCCTTGGCCGACGCCGGGTAGACGGGCACCACCCGGCCGGTGCGCTCGCGGGCTCGGGGTGAACCGTCCACCCCGACGAGCAGGTCGACCACCGGGTTCACCATCTGGCGGGTGCCGCGGTAGGTGTCGAGCTTGCCGAAGAAGAGGGCCTGGGAGCCGGCGGGCAGCTGCTTGGCCCGCCAGATCTGGTTGAAGAAGACCACGGCCATCGTCCCGGTCCCGTCGACCACCGAGAGCTCGACGATGGCCTTCCCGTTCTTGGTGCGGCGGCCCCGGGAGGTCTTCACCTCGCCGAGGACGACGGCCTCCTCCCCCACCCGGAGGTCGGCCAGGTCGACCTGGCGGCTGCGGTCGATGTAGCGCCGCGGGTAGGTGGTGAGGAGGTCGAAGACGGTTTCGACGCCCCACTCGGCGAGGGCCTGCACCCGCCGCTCGCCCACGCCCTTGAGCACGCCGACGGGGAGCTCGGCCAGTTTGCGGAGCGTGCGCCCGGTCGTGTCGGTGGCGACCTCGGTCACTCGATGCCGAGCAGGTAGGGGTAGAGGGGCTGGCCGCCGTGGTGGACCTCGACGGCCACGTCGGGGTGCTCGTCGGCCAACCAGCCGGTGATGCGGCGGGTGTCGGCCGCCGTGGCCCCCTCCCCCTCGATCAGCGTGACCAGCTCGTGCTCGTCGAGAAGGTGCTCGATCACGCCGCACGTGGCACCGACCACCGTGTCGGCCACGGCCACCACGCCGCTCCTCGACAGTCCGATCCAGTCGCCCTCACGCACGTCGCCCGCATCGGTCTCGGCGTCACGCACGGCCCTCGTCACCTCGGCCGGGACCACCCGGCAGGCCGACGCGGTCATCTCCTTCTCGTTCTCCTCGACCCCGGCCGCCGGGTCGTAAGCGAGGAGGGCGGCGAAGCCCTCGACGATGCTGCCCGTGCGCACCACCCGCACCGACTTCTCGCACAACGCGTCGACCTGCTCGGCGACGGGGCAGATGTTCGGGTTGTTCGGCAGGATGATCACCTGGTCGCCGTCGACGTCTTCGACCGCCTCCACGAGATCGGCCGTCGACGGGTTCATCGACTGCCCGCCGCGCACCTGCCGGTGCACCCCGAGCGAACGGAAGATGCGCCCGATGCCGTCACCGCTCACGACCGCCACCACCTCGGTGGTCGGCACCGGGCCCGGTGGCCGGATGGGTGACTGCCCGCTCTCGCGCACCCAGCGCTCCTCTTCGACCTGCTCGGCCAGGTCGGTCACCCGGATGTCGCGGGGCCGGCCGGCGTCGAGCCCGGCCTCGATGGCCGCGCCGATGTCGTTCGTGTGGATGTGGCAGTTCCAGAGGCCCTCGCCACCGACCACCACGATGGAGTCCCCGATGCCCGCCCACACCTCCTTCAGGTCCGGGATCGTGTCGTCCGGTGCCTCGAGGAAGTACATGACCTCGAACCGGAGGTCGCCCGCCAGTGCCTGGGCGGTCCCCACCGCCACCAGCGGCGAAGGGAGCGACGAGTCCACGGCGGGTGGCTCGGGCATGGGCCGCCCGTCGACGACCGTGAGGATGGCGTCGAGGAGGAGCACGAAGCCGGCCCCGCCGGCGTCGACCACGCCGGCCCGGGCCAGCACCTCGAGCAGGCGGGGGGTCTCGTCGAGGGCGCTGTAGGCGGCCTCCCTCGCCCGCTCGGCCACCGCCACGAGGCTGTCGACCCCTTGGCAGCCGAGGCGGGCACCCTCGCCGGCGGCGGAGGCCACGGTGAGGATCGTGCCCTCGACCGGGCGCACCACGGCCTGGCGGGCCATGGTCGCCGCGTCGCCGAGGGCCTCGGCCAGCTCGGTCGGGCCGACCTCGGTCACAGGGGCGATCCGGTCGGCCAGGCCCCGGAGGAGCTGGGAGAGGATCACCCCCGAGTTACCGCGCGCCCCCATCAGCGACCCGTGGGAGAGGGCCTTGCACACCTCGGGCATGGCCACCACGTCGCCCAGGCGGTCGAGCTCGTCGGTCACCGAGTCGAGGGTGAGGGCCATGTTGGTGCCCGTGTCCCCGTCGGGGACCGGGTAGACGTTGAGGCGGTTGATGACCTGCTGGTGCGACCGGAGCCCGTCTCGGTAGGCCACCATCACGGCCCGCACGTCTGTCGCCGCCAGCGTCGACCGGGCCTCCATTGGAAAGGATGCTAACCTTTGCGCCGTTCTCGACGGCCGTACGCCCTGGTGACGGCGCGTGCCGCACCGGCAGCGGAGCCTCCGTCACCCGGATCCCCCGGGGCCGCACCGAGCCCCAACATCGACGCCGAAAGAGGAACCGATCCCATGGCAGCAGTCTGCGAGATCTGCGGCAAGCGACCGTCGTTCGGCATGAGCCTCAGCCACTCCCACCGCCGCACGAAGCGGCGCTGGGACCCGAACGTCCAGCGGGTGCGGGCCATCGTGAACGGCGCCCCCAAGCGCATCAACGTGTGCACCTCGTGCCTGCGGGCCGGCAAGGTGGCCAAGCCGCCCCGCCGTCGCGTGCCGACCGCTGGCTGACCCGCGGTCCTCGAGGGTCCCGATGAGTGACCGCTCCGCCGGCAGCGACGGGCGGCGTCCCTCGCCCCCCGGCCCCCCCGGTCTCGGCGCCCTCTACGGGCTGGGACTCGTCGGAGCGCTCATCTGGTACTGGCGGCAGGCCGACGGCGCGGGCGAGCACCTCGTCGGGGTCTTGAAGGCGTTCGTCTGGCCGGCGTTCCTCGTGTACGGCGCCCTGCGGGTCCTCCAGGGCGCCCGTCCCGAACCCGAGACGCCGACCACCGAGGGCTAACGGGCCTCTTTCGAGGAACCGCCGATCGGGTGCTCCCACCCGAGTCGTTCGAGAGGCCTGCCGCGGAGCAGCCGTTCCCCCGGCCGGGCCGTGCAGCGCCCGAGGACGTACGGCGGCCTCAGCCCCGCATCCTTCAACGCCGTCACGAGCTCGTCTGGCCGGGCGGTGGCCACCACGAGCTCGTAGTCCTCACCGCCCCCGAGCGCCTCGTCGAGGGTGGCCCCGTCGGCCACCGGCACGTCGTCGAGGTCGAGGCCGACCCCCGAGGCCGTGGCCAACCGGTCGAGGTCGATGGCGAGGCCGTCGGAGACGTCGATCATGGCGCTCGCCCCGGCCCGCCGGGCCACCTGGCCCTCGGACAGCCGCGGCCGGGGGCGGCGGTGCGCCTCGGCCAGCCGTTCCTCGTCGGGCGAGAGCTCCCGGCGCTCCCGCAGGACCCGTAGGCCGGCGGCCGAGGCGCCGAGCGGCCCGGTCACGAACAGGTGGTCGCCCGGACGGGCGCCTGACCTCGAGACCGGCGGGCCGTCGCCCTCCACCGTGCCGGTGACCGCGACGGCGACGACGATCTCGTCGGCGACGGAGAGGTCGCCGCCCACCACAGCCACGCCGAACGCCGCCGCCGCCTCGCCCACGCCGTCGTCGATCCGGTCGACGTCGGCGTCGGGCGGCAGGCAGCACGTGACGAGGAGGTGCCGGGGACGCCCACCCATGGCGCCGATGTCGCTCACCGCGGCGGCCACCGCCTTCCAGCCGAGGTCCTCCGGCGTGACGAGCGAGAGGTCGGCGTGGACGCCACCCACCACGACGTCGGTCGAGAGGAGCACCGCTGACGGGCCGAAACGCACCAGCGCCGCGTCGTCACCGATCCAGAGCTCGCCGTCGGGTGGCGGGCCCTCCCGGGCGAGGTGGGCCGCCGCGAGGCGGGCCAGCGCGGCGTCCTCGCCGCCGGTCGTTCGACCCCTGCGGCCTGGTGGTTTGGGCTGGCCCACGGCCCTTGCCTATACCATGGACTGTCCTCGGGGCGGCCCGCCGGCCCGCCCCGATCGTCCAGGCCGAAGGAGGAACCCGACCGCCGTGCCCCCGACGAACAACCCCAAGCTGGTCGCCTGGGTGGAGGAGGTGGCGGCGCTCACCACGCCCGACGAGGTGGTGTGGTGCGACGGGTCGGCCGAGGAGTACGACCGCCTCTGCCAGCAGCTGGTCGACCAGGGGACCTTCACGGCCCTGTCCGAGGCGAAGCGGCCGAACAGCTACTGGGCCCACTCCGACCCCGGCGACGTCGCCCGGGTCGAGGACCGCACCTTCATCTGCTCGGCCGACGAAGCCGACGCCGGGCCGACCAACAACTGGCAGGACCCCACCGAGATGCGAGCCACGCTGACCGGGCTCTTCTCGGGCTCGATGCGGGGCCGGACGATGTACGTCGTCCCCTTCTCCATGGGCCCCCTCGGCTCGGAGATCGCCAACATCGGGGTGGAGATCACCGACTCGGCCTACGTGGCCGTGTCGATGCGCATCATGACCCGCATGGGCCAGGCGGTCCTCGAGGTGCTGGGCGACGGCGACTTCGTGCCCTGCCTGCACTCGGTGGGTGCCCCCCTCGAGCCCGGCCAGACCGACGTGCCCTGGCCCTGCAACCCTGACAACAAGTACATCGTGCACTTCCCCGAGACGAGGGAGATCTGGTCCTACGGCTCGGGCTACGGCGGGAACGCCCTCCTCGGCAAGAAGTGCTTCGCCCTGCGCATCGCCTCGGTCATGGCCCGCGACGACGGCTGGATGGCCGAGCACATGCTCATCTTGAAGCTGACTTCGCCCGACGGCGAGACCCGCTACGTCTCGGGCGCCTTCCCGTCGGCTTGCGGCAAGACCAACCTGGCCATGCTCATCCCCACCCTCCCCGGCTGGAAGGTCGAAACGGTGGGCGACGACATCTGCTGGATGAAGTTCGGCGCCGACGGCCGCCTCCACGCCATCAACCCCGAGGCCGGGTTCTTCGGCGTGGCCCCGGGTACGAACATGCACACCAACCCGAACGCCATGGTGACGGTGTCGGCCAACTCGATCTTCACGAACACCGCGCTCACCGACGACGGTGACGTCTGGTGGGAGGGCATGTCGGACCCCCCGGCCGGCTGCACCGACTGGCGGGGCGAGAAGTGGACGCCGGCCGAGGGCACCGCGGCCGCCCACCCGAACGCCCGGTTCACCGCGCCGGCCTCCCAGGACCCGGCCATCGCCCCGGAGTGGGAGGACCCGACGGGCGTGCCGATCTCGGCGATCCTCTTCGGCGGGCGGCGGGCCACGACCGTGCCCCTCGTGTTCCAGTCCCGCAGCTGGGAGCACGGGGTGTTCCTCGGCTCGATCATGTCGTCGGAGACCACCGCCGCGGCCACCGGGGCCGTCGGCCGGGTCCGCCGGGACCCCTTCGCCATGCTCCCGTTCTGCGGCTACAACATGGCCGACTACTTCGCGCACTGGCTCGAGATCGGGGCCAAAGCCGACCCCGAGAAGCTGCCGAAGATCTTCTACGTCAACTGGTTCAGGAAGGACGCGGAGGGCCGGTGGCTCTGGCCCGGCTACGGGGACAACTCCCGGGTGCTCGAGTGGGTCTTCGAACGGGCCAGCGGTCGGGGCGGGGCCGTCGAGACGCCGATCGGGCTCGTCCCCGCCGAGGACAGCATCGACCTCGAGGGCCTGGCCGTGTCGAAGGAGGACATGGCGGCCCTCCTCCACGTCGACGCCGAGGAGTGGCGGGCCGAGGTGCCCGAGATCCGGGCGCACTACGCGCAGTTCGGCGACCGCCTGCCCGACGCCTTGCGGCGGGCGGTCGACGACCTTGAGCGTGGCCTGGTAGCTCGGCGCCCGAGCTGACCGCTACGTCGCCCGGCCGCGGCGTCGTTCAGCCGGCCACCCAGGAGAGCCGCCAGGAGCCGGGGAGGCCCTTGAGCTCGTATTGCCCGCGGTCGTAGAACCCCGAGGGCGGACCCCGCGATGAGGCTCCGCACCGTGTCGCTTACCAGCACCTCGCCGGGGCCGGCAAGGTCGGTCGCGGCACTAGCTCGTGTCCGTCGCCGGGCCCCGGAAGTGACGGGGCAGGGCCCGTTGGCGGAGGGCCCGACGGCTGGAGAGATAGAAGAACCCCCCTGCTGCTGCGGCCAAGGCCATGACAACGTTGCCCGCGGCGAGCGGAAAGGCGATCACCACAGGCACGAGGGCCCCGGCCACCCAGACGAGCTGCTGGCGGAGGGCGAAGCGGGCGAAGGCCCGACCCTGGGCGGCCAGCGGCACGTAGCGCTGGGCCAAGGCGTCGAAGGAGGGCTGGCCGAGCGAGCCGGCCACCCCCACCACCATGGCCAGCCCCACCTCACCGAGCAGGCTGTTCGACCAGGCGGCAGCGGCCGCGCCCACCGCGACGAGCCAGAGCGCGCAGAGCAGGATGAGCTGCTCGGAGAGGCGTCGGCGCAGGCGCGGCACGAGGAGAAGCCCGCCGATCGACCCGATGCCGCTCCCGCCGAGGGCGAGCCCGTACCAGTAGAGGGCGGCGTGCTGGCGCCGGAGGCCGAAGGCGAGCAGGAAGATGAGGAACCCGGCGAGGCCCCGCAGGAGGCAGTTGGCCGAGAGGCCGAGCACCACCTCGGGATGGGCCACCCCCTGGAGACGGGCCTCGTCCTGGTCGGCCGGGGCCGCCCAGGCGTCGACCGTCGCCGCGCCGGCCGTCGCCGGCGGCGGCCCGGTCGCCGGTGCGCCGCGCCGTTCGGGTGCTCGACCCCAACCGCGGCGGCGGACCGGCAGCCGGGACCCGGCCATGCCCGCGGCGACGAACACGATCGTGGCCAGGATGAGCACGCCCGATGCCGAGGCCAGCTTCAGGATGAGGACGCCCGGCACCGACACGATGAAGCCCGCGGCGGTGCCGAGGAGCGTGAGCCGGGCGTTGAGGGCGGCGTAACTCGTGGCCGCTGGCGGGCCCGCCGCCCCGGGAGGCCCGGGCACGGGCACCGTCATGGCGGGGTCCCCCGTCGCCGCGGCGCCGGGCATCGGTGGTGGGTCCTCCCCGGTGGGGCCGATCGGGCGCTCGTCGGCCGGCGTGATCGCCACCATCTCGGGCACGAGAGCCCCGCGCGTCACGAGGTAGAGCTTCGAGAGCACGAGGACCAAGAAGGCCTCGGGGAAGAGGAGCAGGCTGTGGATGTCCCGGGCCATGAACGGGCAGAGGACCGCCCGGCCGAGGGCGGAGACCACCACCATCAGCCGGCGGGCATTGCGACTTCGGTCGATGAGCGGCCCGAGGAGCGGCGAGACGATGGCGAACGGGAGGAGCGTGAGGAGGAGATAGAGGAGGACCTTCTTCTTGGCCTCGCCTGGCGAGATCGAAAAGAACAGGGATCCGGCGAGCGAGATCGTGACGAGCGTGTCGCCGGCCAGCATGAGGACCTGGACGAGGGCCAGCCGGCCGAAGGGCTTGCGCTGGTCGAAGAGGTCGGTGATCGCCTGGCTGGTGAGGGCGCGGAACTGGTCCACCCGGTCGCCTACAGCCACCTGTCCCATGGTAGGGCGCGGCTCCGACAGGGCTGACCCACCTGGACTTCTCCGGGTCGAGATCGCCCGACGACGGTAACGTTGGGCCACCAGGCCTTTCGAGGAGGACCGCATGTCCGTCAGTGCGTACGTGCTCATCCAGACCGATGTCGGGAAGGCGGCTGAGGTGACCCGTCAGGTCCGCACGATCAGCGGGGTGATCGCGGCAGAGGACGTGACCGGCCCCTACGACGTGATCGCCCAGATCGAGTCGGCCTCGATGGACGAGCTCGGCCGCATGGTGGTGAGCCAGATCCAGCGCATCGACGGCATCACCCGCACCGTCACCTGCCCGGTGGTCAACCTCTGACCTGACCGCCGTTCGCTCGGGCCGGCCAGTCCTCTCGGAGCATGACGAAGCGTCGGTGGTCCCGCCAGTCACCGGCGATGTAGAGGAGTCGCCGGGCCAGGCCCTCGTCCCGGAAGCCCAGCCGCTCGGCGAGGCGGATGGAGCGCACGTTGTCGGGCTGGATGTCGGCCTCCACCCGGTGCAGTCCGAGCGGGCCGAAGGCCTGCCCGACGAGCAGCGCCACCCCCTCGGTGAGAAGGCCGCGGCCCTCGCTGCCGACGAACGCGTAATAGCCCGTGTAGGCGGATTGGAAGGATCCCCGAACGATGTTGTTCAGGTTGACGACACCGGCCAGCCGGCCGTCCTCCCGGGCCCGGACGAAGTAGCCGTCGTGGTCCGCCGCGGCCAGCCGCAGGAGATAGGAGGCGAAGGCCGGACCGTCGGCGGGCGGGGACACCCAGTCACCATGGAGCTCCCGGCTCGCCCGCACCGCCGCCAGGAACTCGGCCTCGTCGGCCCCGCTCGGTCGGGTGAGGTCGGCCCGGGTGCCGTGGGCCACCACCTCGACCGGGGCCGACCGGCGCCGCCCCGGGGCCGGGCGGGTGACCCCCCGCCAGCGCGTCCGTCCGGCCACCGTGCCCCCCGGGTCAGCCCACGACGCCCGACTGGCGGAGCGCCTTGATCCTCGCCTCGTCGACGCCCCAGGCCGAAAGGCCCTCGTCGGTATCGGCCCCCGGCGGCGACGGCGGGCGGTTCACCGTGGCCGGCGTGCGACCGAACCTCGGGACCGGCGCCGGTTGGACGATGCCTTCGACCTCGACGTAGGTCCCGTGCGCCTGGTTGTGGGGATGGCGATGCGCCTCGAAGGGCGGGAGGACCGGCGCGGCGCAGGCGTCGGTGCCCTCGAAGACCGCCTCCCACTCGGCCCGGGTCTTCGTGGCGAAGATGGCGGCGAACCGCTGCTTGGTCTCGGGCCAGTGCGCCCGCTCGTTCTGCGGCGGTAGGTCCTCAGGGGCCAGCCCGAGCCCCTCGACGAGCTCGGCGTAGAACTTGGCCTCGAGGCCGCCGACCGCCATGTACTGCCCGTCGGCCGTCTCGTAGACCTCGTAGAAGGGGGCACCCGTGTCGAGGAGGTTGACGCCGCGCTCCTCCTTCCAGATGCCGAGGCGGTGGAACGAGAACATGTGCGTGAGGAGCGACGCCGCGCCGTCGACCATGGCCACGTCGACCACCTGGCCCTGGCCGGAGCGGGCCGCCTCGAGCAGGGCGGCCGTCACGCCGAAGGCGAGCAGCATGCCGCCGCCCCCGAAGTCGCCCACCAGGTTGAGCGGAGGGACCGGACGGTCCTCCGCCCGCCCCATCGGCCACAGTGCGCCGGCGATGGCGATGTAGTCGATGTCATGGCCGGCCCGGTCGGCGAGCGGACCGTCCTGTCCCCAGCCGGTCATACGGGCGTAGACGAGGCGGGGGTTCCGGCCGAGGCACTCGTCAGGCCCCACCCCCAGTCGCTCGGCCACGCCGGGACGGAAGCCCTCGACGAGGGCGTCGGCCCCGGCCACCAGGTCGAGCACGAGCTCCACACCCTCGGGCCGCTTGAGGTCGACGGCCACCGACCGGCGGCTCCGGGCCGTGATGTCCCAGTAGGGTCCGCCGTTCTCGGAGGGCGCGGCCGCCCGCTCGAGCCGCAGGATGTCGGCACCGGCGTCGGCCATGAGCATGCAGCCGTACGGAGCCGGGCCGATGCCCGCCAGCTCGACGATCTTCACCCCGCTGAGCGGCCCGCTCACGTGGACCCGTCCCGCCTGGAGGACCATGCCCGCCTGCCGTGCTTGCGGGGTAGCGATGTGCACATGTCCGGGATGCTGTCGCCTGGCATGGTGCGGGTCAAGCTGTCGAGCGGTGGAAGCGCGGGAAGGGGTGTGGGACGATCCTTCGTCGGCTGACGGACAGCCGGCGGGGGGATTGGCCGGGATGCCCCGCTGCGCGACCCCTCCTTTGGGAGAATCGACGCCGGACCAGACGGACGTGGCAATGGAGCACCGCACCCACATCGCGCATGCCCCGGGACGGGTGAACCTCATCGGTGACCACACCGACTACAACGAGGGCCTGGCCTTCCCGATGGCCATCGACCTGGCGACCGACGTCACGTTCACCGAGAACGACTCCGGGCGGCTCCTCTTCCTCTCCCCCATCGACCCCCAGCCGGCCTCGGTCCCGGTCGACGTCAGCCTGGACCCGGACGAGATCGAAGAGCTGCAACCCCCGTGGGCCCGGTTCGTGGCGGCCACGGCCGCCCTCGGCCGCCCGCCGCTCGGTGGGGTGGGGCGGGTGCAGACCACGCTCCCGGTCGGGGCGGGGCTCTCCTCGAGCGCCGCCCTGTGCGTGGCCCTCGCCCTCGTCTTCGGGGTCGAGAGCGACCCCGAGACGGTGGCCCGGCTGTGTCAGCGGGCCGAGGAGGCGGCGGGGTCCGACGTCGGGCTCATGGACCCGCTCACGAGCATGGCCGGCCGGGCCGGCCACGGGCTCCTCATCGACTTCTCCACGATCACGTGGCGCTACGTCGCCATCCCGCACGAGGCCGAGGTGCTCGTCGTGCACTCGGGACAACCCCGTGAGCTCGCCGCCACCCCCTACCGGGCCCGCCGGGCCGAGTGCGAGGCGGCGGCGCTCGAGCTCGGCGTCCCCCTCGGCCAGGCCGAGGAGGCCGACCTCCCCGGTGTGCTCGACCCCATCATGCGCCGCCGCACCCGCCACGTCATCAGCGAGTGCCGCCGGGTGCGCGAGTTCGCCGAGTGCCTGGAGCAGATGGACCTGGCTGGCGCCGGACGGGTGATGGTCGAGAGCCACCAGAGCCTGGCCCTCGACTTCGAAGCCTCGACGCCCAAGATGGACTCGCTCGTCCAGTCGCTCCTCGCCACGCCCGGCATCTACGGCGCCCGCCTGACCGGTGGCGGCTTCGGCGGGTGCGTGGTGGCGCTGGCCCGCAAGGGCGCCGTCGACCCTTCCCGTTGGTCGGGCCGGGGGTGGCGGGTCGCCGCGGCGCCCGGCGCCACCGTGCGCGTCGGCACCTCCGCCGTCCCCGCCTGATCCGCAACGACGTCAGGCTGCGGGCGTCGCCGTCCTCCCCGTCCCCCCGGGCGGCCGTCCGCTCAGTGCTCCCGTTGGCGCACCCGTTCGTAGGCCGCAGCGAAGCGCTCGCCGTAGTGCATGATCGCCAAGGCGTACGCCCTCGGGTCCAGGTCCCACGTCTGCCCGGTGTCGTCGTACTCGACCTCGTCGCGGAGCACGCTCTTGGTCCAGCGCATCCGCTCCAGTGGCTCCCGATGCGGTGAGCGGGACCGGAGGGAAGCACCAGCACCCGTGAGGCGGAACCGACCGTCCTCGATGGCGATCAGCTCCGCCGAGGTCAGCCGGCGGACGGCCTCGACGATCTCCTCCCTCGTGAAGATGGCCTTGCTGAGGTGGTCGCCGACGAAGATGACCGCGGCGAGGTCCCCGTCGTCCTCGGCGAGCGGGTCGCCGACCGCTTCGAGGAAGCACACGTCGCTCGTCGTCCAGTCCCTGGGCACGCGGCCAGCTTCGCACCCGGGGCGGGAACCCCGAGGGTCAAGCCTCGCGGCCCGGCGAAGCCACGCTCGTCGAGGTGGCCACCAGACCCTCGAGAGCGGCCGCCGCCGCCCCGCCGTCGACGGCGTCGGTGGCCCGGGCCACGCCGTCGGCCAGGTCCTGGGCCACACCGGCCACGACCAGACCGGCCGCCGCGTTGAGCACGCCGATGTCCCGGTGCGGGCCCCGTGCACCGTCGAGCACCCGATGGATGGCCGCGGCGTTGAAGGCGGCGTCGCCGCCGCGCAGGTCGGCCATGCCGCAGAGCGGGAACCCGAGCGAGGTGGGGTCGAGACGCCATTCGCGGATCTCCGCCCGACCATTGCCGTCCGCCGTCAGCTCGATGACGGTGGAGGGTCCGGTGGTGCTCAGCTCGTCGAGCCCGTCGTCGGCGAAGACGACCATCGCCCGGCGGCTCCCGTTCGCCGCGAGGACGCCGGCCATCTTCGGCGCCATCACCGGGTCGCTCACCCCCACCACCTGCCGCACGGGTCGTCCCGGGTGCGCGAGGGGGCCCAGGAAGTTGAAGACGGTCGCCACGCCGAGCTCCCGCCGGACCGGCGCAGCGTGGCGGAAGCCGGCGTGGAAGCGCGGGGCGAAGCAGAAGCCGAACCCCGCCTCCTCGACGCAGCGCAGCACGCCCTCGGGACCGAGGTCGACGACGGCCCCGAGGGCCTCGAGGACGTCCGCCGTCCCGACCGACGACGAGGCGGCCCGGTTGCCGTGCTTGCACACCTTCGCCCCGGCGCCCGCCACGATGCAGGCCGCGAGGGTGGTGACGTTGATGCTGTGCAGGCGGTCGCCGCCCGTGCCGACGAGGTCGACCGGGTCACCGACGAGCTCGAGGGGCACCGCGTGGTCCACCATCGCCCGCACGAGCCCGGTCATCTCCTCGACCGACTCCCCTTTCACCCGGAGAGCCACGAGGAGCCCGCCGATCTGGGCCGGCGTCGCCTGCCCGTTCAGGATCTCCCCCATCACCGTGGCCGCCTCGGTCGAGCTGAGCGACTCGCCGTCCATCAGCCGGGCGAGCACGCCGGCCCACGAGCCGAGCCGGTCGAAGGGACCGAGGTCCTCGACGTCGTCGATCGGACCGGGTACCGGCCCGGGCTCGTTCAGTCCCACCACAGGTCGCGGTCGAGGACGCCGCGGGCGATGAGGCCGAGTTGGACCTGCGAGGTCCCCTCGACGATCGTGAGCTGCTTGGCGTCGCGGTACCACTGCTCGGCCGGGTGGTCCTCCATGTAACCGGCCGCCCCGAGCAGCTGCACGGCGAGGCCCGACGCCCGGACGGCGAGCTCGGTGGCGTAGTACTTGGCCATCGAGAGGAAGGGTACGTACTCCTTCGTGAACTTGCCCTGGTCGGCGAGCGAGGCCGCCCGGTAGGTGAGCAGGCGGGCGGCTTCGAGATCGACCGCGCACTTGGCGATCTCCCACTGGATGCCCTGAAAGTCGGCCACCGTGCGACCGAAGGCCTCGCGCTGTTGGACGTACTCCGTGGCGTACATGAGGGCGCCCTCGGCGAGGCCGATGCCCCGGGCGGCCACGACCGGCCGCATGGCGTTCAGCCCGAGCATGGCCAGGCGGAACCCGCCCACCTGCCCGATGACGTTCTCCGGCGGGACCCTCACGGACGAGAGCAGGAGCTCACCGGTGTCGACGCCGCGAACGCCCATCTTGTGGTCGATGCGGCCGACCTCGACCCCCCGGTAACTGCGCTCCACGATGAAGGCGGTCACCGAGTCGTGGGTCCGGCTGGCCGGGTCCCCCGTCTTGGCGAAGACCGTGTACCAGTCGGCCTCCCGTACGCCCGACATCCAGCACTTCGTGCCGTCGAGCACCCAGCCCCCGGGCCGGTCGGGGTCGGGTACGGCCCGCGTGCGCATGCCCATGACGTCGCTCCCGGCCTGGGGCTCGGAGAGCCCGAAGGCCGCCCGGGCGGTGCCGGCGGCGATCGCTGGCAGGTAGCGCTGCTGCTGCTCCTCCGAACCGGCGATCAGGACGGGCCCGGTCGGGAGCCGGGTGAGCAGCAGCATGAGCGCGGCGGTGTTCGAGTACTTGGCCACCTCCTCGATGGCCACGGTGAGCCCGAGGATGCCCGCCCCCGACCCCCCGAGGTGCTCAGGCAGGCACAGGCCCAGGAGCCCGGTGTCAGCGAACAGACGGAAGAGATCCGACGGGTACTCGCCGGTCCGGTCGATCTCCCGGGCCCTTGGCCTCACCTTGTCCTGGGCCAGGCGTCGAACCGTGTGCTGGAGCTCGAGAAGCTCTTCGGGCAGCTCGAAATCCACGAACGGCGAGGCTAACGCACAGGCGTCTGCCCCCTGGCAGCCAGGCCTGACGTGTCAAGATGGAAGCGGCGGAGGGGAGTCAACATGGCCAGCAGCAGCACCGGCGGCCTCTTGGTGGCCTTGGTGCTCTACGTGCTGTTCACCCTGCCGTTGGCCGCGGTGTTCAACAAGGCCGGACGCTCCGCGCTCTGGGCCTTCGTCCCGATCTTCGGCACGCTCGTCCTGCTGTCGATCGTCCGCCGCCCCGGCTATTGGTTCTTCTTCCTCATCATCCCCTTGGTCAACATCATCTTCTTCGCCATCGTCTGCTACGACCTGGCCCGCGCCTTCGGCCACGGCATCGGCGTGACGCTGGCCGTCTTCTTCCTGGGCCCGCTCGGGCTCCTCTACATCTGGCTCAGCCCGAGTCCCTACATGTACGGCACCGGCCCGTCCTTCAAGCCCGCAAAGGCCAGCGGTGGCGGGCCGGCACCAGCATGGGGCGGGTCACCTCCCGGCTGGGACGGCTACCCGCCGTCCGACAGCTTCGGCTCGGCGGCGGCCTACGGTCAGCCCCCCGCCCCGAAGCTCGCCGAGGACCAACCGCTCCCGTCGTTCCGGTCCGGTCAGGGTGCGCCCGGCTCGTCGGTGACGTCGGGCGCCGTGCCCTACCCCTACGTGCCGCCGCTCCCGCCGCCGGTCACCGCCTACGCCCAGGCGGCTTCGGGCAGTGCTCCGCCGGCGTACGGCCAGCCGCCTGCGGGCTACCCGCCGGCACCGGCACCGCCCCCGCCCCCGGGCTACGGACAGCCGCCCGCGGGCTACCCGGCTCCCGCACCTCCCCCGGGCTACGGCCAGCCGCCCGCGGGCTACCCAACGGCACCGCCCCCGCCCCCCGGCTACGGCCAACCGACCGCCAGCTACCCGGCTCCGGCACCTCCCCCGGGCTATGACCAGCAGGGTCCGGCCACCCCGGCCCCGCCCCCGGGCTACGGGCCTCCGCCCGCAGGCTGACCTGGGACGACCACCGGACGCCCACGGGCGACGACCCGCCAACGGGCGCGCCGGAGCAGCCGGGGGTCGATGATCAGCTGAGGCCGGTCCGCCAGGAGGCGGCCGGGACGAACGAGAAGGTCAGGCCGTCTTCCGCCGCTGGCGGACGATGCGGCGACGCTCCCGCTCGGTCGTGCCTCCCCAGACGCCCTCACGCTCGCGGTGGGCCAGTGCGTGCTCCAGGCACGCCTGACGGACCGGGCATTCAGCGCAGATGGCCTTGGCCTCGGCCGCATCGGCCTCGTCCTCTGTGACGGGGTAGAAGATCTCGACGTCGACACCCCGACAGGCGGCTCGCTTGCGCCACGTGGTGGCCTTCATGGGAAGCACTTCCTCGGAATAGCGGGTATGGTTCTCATCCGCCGAACCGGGTCCGGACCCCCAGATGAGGGTCGGCCCGGAATTCGGCAGAACAGCGATTATGCCGTATGGCCAGCGGCCCTGTAAAGATGGGGCCCAGTTTTCGCGTCTTTCGTGCGGCAGGAGCTCGCTTAGCCGAAGGACAGCCGCTCCGTCCGGCCCTCGAGGTCGCCCAGGAGCTCGACCCGGGTGGCCTCGGCGAGCTCGGTCCGATGCCGGTACGCAGGGTGGACGGCCGCCAGGCTGACCGGCCCGGCGGCGAAGCCCGCCACCTCGTCGGGTGAGAACGGGAACCGCACATAGTGGACGGCCGACGTCTCGGTGGCCCTTGTGAGCTGTTCGGCGTGGGTGGCCTCCGGGACGCTCCGCACGAGCCGCACCCCGTCCTCGCCTGCGGGCACCTCGAAGGCCACCGCGGTCTCGATGCCCACCAGGCGAGGCAGCCAGTGGTGGAGCTCCTCGTCCGTCGTGAGCTCGATGAAGAGCGTGGCCGAGAGCTCGCCCGGCTCGGGGAGGAGGCGGTTGTAGACGTTGAGCTCGGCCTGGATCCCGGCATCGGTGGCGATCCGCTCGACCCGGGCCATCTCCTGGACCTGGAACCGGACCGTGTCGAAGGACTCGAACACGAGCGTCATGATCGAGCCGAGCGCCACCCGGCGACGCCGCTTCAGCTCGATCACCTGGCGCCGGTAGTCCTCCCGTACCCGCTCGTAGGCGCGCTGGTCCAGGATGTCCACGACGGTCAGGCCATGGCGCGCTCGACCGACGGACGGGCCCATGGGCGCGGCCTCCTCGCTCTGCTGGTGGTGCTCGACGTGCGCCGGAACGGGTCCGGCCGCCCGTCGGTCAGGAGACGGACTCGAGACCGGCGGTGAAGCGGCCGGCGTGGGACTTCTCTGCCCGGGCCAGCGTCTCCAGCCACTCGGCGATCTCCTCGAAGCCCTCGCCACGGGCCGTCTTGGCGAAGCCCGGGTACATCTCGGTGTACTCGTAGGTCTCGCCCTCGATGGCCGACTTCAGGTTGTCGGTCGTCGAGCCCACCGGGACGCCGGTGACCGGGTCGCCGACCTCGCGGAGGAAGTCGAAGTGGCCGAAGGCGTGCCCCGTCTCCCCCTCGGCGACCGAGCGGAACAGGGCGGCCACGTCGGGGTAGCCCTCCACGTCGGCCTTCTGCGCGAAATAGAGGTAACGGCGGTTCGCCTGGCTCTCACCAGCGAAGGCCGTCTTCAGGTTGTCCTCGGTCTTGGAACCCTTCAGTGCGGGCATGGGGGTGGTCTTCCTTTCTCCTGTGCTTCGGTGATGCTTGCGAATCGGGGCCGGACGTGCAACCCGGGGTAGTGGCTCAGTTCGTGATGTCGCACCCCCAGAGTACGGTTCGAGGTGCGAAAGCCGTCGGTTCCTCGGTAGGAGGAGGCGTGAAACTGCCCATTTGGGCTTCCGACGTTAAGCCGAATGTACGTGGAGGCTTGCAATTGAGCCACTGCCCAACCCCGGTCTCAGCGTCCAGCCGGACGACGGGTCGGGGTGGCCGGCAGTCCTGGCAGTAGTCCCGGAACACCACCTCGCAAGACGTCCGCAAGACGGGATTTGTTATATTATAACAGATCCCGGTCAACCCCTACACCCCCGGCGCGGCGAAACGACCGAGCGCGTTCGTCGGACGGCACCGCCAGTTCGCCATGCTGGACTCGTTGGTGGACCAGCTGGAGGCGGGGTACCCGGCCGAGGACTTCATCTTCACCGGCCTTCGCGGGATGGGGAAGACGGTCTTCTTGAAGGAAGCACAGGACCGCTTCGTGGATCGAGGGTGGCTCTGCGGCTACTACGAAGTGCGCCGTGGCGACGAGCCCGGCGTCGCCCTGGCGCAGATCATCGCCGACACCTACGAGCAGGTGGGCAAGGACAACTGGTTCAAGAAGATCTGGTCCAGGTCGCCGGTGCGCCTGGGCAGTGTCACGCTCGCCGCTCCGGCGGGCTCGGTTTCGGTCTCGATGGAGCTCGCCGAGGCCAGGCGCAAGGCAGTCGAACCCTACCGGGACCTCTACCGGCTCCTGGTACAACTCGCAGCACGCGCCCAGGCCGAAGGGTCCGGGGTCGTGTTCCTGGTTGACGAGATGCAGCAGTTCGGCCACCACGATCTCCAGGTGCTGCTCCAGGTGAGCCGACAACTCGAAGGGTTCCCGGCGGCCATCGTTGGTGCCGGGCTTCCCACCCTCCCGGAACTGACGTCCAAAGCAGGCACCTACGCCGAGCGCTTCTCGTTCGAGCAGATCGACCGTCTGTCGAAGCATGAGGCCATGGCGGCGGTGACCCTGCCGGCGGCGGCATTCGACGTGACCTTCAGGGCCGACGCCCTGGCGGAGATCCTCCGCCGGGCCGAGGGCCACCCGTACTTCCTGCAGCTCTACGCCTCGGAGACGTGGCGAGCCGCCGGGTCCCCATCGGACGTGCCCGGCTTCTCGATCACCCGGGTCCAGGTCGACCGGGCGGTGCCCGAGGTGCAGCGCAGGGTCGATGCCGGCCTCTACATGGCGCGGTATCGGCGAGCATCGTCCGGAGAACGGGAGTACCTCAAGGCGATGGCGAGCCTGGGGGACGATGGTGTGCGATCCGGTGCCGTGGCACAGGTCCTCGGGAAGAAATTGAGCCAACTCTCCGTGATCCGCGAGCGGCTCATCACGAAGGGGATCATCCATTCCCCCGAGGTCGGCAAGTTGGACTTCTCGGTGCCGGGCTTCGGCGACTACGTGCGCCGCCAGGCGGCTACCGAGGACTGAGCGTGGGCGATCCTGCCGTCGGCGACATCGCTTGCTTCGAGGTCCTCACCTCATCGGGTCTAGGCGAGCCTGCAACCGCCAGACTTCCTCTCGCTCCAGGTCCGAGAGCTCCCCACGGGCTCGCCCCGGATAGAGCGCCGTTCTGGCGGCGACGGCGCGGGCAACTCGAGCTTCGAAGTCGGAAAAAACCTGTACCTCGCCGTTCTTGCTCGGGTAGTCGAGTTCCACCCAGTTCTGGCCCTCTTGGAGGTTGGACCCGAAGTCGCCCAGCTCGACCGCCCACACCCGAAGCACCGGCGGTGGCGCGGCGACGACGACCAGGCCATGGCTGCGGTCGATCCATCGACGTTGCTGATGGGGATTCCAACGATGTTCGGCGGTGCGCTCACGGTCGTTGAAACCTCTCGGATCTGCGAGCATGTCGTCGAGGCGGCCCGTCTGCAGTGTCACGGTTCCCTCGGATGGCGACCGCCAGGGCATGGCGGCCTGGAGATCCTTCTCCTCGGCTCGATCGAGGCCCGCCACGTCGCTGTTCACGATCACGATCGGGAAGGAATCATCGGCGTCAAACGGGTTCGGCACCATGAATCGCTCGTCGACGACGAAGAGGGCATCCCTGCGCTGATAGGCCATGGCCCACATCCAGCGGGACAGAGCCTCGGCCCCCTCGGGGTCGCTGATCACGTGCCAGGTCTCGTGGAACCGGTTGGTGGCGAACCGGTAGGGACACGACGGGCGCGGCGACAGGACCGTCCGGGGAGTGCCGTCCAACCGGACCGTACGACGGTGAACTTTGTGCCAGCTCGGCTTCGGGACCACCTGCCAAGTCTGGCCCGTCGTCCGCGGATCACCTGACTTCGGTCACCGTCAGGGATCCGGTGCACCGGGGTTCGCCCCACCTGCCTGCCCGGGCCGGCCCTTCCGGCATGCCTGCGTGGGCCCGCAAGCTCTATCGGCGGTCCTCGTCGCCGGGCGGGGCTCCCCCAGCGCTGTGGCAGGCTGGCATGGTGACCGAGCCGGACCTTCGCGTCCGCACCGAGCGGGCCGGAGCGTTCGACCGTGAGGAAGCCCTGGCTCGCCTCGGCCGGGAGCACTTCGACGTCCTGGTGATCGGCGGCGGCATCACGGGGGCCGGCGTGGCGCTCGACGCGGCCAGCCGCGGGCTCCGGGTGGCCCTCGTCGACAAGGGGGATTTCGCCTCCGGGACGTCGTCGAAGTCCTCGAAGATGGTCCACGGAGGCATCCGCTACCTCACGCAGCGGGAGCTCCGGCTCGTCTACGAGAACCTGGCCGAGCGCCAGCGACTCCTCGACAACGCCCCGCACCTCGTCTCCCCGCTCCCCTTCCTCATCCCGCTCTTCGGCCACGACGGCGTCGTGGCCAAGACCGTGGCCCGCTCCTACAGCTCGGCCCTCTTGCTCTACGACGCCACCGGGGGTTTGCGCATCGGCAACCACCACCGCCGGGTCGACCGGGAGGTGGCCCTCGAGCACCTGCCGCTCCTGCGCACCGACCGCCTGGTGGCCGGGTTCTTGTACTTCGACGCCCGGGCCGACGACGCCCGCCTCGCCCTCACCGTCGTGCGCACGGCCGTGCTCGACTTCGGCGCGGTGGCCGCCAACTATGCGCCGGTCACCGGCTTCCTCACCGACGTCGGCGGCCGGGTCGTCGGGGCCCGGGTCGAGCCCGTCGGCGCCACCGAGGCGCTCGAGGTGCGGGCCAGCGTGGTCGTGAACGCCGGTGGCGTGTGGGCCGACGAGGTTCGGGCCCTCGACGAGGGCCACGACCCGCGATCGCTCCGGCCGGCCAAGGGTGTCCATGTCACGGTCCCTCTCGACCGACTCCCGTGCGACATCGCGGCGGTCCTGCCGGTGCCGAAGGACCGGCGGTCGATCTTCGTCGTCCCGTGGCCCGAAGCCGGGTTCGTCTACCTCGGCACGACCGACACGTCCTACGCCGGCCCGCTCGACGACCCGCTCTGCACCGGCGACGACGTCGACTACCTCCTCGGCACGGCCAACGCCGCCACCACCGCCGGGTTGACGCGGGCCGACGTGACCGGCGTATGGGCCGGCCTGCGGCCGCTCCTTGCCCCTCAGGATCCGGCCGAGCAGCTCTCCGAGCGCACGGCCGACCTGTCACGACGTCACGCGGTCTTCAGCGCGCCGAGCGGGCTCGTCACGGTCACCGGCGGCAAGCTCACGACCTACCGCAAGATGGCCGAAGACACGGTCGACGAGGTGGCCCGCCAGCTCCGGGGCCGGGCGATCGGACGGTGCGTCACGAAGCGGTTGGCCTTGCGGGGCGCGCCGAAGACCGGTGGTCAACCATGGACGGCCGACCACCGCGGTCTCGCACCGGCCGCCCTCGCCCATCTCCGGGCCCGCTACGGCACGGAGGCCGGCGAGGTGCTGCGCTCGGCCGAGGGTCGACCCGAGCTGCTGACACCATTGGTCGACGGCCTCCCGTACCTGGGCGTCGAGTTCGTCCACGCCGTCCGGCGGGAGATGGCTCGCTCCCTCGACGACCTCCTGGCCCGGCGGACCCGGGCGGTCCTCCTCGACGCCCGGGCCAGCGCGGCGGCCGCCGGGGCCGTGGCCCGGCTCGTCACCCCCGAGCTCGGATGGGACGAGGCGACGGCGGCGGCCGAGGTGGCCCGTTTCACGGCGTTCACCCGCCACACCCTCGAAGCGGCCGGCCTCGACGACCTCGATGCCCTCCGCGCCAGCGCGTGATCTCCCCTACCCCGCCCACCCCCATCGAGGCCGACCCCGCGGCGACCAGCGACCGGCTCGACGGGCCGCGGGTAGCGGTGCCGGCCGACGTCCTCGCCCGACTCGCCGACTCGGGGGCCGAGGTGTCGACCGACGACGGGCACCGGGCCGAGGCCGGACGTGACTGGTGGCCGCTCGCCATCGGCTGGGCGGCGGCCGGGCAGGTCCCCGCCCGCCCCGCCGCCGTCGTACGGCCCTCGAGCACGGCCCAGGTGGCCGAGGTCCTCTCGATCTGCTCCCGGGCGGGCGTGCCGGTGACCGCGGCGGCCGGCCGCAGCGGGGTGTGCGGCGGCGCGGTGCCGGTCTTCGGCGGCATCTCCCTCGACCTCACGGGGCTCAAGGGTGGTCTCTTCGACCTCGACGAGACCTCGCTCCTGGCCGACGTGGCCGCCGGCACGTTCGGCCCCGACCTCGAGGCCCAGCTCCGGGCCTCCGGGTCGGGCTACACGCTCGGGCACTGGCCCCAGTCGATGGACCTCTCCACGGTGGGCGGCTGGCTGGCCTGTCGCAGCGCCGGCCAGTACTCCACCCGCTACGGCAAGGTCGAGGACATGGTGATCGGCCTGGAGGTGGTGCTGGCCGACGGCCGGGTGGTGCGGACCGAGGGCGCGGGTCCGCGGGCGGCGACCGGGCCCAACCTGACCCAGCTCTTCGTGGGGAGCGAGGGGACCCTCGGCGTAATCACGGCCGCCCGGCTCGTCGTCCACCCGGTGCCGCCGGCCGAGGGCCGTCGGGCGTACGGCTTGGCCAGCTTCGCCGCCGGCCTGGAGGTCTGTCGCCGCATCCTCCGTCGCGGCGCCACGCCCGCCGTGCTGCGCCTCTACGACGAGGTCGAGTCGCAGCGCAACTTCGAGCTCACGGGGACGTGCGCGCTCGTCGTCCTCGACGAGGCGGACGAGGGACTGCTGGCCGCCACGCTGGCCGTGGTGGACGAGGAGGCCGCGGCCGGCGGGGCGGCGGCCCTGGACGCCGCCCTCGTGGGCCGGTGGCTGGAGCATCGCAACGACGTGAGCGCCCTCGCCCCGCTCTGGCGGGCCGGCATCGTCGTGGACACCGCCGAGGTGGCCGGCCGCTGGTCGGTGCTCGACGGCCTCGCCACCACGGTGACCGGTGAGCTCGCCCGCCTGCCCGGCACCCTCGTGGCCTCGGTCCACCAGAGCCACGCCTACCCCGACGGGGCCTGCCTCTACTTCACGTTCGCCGGTCGGGCCCCCGAGGGGGACGAGTCGGCCGGTTGGGCCGAGGACTACTACCGGTCGGCCTGGGACGCGCTGACCGCGGTCGTGCTCGGCCGCGGCGCGGCGATCAGCCACCACCACGGCATCGGGCTCAACCGGTCGCGCTTCTTGCCCGAGGCCCTCGGGGCGGGGTTCTCGGTTCTCACGGCGTTGAAGGCGGCGCTCGACCCGGCGGGCATCCTCAACCCGGGCAAGCTCGGGCTCCCGTCGACGCACGGAGCGGTCCCGTGGCCGTGAAGGGCGGCGGCTCGTCGCTCCTCGTGATCGACGTCGGGACCTCCGGCGTCCGGGCGGCCGTCGTGCGGCCGGACACGAGCGTCGAGCACGTCGTCCACCGGTCGGTCCTCCCGGCCACGCCGGCACCGGGCCTCGTCGAGTTCGACGCCCGAAGGGTGGCCGAGGTGGCCGTCGAGGTGGCCACCGAGGTCCTCGCCGGGAGCGGGCCGGTGGCCGGCCTCGGGATCGCCAACCAGCGGGGCACCACCGTGGTCTGGGACCGGCGGACCGGCGAGCCGGTGGGCCCGGGCCTCGGCTGGCAGGACCTGCGCACCGTCGGGACCTGCCTCGCCCTCCAGGCCGAGGGCTTCCGCTTCCCGCCCTACGCCGCGGCGACCAAGGTCGCCGCCCTCCTCGACGAGGCCGACCCCGGGCGGGCCCGGGCGGCCGAGGAGCTCGTCTTCGGCACCGTCGACACCTGGCTCGTCTGGGTCCTCTGCGGCGGGGCGGCGGCCGGCGCCCCCCACGTGACCGACGCCACCAACGCCGAGGTGACCTGGCTGGCCCGCCTCGACACGCTCGACTGGGACGACCGGGCCCTCGAGGTGCTCCGCATCCCCCGGGCCATGCTGCCGAGGGTGGTCGACTCGTCGGGGCCGGTGGGCGAGGCGGTCCTCCTCCCGGGGGCTCCGGCGATCTGCGGCCTGGCCGGGGACCAGCAGGCCTCGCTCGTCGGCCAGGGCTGCACTCTCCCCGGCCTGGCCAAAGTGACCTTCGGCACCGGCGGGATGCTGGACCTCTGTGTGGGCGCCGAGCGCCCCGATGCCCTCGAACCCAGCGCAACCGGTACCTTCCCTATCGTGGCGTGGCAGCGCGAGGGCGCCCCGACCTGGGGGGTCGAGGCCATGATGGTGACCGCCGGGACGTGCGTGGAGTGGCTCCGCGACGACCTCGGCGTGCTCGACGACGCCGCCCAGTCGGCCGAGGTCGCTGCGGCCTGCCCGGACACCGGCGGGGTGGCCTTCGTGCCCTCCCTCCTCGGAATGGGCACCCCGGTGTGGGACTTCGGCGCCCGGGGCACCCTCCTCGGGCTCACCCGGGGCACGGGCCGCCCCGAGCTCGTGCGGGCCGTCCTGGAGGGCGTGGCCGACCGGGGGGCCGACCTCCTCGAGGCGGCCGAGGCGGCGAGCACGCTCCGGGTCGAGGCCCTGCGGGCCGACGGCGGGATGACCGCCAACGAGGTGTTCGTCCAGGCCCTGGCCGACGCCACCGGTCGACCGGTCGAGGTGGCCCCGGTGACCGAGGCCACGACACTCGGGGCCGGGTTCCTGGCCGGGTTGGCCGTCGGCACCTGGCGGGACGAGGAGGAGGTGGCCGCCGCCTACCGGCCGTCGGCCACGGTCGAGCCGTCGATCGACGACGGCACGAGAGCGGCGCGTCGGGCCCGGTGGCTCGAGGCCCGGAGCCGGGCGGAGCACACGATCCCGGAGCTGTCGGGGATTCGGTTCTAGGACGCGCCACACTGGTGCCAGGCTCATCGAGCGGAGGGGCGAGATGACGACCACGACCGGCAGCACGACGACGAACGGGTCGGGCGGGACCCAAGGAGGCGAACAGGGGTTGACCGCGTTCGTCGAGCTGGCGAGGGCGCTGCACGCCAACCTGCAGCGGGTGCTCCTGGGCGCGCCCGAGGCGGTCACCGTGGCCGTCGTCGCCGCCCTCTCCGGCGGTCACCTCCTCATCGAGGACGTGCCGGGCGTCGGCAAGACCGTCCTCGCCCGGACGCTCGCCGTCTCCCTCGGGGCCAACCTCTCCCGGGTCCAGGGCCACCCCGACCTGCTGCCGACCGACGTGACCGGCGTCTCGGTGTACTCGCAGGACACCTCCGCCTGGGAGTTCCGGCCCGGACCGGTCTTCGCCCACATCGTGCTCGTCGACGAGCTCAACCGGACGCCACCGCGCACGCAGTCGGCCCTCCTCGAGGCGATGGAGGAGCAGCAGGTCTCGGTGGACGGCGAGTCCTGGGGGCTGCCGCGGCCCCACATGGTGCTCGCCACCCAGAACCCGGTCGGCCAGCTCGGGACCTTCCCGCTCGTCGAGAGCCAGCTCGACCGCTTCGCCCTGTGCACGCCGCTCGGCTACCCCGACGCCGAGACCGAGATGCAGCTGGCGCTGCGCCACGGCGGCCGGGAGGCCCTCGCCACCCTGGCCCCCGTGTGCAAGGTGGAGGACTGGGCCCGGGTCATCGCGGCCACCCGGCAGGTCCACGTGGCCCCGGCCGTGGCCGAGTACGCGGTGGCCATCTCCCGGGCCACCCGCCAGGCCGGTCCCGTGCGCCTCGGCGCCAGCCCGCGGGCCTCGATCACCCTCGTGCGCTCGGCCCAGGCCCACGCCCTCCTCTACGGTCGCGACTACGTGTCGCCGGTCGACGTCCAGGCGCTCGCGGTGCCCAGCCTGGCCCACCGCCTCCTCACCGACGGCGACGACAAGATGGGCGCGACCGTCGTCGCCGACGTCCTGGGTTCCATCCCGGCCCCGAGGCCGTGAGCCCCACAGCCCGCGGCGAGCCCCAGGGCCTCGCCGACGAGCTCGCTGGGCCGTGGGGCAAACGCCACGAAAGCCGACCTCGGCCGCGCCACGCCGCCGGGCCGGTGCTCGGCAGCATCCTCACCCTCGGCGCCTGGGGGGCCATCGCCCACAACAGCGGCGCCGGCTGGGTCCAGGCCCTCGGGGCCATCCTGGCCGGCTTCCTGGCCGTCGGCCTCGTCGTCCCGGCCTTCGCCGTCCGCCTCGCCCGTTGCCACGTCGTGAACTCCCCCACCGACGGCACGGTCGGCGAGCCGGTCGCCGTCGAACTGGCCGTCTCCCGGCCGCTGCGGGTCCGTCTCCTCGTGCCGCCCGGTCCCGAGACGGTGACCGGCAACCGGTCCGTCTGCCTGATCGAAGGCCGATCCGAGCACCGCGGCGTCATGACCCACTGCGTGGTGGTCGTGGCCTCGGCCGCACCGTTCGGTCTCCTCTGGTGGTCGAAGAAGGTCCTCCTCCCGCTCTCGCACCCGTTGCACGTGGCCCCTCGCCGGGGCGAACCCGATGATGTGAACCTCGTCCAGGGCCGATCGGCCGGTGAGGACCGCCGGCGGGTGAGTGCCCGGGTCGGTGAGCCGCGGGGCGTCCGCCAGTACCGGCCGGGCGACCTCCGCCACTGGGTCCACTGGCCGGCCACGGCCCACACCGGCTCGCTCATGGTGCGCGAAATGGAGCAGCCCACCTCGCGCCCCGTGACCGTGCGGGTGCCGCTCAGCGGCGGGCACGAGGCGGCCGAGCGGCAGGCCGAGCGGGCGCTCGGCACGGTGAGCGAGCTCCTGGCCGCCGGCCAGGGCGTCATCCTCCTCACGGGTGAGCCCGGCGGCGTCGTGAGTGAGCGGGTGGACAGCGCCCAGCAGGCGGGCCGCCGGCTGGCCCGGGCCGTCCCCATCCCGGCCGACGCGGGGCTCAGATGAGCCTCGTCGGCGCGGTCAAGGCGGCCAACCGGCCAGGGCCGGCCGAGCACTCGATCCTGTTCCGGGTGGCGGCCACCCTCTGCGTGGTCGTGGCCATCGCCGCCTGCTGGTCCGAGGGCGAGCTCAACACGACGTTCACCGTGGCGTCGATCATCCTCGTGATCGCGGGCAACGTCTTCTCCTATTGGCGACGCGAGCAGCCGCTCCCCTGGCTCAAGCTCCTCCTGGCCTTGGCCGTCGTGGTGTCCTTCTTCTGGTTCTTCGTCTCGATCACGAAGCGCTCGACGTTCGGCAACCTCTCCACTGTGGAAGGGCCGCTCGCCGTGCTCTTCACCCTGATCCAGGTCACCCACGCCTTCGACGTGCCGTCGCGACGGGACCTCGGCTTCTCGATGGCCGGCTCGGCCACGCTCATGGCCGCCGCGGCGGCGCAGGCCGTCGATAGCACGCTCGGCCTCTACGTCATCGTCTGGGCGGCCATCGGCCTCGTCGGCATGATGGCCATGTGGTCCTCCATGGTCGGCGGGGCTCGCCTACGGGGCCGGACCGTCGGGCTGACCGCCGTCGCCGTCCTCGTCCTCGGGGGGCTCATCGTCGCCCTGCTCCCGGCCCCCCGGGCGTCGAGCACGATCGTCTTCCCCACCTCGCTCGCCGGCGACGTGGAGCTCCCGAGCCAGGGGTCCCTCGCCGGAGGGTCGTCGGGCACGCAGCCGCTCGCGCCGGGCTCGTCGGCGGGACCCACGCGGGTGGGCGGCTTCCTCGGCTTCGCCGGGCCGCTCGACACCGCCATCCGAGGCTCGCTCGGCAACCAGGTGGTGTTCCGGGTGCGCGCCGACCGGCCCACCTTCTGGCTGGCCGAGACCTTCAATGCGTGGGACGGTCAGTCGTGGTCCCAGACACCGCTGCGCAAGAACGGCCCCCTCTTCCAGTCCGTGGGCCAAGGGCCACCGTTCCAGATCCCCTTGGCGCAGGGGGTCGACCCGCGCGCGACCGTCCCCGACATCCAGACCTTCTACGTCGCGGTCACCGGAGCCAATCTCATCCTCCATGCCGCCGAGCCCACGGAGGTCTGGTTCCCCGCCAGCAGTCTCTACCTGGCGCCCGACGACACGATGCGGGCGGGGACGTCGCTCGGGTCGGGTTCGGTGTACACGGTCCAGTCCAACGTGGCGACGCCTTCGCCGGCGGAGCTGCGGAGCACCACCTCCGGCGGCTTGTTCAACGCGGAGTACAGCGCGTACACCCAGATCCCGCTGCACCGCTACGCCCGGGTCGCCGCCCTCGCCCGTCGGATCACGGCCAACCAGCCCAACGACTACGACAAGGTGGTCGCCCTTGAGGCCTGGATCGGCGAGCACACCAAGTACACGACGAACATCCCGGCGCTGAAGCGTGGCCAGGACACCGTCAACGATTTCCTCTTCGGCACCCGCCGCGGCTACTGCGAGCAGATCAGCACGTCGCTCGCCGTCATGCTGCGCTCCCTCGGCATCCCGGCCCGGGAGGCGGTCGGCTACGTGCCCGGCCCCTACAACCCGCTCACCGACCTCTACGACGTCCAGGCCCGGGACGCCCACGCCTGGGTGCAGGTCTGGTTCGCCAAGTACGGCTGGCAGAGCTTCGACCCGACGGCCTTCGTGCCGACCGCCAACCCCACGCCGGCCTCGGCGCTGGCCCACGACGCCTGGGACGCCCTCCGCAAGCTCCCGCTCGTGCCCATCGCCGTGATCCTCGGCCTCCTCCTCGCCGCTTCCGTCCTCGTTCACGCCTGGCGCCGGCAGCCGAAGACCTGGGCCGCCGCCATGACGAGGCAGCTCGAGCGGGCCAGCCGCTCGGCCGGTCTGGCGCTCGACCCGACCGAGCCGCTGTCGGCCCTCGCCTTCCGCCTCGACACCCACCTGGCGGGCCGCGGGCCACCCGGCCCGAGCGCCCTCGACCTCGCCCTGGCGGCGGAGCGGGCCGCCTACGGCGTGGCCGAGCCCGACGCCACCACGAAGCGCTACTTGTCGAAGCAGGCGAGGGGGCTGCGGCGCCGGGCCCGACAGTCCCGGGCCGGGCGCAGCGTCAGGTCGGCTGGAGGGCGAGCGCCGCCGCGAAGCTCGCCCGCTCAGCCATAAGGGGCCGGTAGGCCATGAGGAGCCGCGGCCGACCGAGGGCGAGCGCCCCGGTCAGCCGGCCCGCCCGCCCGTAGACGACGACGAACTTCTCGGCCTCGAGGTGGCCGTCGACCACCTCGACGTCGTCGTCGGGCCCCGGGTGCCCGAGCATCTGGAGGCGCGTCCCGTACTGGTCCGACCAGAAGTAGGGCACGGGGTCGAAGGCGGGAGCCTCGGCCCGTCCGACGACGAGGCTCCGGGCGGCCGCCGCGCCCTCTTCCGCCGCCACCTGCCAGTGCTCGATCCGGACGAGCCGCCCCTCGGTCGGGAAGGGCCAGCGGGCCAGGTCGCCCGCGGCCACGACGCCCTCGGCGCAGAAGAGGGCCTCGTCGCAGACCACGCCGTCGTCGAGCTCGAGTCCCGAGTCGGCGAGCCAGTCGGTGGTGGGCACGACCCCGATGCCCACGACCACCACGTCGGCCGGCAGCGACTGGCCGTCGGTGAGCTCGACCCGGCCGGCCTCCCCCTCGGCCGGGGCGGGCGCCCCCGGCACGGCGGCCGACGGTGCGCCCCTCGGGTGGACGGTGGCCACGCCGACCCCGGTGCGCAGCGTCGTCCCGTGGCGGAGGTGCAGGGCCGAGCACGCCGCCCCGACCCGGACGCCGAGCGCCGGCGAGAGCGGGGTGGGCAGGGCCTCGAGCACGGTCACCTCGGCCTCGAGCTGGCGACAGGTGGCGGCGACCTCCGAGCCGATGAACCCGGCGCCGACGACCACGACCTTGGCCCCCGGGCCGAGCGTGACCAGCCGCTCGCGCAGCCCTACCGAGTCGTCGAGCGTCCGCAGCGTCCGCACCTCGGGTTGGTCCTCGGTGCCGGGCAGCCGCCGCGGGTGGGCGCCGGTCGCCACGACCACGCCGTCGGCGGCGAGCGTGGTGCCGTCGTCGAGCTCGACGGTGCGGGCGAGGGCGTCCAGTCGGAGCGCCCGGTGCCCGGCGAGGTGCTCGATGCGCAGCTGGTCGAGCTTCGTCCGGTCGGCCAGCACCGCCCGCTCGGGGGGCCAGCTGCCGGCCAGCACCTGCTTGGACAGGGGCGGCCGGTCATAGGGCAGGTGCAGCTCCTCGCCGACGAGCATGATCCGCCCGTCGAAGCCCTCCGTGCGCAGCGCCTCGGCCGCCCGCAGGCCGGCGAGCGAGGCGCCGACGACGACCACGGTGCCGTCCGTCGGCAGCGGCGCCCCTTTCTCCCGGGGCGCGGCCACGTCGTCGCTCACTCGCCGAACATGGCGAGCCACTGCTCCACCGAGTGCGGCCGGAAGACGTAGTTCGTCCGGCGCGTCTCACCCATGGTGGCCGACGGCTCGATCGAGTACAGGTGGCCGGGGTAGACGACGGTGTCGTCGGGCACTCGGGCGAGGCGCGTGGTGAGCGACTCGTACATGGCGACGGGGTCGGCGCCGGGCAGGTCGGTGCGTCCGCACCCCTCGAGGAACAGCGTGTCACCGGAGACGAGCCGCCCGTCGACGAGGAAGCACTGGCTGCCCGGGGTGTGACCCGGGGTGTGCACGAGCTCGACCTCGATCCCCCCAACCGTGACGAGGTCCCCGCTCTCGTGGGCCACGAGCTGGTCGTGCCCGAGTCCGGTCACCCGGGCCACCCAGGGCACCTCGGCCCGCTGCACGTGGACCGGCACGTCGACCCGCTCGAGGAGCTCGGTCACCCCTTCGACCGACCAGCCGCCCATCGAGCCACCGACGTGGTCCGGGTGGTAGTGGGTGGCGAGGACGCCGACGCAGCGCATGTCATCGGCGGCGAGCAGGTCGAGGAGGTCACCGACGGCGTACGCCGGGTCGACGAGCACCGCCTCGCCGCTCGCCCGGTCACCGAGCGCGTAGACGAAGTTGACCATCTGCCGAGCGACGATGTCGCCCGCCGCGAAGTCCCGTCCCGACAGGAGCTGGCGAAAGTAGAGGGATCCGTCGTCGACCATCAGAAGAGCCCCTTCGGATCGCTACCGTCATCGGCTTCGCCCATCTCGTCCTCCTCGTCGATCATCTCGTCGCCCATGTCCTCCCCGGCCGGGCCGTCGCTCGCGGCCGCCTCGAGCCGGGGCACGAGCTCTTCGACCTGGGCCCGCGTCCGGCGCAGCCGACGGTCGAGCTCGTCGACGATGGCGGTGGCCCGCTCGAGCCGGCCGACGAGCTGGTCCACGTCGACCTCCCGCTGCTCGAAGAAGGCCACGATCTCGTCGAGCTCCCGGCTGGCCTCGGTGTAAGAGAGCTCGCCCACCGGTCGCTCCGACCGCCCCTCGGCCGTCACGACGCTCCCCCGCCGTCGGTCGCAGACACCTCGGCCACCACCGACCGAGCGCGTCCGTCGGCCAAGCGGGTGACGATCTCGGTCCCCGGCGACAGGTCGGCGACGGTCCGCACGGTCCGCCCGTCGGCGTCGGTGGTGATCGTGTACCCCCGCTCGAGCTGCCGCTCGACGTCGTAGGCGGCCAGCAGCCGGCGGAAGCCGTCGAGCCGCTCGACCGCCCCGTGGACGTGGCGGTCGGCGATGACCGGCAGGCGACCGGCCCGGCCGGCCAGGGACTCCCGGGACGACGACACGGCCGCCGGGGCCAGCGCGGCCACGGCCCCCAGGCGGACACCCAGCCGCTCGCCGTGCCCGTCGAGCTGACGGCGGGCGGCGCCGACGAGCCTCGTACGGGCGGCGGCATCGCCCGTCTCGGCCTCCCCCAGCACCTCGACCGCCCGGCGCACCACGAGCTCGGCCTGCCGCACGACCTCGTCGTCCCACCAGCCGGCCAACCGGGCCACGAGCTCTCGCCCGCACTCGGTCGGCGTGACGAACGAGCGGTTGGCGACCATGTCGGCGACCGACTCGTCACCGGTGTGGCCGATCCCAGTCCACACCGGGACGGGCGAGCCGGCGATCGCTCGGGCCACCGGCTCGGCGTCGAAGGCGACGAGGTCGGCCTTCGAACCGCCACCCCGGACGATCACGACGAGGTCACAGGCCGAGCGGGCGGCCCGGGCGATGCCACGGGCGAGCGCCACCGGCGCGCTGTCGCCCTGGACCCGGGTCCGTACGAGCGACACGTCGAAGGCGAAGCCCGAGCGTTCGAGCTGGCCAAGGAAGTCGTGGTAGCCCTCCGTGCCCGGGCTGGCCACGAGGGCGAGCCGCTGGGTCACCGCCGGGACGGCCAGCCGACGGTTGGCCTCGAGCAGCCCCTCGGCGGCGAGCGCCCGCAAGAGGGCCGCCCGCTCTGCGGCCAGCCGGCCGAGGAGGGCCGTGACGTCGATCTGGTCCAGGACGAACGAGATCGACGAGCGGGGCCGGTAGAACTCGAGCTTCCCGCGCAGGACCACCACCATCCCCGGTTCGAGGGCCAGCCCCTCGCGTCGCAGGAGGGCCTGCATCGGACCCCAGGTCGTGCGCCAGGCCACCACCTTCAACATCGGCGGCTGCCGGTCGTGGCGGGCCTCGGGATCCACCAGGTCGATGTAACAGTGGCCGGTGCGGTCGTTGAGGGTCTGGATCTCCCCCCGGACCCAGATGTGTCGCGAGCGGGGGAAGGCCCGGGCGATCGTGCCCTCGACCTCGTTCAGGAGCTGGGTGATCGAGAGGGCGTCGGGGTGTCCGTCCTCCTGCAGCTCACCGGTGTCCTTCGCCACGGGGAACACCCTATCCAGACGCCGTCGACGCCCCGGAACCCGGCGGGCCGTGACGACCCCTCCCACCTGGCACAATGGTGGGGACGGTGAGTCGGCCGGGTGGTCGCGGCCCGGGTCGTCCCTCTCGGGACGGGACCGGGTCGAGGAAGGTCGGGGCTCCGCAGGGCAAGGTGCTGGCTAACGGCCAGTCGGGGTGACCCGCAGGAAAGTGCCACAGAGAACAGACCGCCGATGGTGGGCTTCGGTCCACACAGGCAAGGGTGAAACGGTGCGGTAAGAGCGCACCAGCGGCCGGGGTGACCCGGTCGGCTCGGTAAACCCCACTCGGAGCAAGGCCAAGCGTGGGACATGGGCGGCCCGTCCGGCTCTCCCTCCGGGGAGGGCAGTCCCCAGGTAGGCCGCTGAGATGGATGGCCACCCATCCCTCGAGAGAGGGTGGACAGAACCCCGCCTACAGGCCGACTCACCGTCACTCCTGCAACTACGTGCTTCATCACGGATCCGGTCAATGCCGCTATTCCGAGAAATCTCCCCTGTCGGGGATCTGGGAGATTCGGTCAAGAAACTCCCGAGGATGGAGCACCCTGACACCGACCGTCTCGCGGACATGTAGATGTGGATCACCCGACACAATGAATGATGCTCCGGCTTGCCGGGCAAGGGCGACGAGATAGTCGTCGTCCGGATCATCCGTCACTCCAGACTCAACAAGGGGGTCCTCGACGTAGTCACTCTCTGTTCGCAGCCGATCCAAGAGAAGGTGCACCACCGAAGGCTCAAGTGCTTGGAATTTGGGCCGAGACAACACCTCCTCGAGCTCTTCCAGCAGCATCGGACAGACGACCGGTTGATACACCCGTTCATCGAGCCAGAAGTCCAAGACGGCGGCAGTCGTTCCTG